>Ga0105348_1000229_pt1 | contig 42916 bp, 38 predicted proteins | sample EN8Hudsemesocosm_2_FD_83504 | JGI IMG/M metagenome (GOLD analysis project Ga0105348, IMG submission 83504) | Methane-oxidizing microbial communities from mesocosms in the Hudson Canyon - EN8C Hudson Canyon | ecosystem: Environmental > Aquatic > Marine > Cold seeps | place: Hudson Canyon... | reverse complement strand
CTCGTATGGCGAAGCAACATTCTTCATTGTCAGCTGAAGAAGGGAGAGAGCTATACTGGAAAAGTTTTTCCGCAATTATAGAGCAGCTTCAAGCGGCAAATAAACGCGTGGTTATTTTATTTCCGGTTCCTGAAGTTCCAGATGAAATGAGTAATATGCTTACCCCTTTTTCGCTACTTAGTGATGAGCTACCTTATGACTTAGTGAAAACTACGCCAGCCGACTATTACTTCCAGCGTAATAAATTTATCCTAGATAAACTCGAGACACTAAATTTTAATAAAAAATTGGCCGCTTTGAAGCCTTTCGATATTTTATGTAATGATGGTTATTGTCCGGCTGTAGCTCAAGGTAAATCGCTCTATTTTGATGATAGCCATATTAGCCTTGCAGGTGCGGAGATAATAATCCAAAGCAGTTCAATCTTCTCTGAACAGAAATAAGAGCTAGTTAACATATCCGTCAATTAGCACAGGAAATAGGTTAAATCATGGTTAATTATTTTTTTATCTCATCACCACTTCATTTTTTTATTGCGACTAATATCGCCATTCAAAAACATGCAGATAATAATATTGCTTTATTTATTTCTAAAAATAAGCACACCGCTGAGTTGTACAGCAGTGTCATCACTGATAATTCTGATATATTCAACCACTTTGAAATACTTCCGGTAAATGATAGTAAAAATAAACTAGCTAACCGTAAGCAGTGCTTTTCATTGATTGAAAAAATACTTAGCCAGACGCCTGCCGAGCAAATATTTACCGGCAACGATGCCAGAGTTGAATTTCAGTATGCCATGCATATTGCCCGGCAGTATAAAAAAGAAGTAGCAGGTATTTATATCGATGACGGTTTAGGTAGCTATTTACCTCATCGTTCGATGAATTCATTCACCCGTAAGTATATTGAAACTTTTATTAAAAAGCTTACTTACGGTAACTGGTGGAAAAGCCCATTGTCTCTTGGTGGCAGTGAGTGGGTAACTCAGGCATTCTTAGCCTATCCAGAATTAGCACACCCATTACTTATCGATAAAAAACTTGAAAAGATAGATGATAAGATTTTTGAAAGTCCCGCTTTTATTGGAATATGTGATCGTTTACTTACAGAACAAACTGATAGCAAGCAGGTAAACTTTAATAACATCAAAGTCGTTATTTGTTTAACTCATGATACGATTTATCTTAATTATGAAAAGACATTAACTCAGCTGAGAGCAATATTTGAAAGTAAGTGTTTAGCCGAAGAGATTGCAATTAAAGCGCATCCTAGAAGTAAGCAAAACGCACTTATTAGTCAGGTATTCCCTAAGGCAACAATACTGCCTAATAAGGTTGGCTTAGAGCTGTTTCTGCCGCATATTAATAACGACACCTTGATTGTTGGCGATATATCTACCACCCTGCTTACTAGTAAATGGCTAAAGCCGAATGTTCAAGTTGGCTATTTCGAAGCTAAAACCAAAGCAATTGATTCTGCTGGGTTGATGTCGCTATTTGATGCACTCTCTATTAAGTGCATCAAATAACAGACCAAAAGTTGTTATCATGCTGCGCTTGCTTATTTAATCAAAGCAATGCGCTATTCAAAAAGCCCTTCAGCTAGTGCCGTACCTTTAGCGATGCTTTGAATAGCGTTTTTCCCTATGACTTCAGGCAAATGTTTAGGCGGCAAACCAAAACCCGGTCGAATACTCTTAACATTATCGTTAGTAAGCAATTCCCCAGCAGCAATATCCTTTACTACATACAATGAACGGCGAAACTTAACATTGCCTTTCTCAGCCTCGGAGCGCTCATAACTGACTTGCCCTAATGACAGCCATGCTGTTTTACTATCGGTGCACAATTGTTCAAGCTCTTTTGGCTCTAGTGAAAAGCTATCATCTGCACCACCACCACTTCTATCTAGAGTGACATGTTTCTCAATTAAACAAGCACCTAGTGCAACAGAGGCAATAGCGGTAGCATTATCAATAGTATGATCTGATAAACCTGATAAAACATTAAAGCGACTAGCTATATCTGGAATAGTACGTAGGTTATATTGCTCTGCTGGTGCCGGGTAACCACTAACACATTGCAGCACCACTAACTCATTACAGCCATTACTCCGTGCCGTTTCAACGGCTTGCTTAATTTCACTTTCTGATGCCATGCCTGTTGATATAATCATTGGTTTGCCGGTTTTAGCAACACGCGCGATTAACGGTAAATCGATTACTTCGAAAGAAGCTATTTTATAAGCTGGCGCATCTAAGCCTTCCAATAAATCAACGGCGGTAAAATCAAAAGGAGAACTAAAGATAGTAATATCAAGCTGCTTCGCTTTAGCAAATAATAACTCATGCCAATCCCATGGCATATGAGCACCTTTATAGAGCTCATACAACGTTTGCCCATCCCACAAACCGCCATGAATTTGGAAGTCTTCTGAATCACAATCCATAGTGATAGTGTCATGAGTATAAGATTGCAGCTTTATAGCATCGGCACCTGCTTTCTTCGCCGCTTCCATAATGGCATACGCGCGGTTTATGTCACCATTATGGTTAGCAGAAAGCTCAGCGATAATATAAGGCGGATAGTTAGGCCCAATTTTTCGGCCGTCTATTGTGATAAAATCATTCATTTTCAAATCCACTATGTATGGGTGTTCGTTGAAATTCTTCGGCTGCTACCTGTTGATAGTTTGCCCGAGTAAAGAGTTTTACTGACGCGATATTTTCACTTAATACGGTTGCGTTTATAGTCATATCGGCATGCACATTATCTATAAAGCTTAACGCATGTGGAGCAATACCCTTGCCATGAAATTCTGGCGCAATAAAAATAGAAATCAAGTAGTTTGTCTCGGACAATTTATCTAATCTGACCACACCTGCGGCACAATAATTGTCCTGCTGACTTTTAACTTCAATAATATAAAAATAATTGTCCGCAGAAATGAGTTTTTCTGCCATCCAGTTACTGTGTTCTTCCCATGTTGGGATACTGGTATTTAATGAATAGCGCCTAGTTTCTGGTTGTATTTGCCACTGATATACTTGCTTAATATCATTGTTATTAGCTAAGCGACAACCTGAGAATACTACAGCCTCTTTTTTACTTAACAATTGCTCTATGGCAAAAACAGTACGATATAAGCCAAGCCCATCGCATAACAATAAATTTTTTTGCTGAAAATTATGATAGTTATCAATAATTTTATCTAAAGCGGATGAGAACTCACTAGCGAGGTGTGCTAATTCAACCTTAATCGCCGCACCATTAGCCATTAAAGTTTGGCAAACCATTCTTTGATTATCCGCTAATGGGATAATTATATTTGGTATACCTAAGCATGCTCTTTCCCAAGATGTCCCTCCTGGCGCACCAATGGCAATGGTATGTAACTTCATAAATGACGCCATATCACTCACAAAATCAACTTGTTGGAATATATCAGACTGGCCAGCCACAAAATCAACGACTTCCTGATAGTAAGGAGATTTATTATTGATAATGACAGTAACCGCTTGAAAGTTATGCTGCGGATTTAAGCTGATATGCTGTGCAATAGCCTTAAGTACTTTAAGGGAAGCATTGTGGTTATCTATACCGCCCATCATCACTAAGAGTTTGTGCTGATTAGGACAATTTAGTTCAACTAAGTCACTATCAGTGGCTTGCTGCCTTAGTTTTGCAAAGCGGGGATTTAATAAGGCGTATTCACTGCTGGTTATAACATTCGCAACACTTGGTAATAATGACTTATATTCAGCTCGTTCTCGCCCATATGTTTGATCAAGTAATAAGTTGCAAGCATGCTCTCGTAACAAGTCATCGATGACCATGACTTGGCAGTTCAGCTGCTTAGCTACCTTTGTTTCCCAAACTTGATTAATACCATAATGATCCGAAATGATCAGGTCGACACTTGTGCTTTGATTTACCAGAGAGTAAAAATCATCCGCATCTTCTAATTCAGTAAGTTGCAGCCAAGCGCTGTAATCAGCGCTATGTTTAGGCGTTTGCCAATGTTGTGGTCTAGCAAGAGCAATGACTTCAATACCTTTGTCTTGAACAAAAGCCATTAAATCACCTTGCTGAGGCCTCATAGCGAAGACCACAGAATGTCCACGTTTAATTAACTCTGTTGCTAAGACAAGGCAACGCATGACATGGCCAGTACCAATATCAATTGAAGCATCGGTTCGAATGATAATTTTCATAACTAAATCTATAACACGCTATATAGCATTTCTGCTAGTTCCCAGTCTTCTGGGGTATCGATATCTTGGACACGCTTTCTTGGCAGGATCACCGCTCGAGAATGCGGAGCAAAAATAGCCTTGCCAGATAAAAATGCCGTTGATTTTCCCCAATAAAATTGGCCAGCATCGTGATAGGCTTCGACTAAGTCTTGTGATCGGGTATTGGCATGTTTAGGCTCGAGCATACTCACACCAGCGTCTTCACCAACGGTAATTGCCCGTTGAATTGGAAAAGGGAATGTGGTCGCGCTAAAAGCATATTCCGCATTGGTATTGGTTAGTTTTTCATAGCCGTTAGTGATATCACTGGCTAATATAAAAGGGGCTGTTGCATAGATACAGCAAACATTAACGACTTGCCATTGCTCTGCCAGACACCATTTTATCGCGTGCTGCATCACATCCATTGTTGTTGCATAGTCATCAGCAATATCATTGGGTCTGATAAAAGGCACTTCTGCGCCATATTGCTTGGCAACATCAGCGATTTCTTGATCATCCGTTGACACAATAATTTTATCAAAACAGCCTGAGGCTTTAGCGGCTTCAATTGAGTAAGCAATCATTGGTTTGCCATGAAACGCTTTTATATTTTTTCTTGGGATTCTTTTGCTGCCACCGCGCGCTGGAATGATTGCTATATTCATTAATTTCGCTTGCTACTTGTGTAACACCTTTGCTAATACTGCTATAACTTTATCTTGCTGAACGTGAGTCATAACATGGAATAATGGAATACTGATTGCTTCATTATAATAAACTTCAGCACTCGGGAATTGTCCCTTGCTAAAGCCTAAGCTCTGATAGTAAGGCTGGGTATGCACAGGAATATAATGCAAATTAACACCAATGCCATTCTCACGAAGCTGTTCAAAAACCTCGCGATGGGATAACGAAATTTCATCAAGCTTTAATCTAATGACATATAAGTGTCGACCAGAATAAGAGTCAGCTATTTGAAATGGCGTAAGCAAAGGTAAGTCTGTTAAAAGGGCATCATAACGTTCAGCCAACTGGTTACGCTTAGCAACAAAATCATGCAAACGTGACATTTGGCTTACGCCCAGTGCTGCTTGCATTTCAGTCATTCGATAGTTATAACCCAACTCTACTTGTTGATAATACCAGCCACCGTGATTTCTCGCTTCTTCAGTCATTAAGCTTTCATCACGAGTTACCCCATGGCTGCGGAATAAATCCATCTTTTTAGCTAGCGTTTCATCATTCGTTGTTGCCACGCCGCCCTCTGCCGTTGTGACTATTTTCACTGGGTGAAAACTGAAAACGGTGATATCACTGTACTGACAATTCCCAATAGCTTTGTCCTGATATTTACCGCCAATAGCATGAGAAGCATCTTCAATAATGGCGAAACCATACTCTTGGGAGAGCTGGTGAATTATCTGCATTTCACAGGGTTGACCGCATAAGTGCACAGGAATAACCACTTTAGGTAACGTTAAGTTATTCGCTTTCGCATGCGCAAGCTTTTTAGCTAATTTATCTGGACAAAGATTATAAGTCTGCGGGTCAATATCCACAAAATCAACATCCGCACCACAGTACAATGCACAATTTGAGGAAGCAACAAAAGTAATAGGCGTTGTCCACACACTATCCCCTTGGGTAACCCCTAGCGCTAAACAAGCAATATGTAGTGCTGAAGTTGCTGAATTTACCGCTAAAGCATACTCAGCATTAGTCGCATCCTTTATTGCCTGTTCAAACAAAGGAACTTGAGGTCCTTGTGTTAAAAAGTTTGAATTTAATACCTCAACAACCGCATCAATATCTTGCTGGGTGATTTCTTGTTTGCCATAGGGGATCATATTCACTACCGATAATTTAGTCTTTTACAGAAAAACTGGCATCTACATGCTCAACAATCAAATTGCGTAAACTCTCAACTGTTTCCCATTCAGTATTGGTACCTGAATTATATTTAAAGCCAAAGGGTACTTTGACCGCTTTATGGTGCTTTATAAAATCTTCTTCTTGATGCATAAAAGAGACTGAAGGCAATATTGCATAATACTTCCCTAGGTCAATGGTATTTAAAGAGTCAGTATCGGTGATCATTTCTTCATGAAGTTTCTCACCTGGACGGATGCCTACAATACGCGTTGTACATTCAGGAGCAATGGCCGTGGCAATATCGGTAATTTTATAAGATGGGATCTTAGGGACAAAAATTTCACCACCTATATGGTTTTCAATGGCGTACATCACCATATTTACACCGTCTTGTAAGGAGATATTAAAGCGTGTCATCTCTTCATGAGTTATAGGTAACACACCTTCTTTTTTCTTTTCAATAAAGAAAGGGATAACCGAACCACGAGAGCCCATCACATTACCGTAACGCACGACACTAAAACGAATGTCTTTTGAACCACGGATATTATTTGCCGCAGCGAATAACTTATCTGAAGCTAATTTAGTTGCACCGTATAAATTAATTGGTGCACAAGCTTTATCGGTAGAAAGCGCAACGACATCTTTTACCCCACACGCTAATGCGGCATGAATGACATTTTCGGCGCCATCAATATTGGTTCGAATACATTCAGTAGGATTATATTCGGCGGTATCAACCTGCTTAATGGCTGCTGCATGGATAATAACATCAACGCCTTCACACGCTTGAGTCATTCTATCTTTATCACGCACATCACCAATAAAGAAACGTAATTGAGGAAAATCAAATGACGGGTATTTTTGTTTGATTATTGATTGCTTTAATTCATCACGTGAATAAATAATTATTTTTTTCACATCTGGATAACGCTCTAAAATTGTCTCAATAAATTTTTTACCAAAAGAGCCTGTACCGCCAGTAATTAATACTGTTTTATTATTTAACATTTGATTCACCTAACAATGCATCACTAGAATAATTATTTGCTCAATTCTAACCTTTTTGTCGCTCTTCAGCCATCAATATTAAACAAGTTATTGATTATTGCTAATCTGTGGCTGCTCGATTAAGCCAATATAGCACCATGAATTAATTGCACTTTATTTTACACAGTAAAAAGCAAGCTAAATGGATTGAATATCTACACCAACATAAAAATCGGTAATTAAATTTTATAACGCAGCCAAATCACAAATTTTTTTATTTTTCAAAGAACAAATCAAACTAGCCTGGTGTTGATATACTTAAATCGTTATGTAATATCTTAAGGGTAAGTACTTATAAAAAGTGGATAATTCCCCTAGCAAATAAAATTTAAAAACAATAGCGCTTTGATAATCCTTTATAGCGGATAAATACGCTACGCAAGAATGCTACTTGCACTCAACCGCAACAAAAAATTATTAGCCCGATAATGAAAACCACTCAATATAGAATATTTATGCAGTAATAATTTTTAAAGTCATCGTTAGAATAGCTAGTTTGCTAGTTATTTTTTTCACTGAAAAACGTTTAAAAAAATCAATATCAAAGTGGAACATATATTTCATCACTTTGCTTTTGAAAGCGAATAAAGCTAAAGGTAAAGAAAGACACCATCAAATAACAACAGAACCAAGTTTACCTGAACGTAAGGTGGAACCTGTATTTCACCACTATTTAGTATCAGAAACTTAATAATTAACATGGCACTTTGATAGTAAAAATAATAACGACATTAAAACTAATTTTGATGTTTTCTAGGCATAGCACGCTAAAGTTATCATTCCCGCTCTACTACCTTAAATAATTAACTATCATATTACCTTTTGCGCATTGACATCAGTTAGACAAATGCGCTATTAATAGTACATTGAATAAACATAAGTAAAATATTGAATATATATAACGCGATAAAAATGATTTAGCGTGTTAAATATCATAAAGAAGATAATGATTAAATTGATTAAGCACATTAACACCAACCTCCTCCTCGCACTCATCGTGCGCGGCTAGGTTTTGTTGCTTCTTCAAAAGTTTAAAGATTAGAACTAAGTAGAATTCATAAAACCCGCGCTAACAATCGCGGGTTTTTTTATGTCCGCTGTTATTGGTAAAACTTTATTAAAGGCATCAGCAAAGATTTACAAGGAAACAACCATGAGCAACCCACAAATAGATAATGATCAAGTCATCATTTTTGACACCACGTTACGTGATGGTGAACAAGCACTTAATGCCAGTTTATCAGTACATGAAAAATTACAAATTGCTCTAGCGATAGAGCGCCTTGGTGTCGATGTAATGGAAGTAGGTTTTCCAGTCTCGTCACCGGGAGATTTCGAGTCGGTTCAGCAAATTGCTCGTGAAGTTAAAAATGCCCGTGTTTGTGGTTTGGCGCGCGCTGTTGAAGCTGATATTGATGCGTGTGGAGAAGCGTTAAAAGTTGCAGATCAATTTAGGATTCATACCTTTATCTCAACTTCTGATGTCCATGTTCAACAAAAACTACGTAAGGAATTTGGCGATGTCGAAGCGATGGCCGTTCACGCCGTTAAACATGCGAGAAAATATACTGATGACGTAGAGTTTTCTTGTGAAGATGCTGGTCGTACGCCAATTGATAACCTATGCCGTATGGTGGAAAGTGCTATTAAAGCCGGTGCAACAACAGTAAATATCCCTGACACAGTTGGTTACACCTTACCGTTTGAATTCCAAGGGATTATTACCGACCTATTTAACCGCGTACCTAATATCGACCAAGCGGTTATTTCAGTACATTGTCACAATGACTTAGGCTTAGCCGTGGCAAATTCTATGGCGGCAGTACAAGCCGGAGCCCGTCAAATTGAGTGTACTATTAATGGTATTGGCGAGCGCGCAGGTAACTGTTCATTAGAAGAAGTTGCCATGATAATGAAAACACGTCAGGCGCTACTTGGCGTTAATACCAACATCAATCATCAAGAAATAGCTCGTACCTCGAAATTAGTCAGCACGGTTTGTAATATGCCAGTGCAATTAAACAAAGCCATTGTTGGTGGCAATGCTTTTAGCCACTCTTCAGGCATTCACCAAGATGGCATGTTAAAAGCGAGTAACACTTACGAGATTATGACACCAGAAAGTGTCGGTATTGCCAAAACTAAATTAAACCTAACTTCTCGAAGTGGTCGTCATGTTATCAAACACCGCATGGAAAGCTTAGGCTATCAAACGTCTGATTATGATATTGAAGAACTATACGCTGACTTCTTGGCGTTAGCTGATAAAAAAGGTCAGGTATTTGATGATGATCTAGAAGCGTTAGTATTTAAGTTAAAGCAAAAAGACTTAAAAGATTTCTACCAGTTAGACACTATCAATGTTCAGTGTGGAGATGGTGGCTTTGCTACCGCCAGCATCAAGTTAATCTCTGGCAGCAAAGAAGCAGGTAATGATACAGCTAAGGTTCATGCTGCAACGGGTAATGGCCCAGTAGATGCACTTTATCAAGCAATTAAACAAAGTGTTGATATTGAGTTTGAAGTCAGTGATTACAAAATATCAAATAAAGGCTCAGGTGAAGATGGTCTTGGTCAAGCAGATTTAGTGATCACATGGCAAGGAAGAAACTTCCATGGTTACGGTCTAGAAACCGATGTTATCGAAGCGTCAGGCCAAGCATTAATCAACGGCCTTAACAGCATTCATCGCGCGATGACCATTGCTGATTTAAAGTCGGCAAAACAAGCATAAATAAGTAATAAAAAAGTAATAGATAAGTAATAGATAACAAAAAGCATTGCGACATTAATCGTGATGCTGTGAAAATTTTTGAAATTATAAGGTTATAAACATGTCCAACATAGCAATACTAGCCGGTGATGGTATCGGCCCAGAAGTCATGGTTGAAGCTAAAAAAGTATTAACCACGGTAGCGAATAAATTCGACTTTGAGATATCAACTCAAGATTATGACATCGGTGGTGCTGCCATTGATAATCACGGTACTGCCCTGCCCGACTCAACAATGGCAGGTTGTCAGGCAAGTGACGCCATTTTGTTTGGCTCAGTCGGCGGCCCTAAATGGGCTAACTTGCCACCAACCGAGCAACCTGAGCGTTGTGCATTATTAGGTTTACGTGGTCATTTCGATTTGTTTTGTAATATGCGTCCAGCGACATTACAACCTGCGCTTTCATCACTATCAACATTGCGTAGCGATATTTCTTCGCAAGGCTTTGATGTTTTAGTGATTCGTGAATTAGCGGGTGACATATACTTTGGCGAGCCAAAGGGCCGTAGAGGTGAAGGCGAAGAAGAAACAGGTTTTGATTCAATGTTTTATTCGCGTCGTGAAATCAAGCGAATCACCCACCTTGCCTTTCAAGCAGCACAAAAACGTAATAACAAAGTAACGTCTGTTGATAAAGCAAATGTTTTAGCGACTAGCCAACTATGGCGTCAAGTGGTTGAAGAAGTTGCCGTTGAATATCCAGAAGTAGAGCTTGAACACTTATACGTTGATAACGCCGCGATGCAATTAGTACGTGATCCTAATCAATTTGACGTGATGCTTTGTCCTAATTTATTTGGTGATATCTTATCAGATATCTGTGCAATGATTACTGGTTCTATGGGCTTATTGCCTTCAGCAAGCTTAAACGAACAAGGTTTTGGTATGTACGAACCTGCTGGTGGTAGTGCGCCAGATATCGCGGGGCTTGGCATTGCTAACCCTATTGCACAAATATTATCAGCCGCGTTAATGTTACGTTTTAGCTTAAACCAAGATACCGCTGCAAAAGCCATTGAAGATGCTGTAGCAAGTGCATTAGATAATGGCATATTAACAGCTGATTTATTACCTGCTGATAAGCGAGAAAATGCAAAATCCACCAGTGAAGTAGGTGATTATATTTGTCAACAAATCACTGCCCAGAATAAAGAGAGCGCATAAAATGACAACTACCGCACAAACTATGTATGAAAAATTATGGCAAAACCATTTAGTTGAAGAAGCTAAAGGAGAGACGCCATTACTTTACGTTGACCGTCATTTAATTCATGAAGTGACTTCACCGCAAGCTTTTGCTAATTTGCGTTTCCATAATCGTCCTGTACGCCACCCTGAACGTACTATCGCGACTATGGATCATAATATTTCAACTCGCTCAATAAAAATTGATGCCGCCGGTGAAGGCGCTGCCAATCAATTACGCGCGTTAGAGAAAAACTGTAAAGAGTTTGGTATTGAGTTATTTGGCATGGGCCATAAAAACCAAGGTATTGCCCATGTTATGGGGCCTGAATTAGGCTTAACCTTACCTGGCACTATCATCGTCTGTGGTGATTCACATACTGCAACACATGGCGCGTTTGGCGCATTAGCTTTTGGTATTGGTACCTCTGAGGTTGAACACGTTTTTGCGACGCAAACCTTACGTCAAAATAAAGCAAAAACCATGAAAATCGAAGTTAAAGGTCAAGTCGGTGCTGGCATTAGTGCTAAAGATATTATCTTAGCCATTATCGGTAAAACTGGCAGTGCTGGTGCAACCGGTTACGTGGTTGAATATTGTGGTGAAGCTATCGAAGCGCTGAGTATGGAAGAGCGTATGACAGTATGTAACATGAGTATCGAGTTTGGCGCCAAAGCTGGATTAGTCGCACCAGACCAAACGACTTTTGATTATGTAGAAGGAAAAGAATACGCACCTAAGGGTGAGATGTTTGCCCAAGCAGTGAGCGACTGGAAGCAATTAAAATCAGATGATGGCGCAGAGTTTGACGCAGTTATTACTCTTGAAGCTAAGGATATCAAAGCACAAGTGACTTGGGGAACCAACCCAGGACAAGTGATCAGTGTCGACGGTATTGTTCCTTCACCGGAAGACTTTAGCGATCCGGTTGAGAAAGAATCATGCATTAATGCGCTTAACTATATGGATTTAACTGCGGGTACCAAGATTACCGATATTCAAGTGAATAAAGTCTTTATCGGCTCTTGCACCAACTCTCGCATTGAAGATTTACGTGCTGCTGCTGGCATTGTTGAGCAATATCAAGGGCAACAAGTTGTCGCTAATGTTGATGCGATTATTGTTCCTGGTTCATACCGCGTAAAAGAACAAGCCGAAAGTGAAGGCTTAGACAAAATATTTATCGATGCAGGTTTTGAGTGGCGTCTACCGGGCTGTTCTATGTGCTTAGGCATGAATGATGACGTTTTAGCTGAAGGTGATCGCTGTGCATCAACCAGTAACCGTAACTTTGAAGGCCGTCAAGGCCGTGGTAGCCGTACTCACCTAGTGAGCCCTGAAATGGCAGCCGCTGCTGCTATTACTGGTCACTTTGTTGATTTAAATGCGTAACGATTATCTTATTGCTATTTAAAGCAATTAAGGTGTCAATAGTACTCATTGACTAGCGTCAACTCCGTGCTATTTCCTGTTAATGGCATGAAATAGCTGCAAGAGAAGTCGCTACTTAAAATTTTTTTAGGAATTGAAAATGGAAAAATTTAACACACACACAGGTTTGGTAGTCCCTTTAGATGTTGCTAACGTCGATACTGACCAAATCATTCCAAAGCAGTTTTTGCAAAAAACCGAGCGTGTTGGTTTTGGTGTGCACTTATTTCATGATAGCCGCTATCTTGATCATGCAGGCACGCAAGTAAACCCTGATTTTATAATCAACAAACCAGAATATAAAGATGCCAGCATTTTGCTAGCTCGTGAAAACTTTGGCTGTGGTTCATCGCGTGAGCATGCGCCTTGGGCATTGCAAGAATATGGTTTTAAAGTAATCATTGCACCAAGCTTTGCTGATATCTTTTATGGTAACTCAATTAACATTGGCATCTTGCCTATTAAACTAAGTGAAGATGAAATTGAGCAATTATTTCAACTTGCACCAAACGCGCAGTTAACCTTAAAGGTTGATTTACCAAACAACGTAGTAACTTGCGGTGATTTATCGTTTAAATTTTCTTTAAATGAATTTCAACAATACAGCCTAGAAAACGGCGTTGATAGCGTAGGTTGGACTTTGAATAAACTTGATACCATCAAGGCATTTGAAGATAAAATGCCTGCTTGGCAATAAGCGATTAAATCCAATACGAAAGCCCCGCTAAGTGATTACTTATCGGGGCTTTCTTTTTCCAAATAAAACTATAACGAGAAAGCCTTGGCCACTACCAGTTAGTTAACGCTGGCAGGGTAAATTTTTCACCTTGAAATGATAACACTACATGTTGTGGAAGAATTTTATCAACAATTAAATTATCACTAATGTAATCGCCTTCATATCTATCTCTACCATTCACATTAACCCAACCTTGTCCATCAGACGCATAAATGTGTTGCTCAAATTGCAATCGAGGTAAAGCATTTTGTAGCTGGGACGACATTTGGCTTAGCGGTCTAATATTCTCTGCACCATCAACATCGGTATTTGCATAATCATCAAAATCATCCGTCTTTGTTGCGGCTAAGTCACCTGCAGTATTTTCTTGTGGCTGCGCTGTTGCATCAATAGCGGCTTGAAAGCGCGCCATTAAATCATCGGAAACACCATCAACTTCACTTATTTGATACTGCTGGTTGTTATCAACTTTCGCGTTAGTATTTTCTGACAACTCAGTACTATTACTTGAATCGACAACCTGGCTAGAGAGAGTATTGTCACTCACTCTTTGATTGCTTTTTGAACTAATAACAAGTTGTGGCTCAGGCGTAGACTCTATTACAGCTTGGCGAGTTGTTTTTTCAACTAAAGACCTTGTTGTTTGCTTACCTGTTTGATTATCTATTTGATTATCTGTTAGTTTGTCATTTTGATTAGGTTCAGCGTTAGAAAGCACTTGTTCATGATTGATTTCTTTATGATTAACATCTTCAGGGTTGACTTCAAGCTTTGCCGCTGCTGATTTAGTTAACTCATTGGTGACAGGTTTATTAATAGATTCCATAGCAACGGATTCAACGCTTTCAGCTTGCTGCGATGTTTGCGCTTGGCCCCACCAAAACCCCGCTAACGTTGTAAATGCAGTAATGCTAATTACGGTGCTAATGAGCAACGCTTTATTTGAACCAGTATTATTTTGCTGGTGGTTAAGATCATCCCCCAAAGCACGCTGTGCGGCAGCAATGATTGTTTTTTTATTTACTACACTGTCATTTTGGTTGTAAGCCAGCATTAATGCACTATGGCAGAGTAAATTGATTAACCGCGGAATACCTTGAGAAAATTGATGAAGCTTCGCTAGAGCTGCCCTATCAAAGAGTGGTCGTGCACAATTGGCCACCTGCAATCGATGTTCAATATATTGTTGAAGCTCTGGCTTTGTTAGCGGCATTAAATGATAACGCGCAGTAATTCGCTGAGCTAATTGACGAAGATCTCGACGCTGTAATAATTGCTGTAACTCAGGTTGCCCTATTAAAATAACTTGCAGTAACTTCTTAGTATTAGTTTCCAAGTTGGTCAGCAGTCTCAGCTGTTCAAGCACTTCGGGTTGCAGATGCTGAGCTTCGTCAATGATTAATAAAGTATTGATATCGTTTTCATGGTTTTTCAGTAACTTTTCTGAAATTTTATCCGTTAATATCTTTAAGCTGGCATCGGATTTTCGATAGCGAATTTTAAATTGATCACAAATTGTCGCCAGTAACTCTTGGCTTGATAGTGTTGGATTAAGAATAAAAGCTGCTTGCGTATTCTCTGGCAATTGCTCCATCAAGCAACGACTGACCGTGGTTTTTCCTGTGCCAACCTCGCCAGTTAACAGCGCAAAGCCACCTACCTCACCTAGCCCATAAGTTAAGTGCGATAAGGCTTCTTTATGCCGTTCGCTCATAAATAAATACTTAGGATCAGGAGATATAGAAAAAGGTAATTCACTTAAGGAGAAGAAGTTACGGTACATCAGCTTTACAAAACAAGAAATCTTGCCAATGAAACTACCTGCTTGTTTTGCAGATGTCAAAATTGTAGTGGATTAATCAGTAACCCGAGCTGAGATTATCCATTAACTTGAGCCGAGTTTAAGTAATAATTGATTAAATAAGGCCAGGGTATTTGCTACTATTTTATCTTAGTAACAATGTTTAATCACAAGCTTAATTCGCTTTATGGTAAACTGATAGTTATAACCGACAACATTAGGATTTCATTTGTCTAGTACCAGTTCACCGAAGAAAACTATCACAATTAGCAGTTACCTTGTTGGTGGTGCTGTGCGTGATAAATTGCTCAACAGACCTGTAAAAGATAAAGATTACTTAGTGGTTGGTAGTACAGTGGAGCAAATGTTGACACTAGGCTTTCAACAAGTTGGTAAAGACTTCCCTGTATTTTTGCACCCTGAGACAAAGGAAGAATACGCCCTTGCGCGTACCGAACGAAAACAAGGACAAGGCTATACTGGCTTTAGTTGTTATTTCGCCCCTGATGTTAGCATTGAGCAAGATTTACTCAGACGTGATTTAACCGTTAATGCCATGGCAATGGATGAAAATGAGCAAATTATTGATCCCTACAATGGTCAGCAAGATTTAAACAATCGAATATTGCGCCATGTGAGTGATGCATTTGTTGAAGATCCTTTGCGAGTATTGCGCGTTGCAAGGTTTGCTGCTCGCTATCACAAATATGGTTTTACCATAGCGCCTGAAACACTTGCCTTGATGAAAGAAATAAGTAACAGCGGCGAATTGCAGAGCTTAACTGCTGAGCGAGTATGGCAAGAAATGCAGCTCAGCCTTGCTGATGGTGGCGCTAACTCAGACATTAACTCAGGTAATCCCGAAGTATTTTTTCAAACATTACACCAATGTGGTGCCCTAAAAGAGCTTTGGCCTGAACTGGATGTATTGTGGGGCATTCCTAACCCTGCCCTTTGGCACCCAGAAATATGCAGTGGTGTTCATACTATGATGGTCCTTCAACAGGCAGTATTATTAACAGAGCAATTACCCAGTGAGCAGTCAGACAATAAAACAGCAATTCGCTTTGCTGCCTTATGTCATGATCTTGGTAAAGGAGTGACTCAGGAGCATTTATGGCCAAGTCACAAAGGCCATGAAACCGCGGGTTTGCCATTAGTTGAACGAATTTGCCAACAACTAAAAGTACCTAATCAATATAAACAACTGGCACTTAAAGTGTGCGAATTCCACCTACATTGTCACAAAGCGTTTGAGCTTAAAGCGACAACGATATTTAAGATGTTCAATCAGTTAGATGTTTGGCGTAAACCTGAAGAATTTGAATTTTTTCTGATGGCAAGTAAAGCTGACTTTTTGGGTCGGTTAGGCTTTGAAAATCGCCCTTACCCACAGGAACAGTATTTGTTATCTGCGATGCGAGCTGCAACAAGTGTCAATGCAAAAGTATTTGTTGAACAGGGCTTAAAAGGTCTCGCTATTAAAGAAGCAATGGCAGAGGCCAGGCTTAATGCCATTAAAGAAATCAAAACACAATATTCACCGACTGAGCAAGCGGTTCAAAACCACAAAGCTGCTACCTAACAGTGTGAGTAACTTCTGTTAGGGAACTCTACCAGTGAATTTGAAATAACGATAAGTCTAATTATTTTAATCTATTAACCTACCCGTAAAACTAACTGAAGTTATGTAAAAATCATCCAAGGTGAATCGCTCAAAACTAACAACACTTTGTTTCGCTAAGTTTACAAAGTACTACAATTACTCTGAGTGACATTGGCTATTATCTAAGCATAAACAAATCCTATCAACTTTGGATTTAATGCGAGGTAATAACCATGACAGTTTCAACGATTTCTTCATTAAACACCCAATTATTTTCTTCAAGCCAGCAGGAAATTAGCACTGGCAACAATGCAATTATTGCCATTGATGAGACAAACCCAAGTGAGTTTTTATCGTCTGAGCAAAAGAATACTTTGCAAGATAGCGCTGATGCAAAAATGGCTCAACAAGTTGAAGATATAAAATCAAACTATCAAACCGCCAAAGACATCGATTTGATGCATGCTTATTATCAACAGCAGCAAAAGGTGATTGATATCTATATGCAAACAAGTACTGATAGCAGTACTAACAATAGTAATTCTAGCAATAATAGCGCAGTCTCTACACTGAATGATACTTATGCTGCACTCTATGAGTTACATCAAAATGTGAAGGAAGGTGTTGGCCAACTTCCTGAGTTTGAACAGCCAGAAACATTACCTATGATGGCAAATACCCCTCAAATGGTAACGGAAAGTACTGCTCCAAGCCCTTTATCGCAAAAGCAACTTGAAGCATACAATGGCTTAATGATGCCGAGTACTTCATCTTATGTTCATTTGAGTGCTTAAGGCAAGAAATTGCCTTTCGCTAATTGCCTATACATTTAACTGTATTAGTGCTTAAAGGCTTTAAGTAAACTCAACTCAAGCAATAAGCATTGTGGTAGCCACAGCCATAGCGTTAACGCTACCACGTATGCAATATTTACATCAAAGAAAAGTCCTACCAAACTGGCTACATAAATTATCGCTCGATTACCATATAGCAGGTAATGACGCTTTTTTTCGATAGTCATAATATTCACCGTTAGCATGACACGAAAACAGTAGTAACTGTTGAGTGAGTTACACTGCAGATAAACTATTCGTCTATTTATTTATCGGCAGTGTTCAAGATAAAATAACACCCAAAGACTTTGTTTCGCATTTTACGTTTATTTAATGTCACTAACAGAAATACTGCATTTTTCAAGCCAATGTAGTGCTAGCTAAACTCAGGCTTATCGATAGTGCGAAAAGTCAAATTAATGCGAGGTGAGTGGACTTTCTTGGTGGGTGGAAGCCTGTGAAGCCAGTGCTGCTGAGTGATTCCTTTCATAACCAGCAAACTGCCCGCTTTTAGCGGTAACGCCACAACTTCTTTAGATGCTTTATGCTTGAAGGCAAACTTACGCTCGGCACCAAAACTAAGTGACGCGATGGCACCGTTGGTTTTAAGATCCTTTTCTCCATCACTGTGCCAAGCCATGCCTTCATCACCAGTATGGTATAGGTTTAACAAGCAAGAGTTATAATGCTCACCAGTTTGTTGCTCAACTAAGTTCTTTAGTGCGTAAAGTGCTTGGGTGAAAGGTAAAGACTGCTTAGTTACCCCTGAATAGGTGTAAGAATAAGGCTGACCATTTCGGGTATCAGCATACCAAGCAACTTTTCTTTTGGTTTCAATTAACTTACCAAAAACAAGGGCTTGGTCACAGCGCCAATTAATGCTATTTAACAAACAGTCAAAGTAATGTTCACTATCACTCGCCGATATCACTTCACCGTAATAATTAACGATACCGTCATAGGGTAAAATATTAATTGGCTCATCAAGCAGTGACGAAAATAAGTCCATAGGGGCTCTAAATTTACCTATTTAAGGATAGTTTTTTTCTTCTTGAATAACTGAAGCCAAAATATCAACTCTAACGTCATACCAAGAACAACAAAAGCAAGTATCCCAGCTGAAACACCGTAACTATATGAACTTATGGCGGCAATTATCAGTACGACAAGTAACAAGCATTTTTTAAGTGTTTTCATAAGTATCCTTACTGATTACTGATGACTGAATTAGAGATTACAGATTAAAAGTTACTGGTATAGCTTAGTTACAGGTGATAACTACACCTGACATGTACACCAGAAATTTACACCAGTTATATGCACAAGGTAACTACAGTATGCCCTGTGCTTTATCAAAGCACCAAGTTAAAGCCGACTTAGCTTGTAACACTTTATGAATTTATTAAATAGGTGAAACAATCTCGCTTAGCTCAATTATCAATTATCAATTATCATTTAAAGATTAGCGATTAGCGATTGCCCCAAGGGTTAGCAGGACCAGAACGTGCTGTTCGCTCACGGGTTTTTTGTGCTTTTTTGATACGCAACTCTTCAGCGTCATCTAGAGTAAGTTCTTTTGGTGGTCTTTGCTCTAAACCCGACGGCACGATACGATCTCTTGGCGGTAATTCAAAGTTAGCATCATCAGCTTTGGGTAGGCTGTGATATTGATACATATAAAAGGCTTCTACTTTCTCTTGCGCCCAAGGTGTTTTCTTTAAAAACTTTAAGCTTGAAGCAACGCTAGGGTTTTGCTTAAAACAATTTAGATTCATGTAAGCCGCTAAAATCTCAAAGCCATAATGTTTAACCAACTCAGTTAATACCGTTTCAAGGCTAGTACCATGTAACGGGTTATTTTTATAAATGTCTTTATCCATCATTGTTCCTGCGGTGAAGTTCAAGCTGTTATGGCTTTATTAGCCGTAATTATACCACTTGCAAACACCCTGTCATGACTATTATCAACAAGATAAATAAAAAAGCCCGTTACGAGTTAAGTAACGGGCTTTGATTCTTTCGAAATACTAACTATTTCTAAGTTATTGCTTGGTTATTGCTTAGTTATTGCTTGCTTATTGCTTAGTCACATTCACTTCTGCTTCATCATTATCTAATGCTAACTTGTAGCCAAAAGATACATGGTGGTAGCGCGCACTTGAGTAATCATCATGGATAGCAAAACCAAAGTTATATACTTTGCCTGCTTCAATGCTGACATCACCTGGTTTGTCAGACGTAAGCTTACGCTTAACAATGACTGACCAAGTACCATTTTTCAGTGATGCTTCTACTTCAGCGCCTTGACCACCGTGCATATCACGCTGCGCTAGAATCTGACCATCTTCAACTGTTTTACTGCCTGATTTATAGCGAACAATATCCATGTATTGGTTAGCCTGTTGAGCAGCATCAATTTCACCTTGCTCTTTCAACTTATCCCAACCACCAAGTGCTTTACCACCTCGACCTTTCAGCTCAAGCTTAGTACGAGATTCTGTCAAGTATTTAGTAACACCTGTACCTGACACTGTATTAAAGTCTAAACGCTTGGCTAAGTCTGAGCCTTTTAAGGTATCGGCATCTGGTGCAAATGGCATGGTTGCCGCATCCGCATGACATGTGCCCCAACAACCGGCTCTATCGGCATATTCAGCATCATCTGTAGCAATCATAAAGGCCAATTTCATTGGGTTTTCAGGGTCCATTTTACCGCCATCGACAAAAGGTACTGCGGCATGTTCGCCATCAGCCCAGCTAAATCTTAAGTAAAGGTTTTCAGCATCATGAGTCGCATCAATGGTGACATCAATAAAGCCACGTTTACCTGGAATAACATTTGGTTCTAAGTCTTTTTCACTTTCACCAGAAACAATATTATTACCAATATCTGCTATCTCTTCAGCATGACATTCTGTACAGCGGTCTCCTTTAGTGAAGGCGCGTTTACCACCGTGTCTGCGACCTAAAATCCACTCAATTGAAGCAGTACCAGGATAGAAAACACCAATATCTTTTGAGTTTGCTTTGCCCCAATCAACATTGATATTGCTTGCTGACGGCGCTGCTTTTGCTGAAGCTGCTGACTTAGTAGCCTTTTGTGTTGCACCAGCATTGGCAATAGCTTGAGCTACCGCAGCGTCTAACATTTCTTGATTTTTAGCTTTTTCTGCCGCTTTTGCAGCTTTCGCTTCTGCCGCAGCAGCTGCTTCCCTTGCTTCAACACGCGCTAAGCCGTCAATATACTCTTGTGGTACTTCACGAATATAATCAGGGTTTGGCGCTTCAATCTTTTCAAGAGCTTCATCTGAAAGCTGATGACGAACATCGGTATGAGCAATCCCTTTATGACAATCAATACAGGTTTGCCCTGTTTCAAAGGCATTCATATGCTGTTTACGTGCACGAGGCTTTTGAAATTCAGGATTCATTGATTCAAAGTTATGACAATTACGACACTCTCTTGAATCGGTATCCTTCATCGCTTGCCAAACATTTTGTGCTAATTCGAAGCGATGTTCATCAAACTTCTCTGGCGTGTCAATTTTTCCGGTTAACCAGAAAAACACCTCACGAGATGCTTGAATTTTACGAACAATTTTATGTATCCAAGGTTTTGGAACATGACAATCAGGACAACCAGCACGAACACCCGTTCTGTTGGTATAGTGAATAGTTGGAGTATATTCTTTGTAAACGTTGTCTTTCATCTCATGACAACCAATACAAAATTCAGTGGTATTCGTTGCTTCCATCGCGGTATTAAAACCACCCCAGAAAATAATACCCACGACAAAAAAGATAACGGCACCTGAAACGGTAGTGCCCCAAATTAGTCTACGTGACCAAAAACTAGGTTTAAAAAAAGTGTTATCTGCCATAATTGACTCTTTATGAATTCAGCTCTCTTCCCATGTGCAATATGCGTTTGGGAAATTATTATCCACTGGCTTACTGTTATGCGTTATTCAGAAAGCAACAGTGCTATAAGGCGTAGTAACGTATTGATAAAATTACTATTACAACCCTTTTTATTTTCACTATCACGATTTATTAAATGAAAATACACGCTCTTTGCTATCCATAGCACCGCAATATACCGTACATCCTGTACATAAAAAGGGCATGGCATCAGCCATGCCTTTATTGCTTGTAGATCTTAATCTACTCGGTTCATTACTAGTGTGTAACCGACTAGCCACCCTATTTTGAATACAACTTGTAGTCAGTTTGTTCAACTTCGAGGAGAAAGAGCGGAGTTGACGCATGTCAATGAGCACTTTCGACAACGAAGCTGGACTAAATGGCTGCAAGGTGAAGCAAATTAGGTTTTGTGGTTCATACGGTTATATACGTTGAACTTACCCGTTGGTGTAGTTAAACCTTTAATACGTGCTTTCTCTTTAAGCGTTTTGGCATCGTATACTACGATTTCACCCGTAGGGTTTTTAGCATCGGTACGGTTCCAGACAGAAACCCATACTTCAGTACCACCTTTGTTGAATTCCATGTGAAGCGCTGCTTTACCTTCTTCTTCAGTAACACGGATAGTCTTAACAATCTCACGCGTTTTCTTATCGAAAACTTGTACTGATTGTTGTACTTCTGGCTCAGGGTGTTTCAACTGATCAGCCCAAACGTAGTCTGAGTTTTCGTGAGTACGGATGAATACACCTGCACCATCAGTTTCAACTTCGTAGCAAAGTTTCCATGCTTGATCTGGGTGACCAATTGGATCATTACCCCAAACAGATACTAAGCCGACACCTAAGTGAGTAGTACCACCAACTGGACCACATTTGTGATCAACCCAGTTAGCACCAGGACCTGGATGCGGTAAGCTATCAACTTTAATAATTTTTTCTAATGAACGTTCTTTAGTATCAACAACGACCATTGCATTTGATGCGTTAGCAGCGATTTGGAAGTAACGACCTGAAGGGTCGAAGAAACCATCGTGTAAGAACTCAGCAGAAGCGATTGACGTGATAGTTAAGTTTTCTAAATCATCATAATCAACTTGCAACATTTGACCTGTTTCTTTAACCGCAACGATGAAAGAAGATGCATTTGGCGCAGTGTAAATAGCCGCTACACGTGCTTCGTTAATGAATTCACCTTTGGTGTTATAACCACGAGTAGATACAACTTTAAGTGGGTTTAACGTAGCAGCATCCATGATAACGAAATGCGCAGGCCAGTAACCACCAGCAATTACGTATTTACCGTCACCTGAAACAGCGATATCACGCGCGTCATATGCCATTTTAGTTTCAGCAACTAACATTTTTTCAGGTTTTTGCCATAAATCGATTTTGTTAACTTTTCCGTCACGACCGATGGTGTACCAGAAACGACCGACATCTTTTGCTTTACCGATTTTATGTTTCTCAGTACCTTTGATTACGTGTACTGCGTAACCGGTATCAATATGCGTAACGATTTTTTTAGTATCACCATCGATGATTGCTGCTTTACCTGCATCACGTTCGATAACGACAAAGAAGTTTTTCCAGTTTAAACCGTGTAATGGTTTAGTTGGGTAATCTTTTTGTGCAACAAATTGCTTAGTGTGTGAGCGCATTTGCTCTAAAGACATTTCCGGTGGCACTGGTGGAGTCATTTGAATGAATGTTGCTAGGTTAGCAATTTCTTTTTTGCTGAATAAATCATCAAAGTTGTTCATACCACCTTCAGTACCTAAAGAGATAATTTTCTCTAGACGCTTCTGGCCTTTTTTAAGCATTGCTTTTGGCTCAAGGTTTTTACCCGTAGCACCTTTACGTAAAACACCATGACAACCTGCACAGCGTTGGAAGTAATGTAATTGCGCTTTTTCAAAGTCAGCTTCAGATAACGTTGGTTTAGCTGCTGCCACAGACATGCTAACACCAGTAGCCGCCATACCAATTGCAAGACCAAGAGCTGAAAGACCATATTTTACTGTTTTCATTGGTTACTCTCCAGATATTATAAAAATACTTCTATACTTTAATAAGCCATGTAAAAGAGGCTTAATTAATTTCTACTTATTCAGTTATTAATTTATCTGTTAAAAAAATAACTAAAACTCGTCAAAATAAGCCATCTTCAGGAAATTTGTTGACACTATTAATGTCGAACAGCAATGCCTCATTTATGTAACTGAATGTAACTATCAACTAATTTAGCTTTTGGAAATGTGATTCAGATCAAGTTTAAAAAAAAATAACGGTTAATGACTAGACAAGTTGATCAAGGTCAACAAATGGTACTTTCTATGTTAAAAAAACTCTTATTCATCAATATTAAGCGCTACTATTCACCTCAACATCACCAGCATTAAACCATATTTATTTTAGGGGTATTACTCATGGAGAATCGTACTAAGTCGTTTATTTATGCGGCTATTATCGGTCTAATAATTGTCGCAATATTTTTAGGTTTCTTATCGAGTTTGGCAAATCCAGTGTCATGGATTCTTATCGCGGTATTAGTATTAATTCCTGTGCTATATAAAAGAAAAGCAAACCCTGAAAAAGTCCAGTGGCGCGAGGAGTACAGCGTAGGTATTGAACATATTGATGACGATCATAAAAAGCTCATCGGCTTATTAAACAACTTCACCATTGCTTATGATTACGCCATGAGTGAGACTTTTGAAAAGGAAGCGTTAAACGAGTTAATTAGCTACACAAAGTATCATTTCAATCGCGAAGAAAAACTAATGGAAGAGAATGAGTATCCCGATTTAGTTGCCCATAAAGCACAGCATAAAGTGATGATTGAGCAGGTAGAAAGCTTTGTACAGCTGTACAATGAAAAAGGTCATGATGCATTAGATGAAATATCAAAATTCCTCTCTGACTGGTTAATAAATCATATAAATGGCACGGATAAGCAATATTCTGAGCATTTACATAATAGAGGAATTTATTAACAGTTAATTACCCAGTAGTTACAACTGAAAACAAAATGAGCTTACTAGAAAGCTCATTTTTTTTGCCTAAAAAACCTTAAAATATTGGCGATAACTCTCCCTTAGATGATTTAAATCAAATAATCGTTTCCTTTCCTGTTCAAACCATGATCTTTAACAAAAAACTAATTCCCTAAGCGCTGTAAGGTTAAAACATCTTAATAACAGCACAGCAGAAATAGAATGAGTCCTCAAATAATCAAGTTATTCGCCCTACTCTTGCTCTCTCATTTATTGACTATTAGCCATGTTGCTGCGAGTGAAAAACCGTTATCTAACGAAAGAAAAGCTCAGCTAAATCATATTGTTAAACAAGACTGTGGTTCTTGCCATGGTATGACGCTAAGAGGGGGCTTAGGCCCAGCTTTATTAACCGAAAGCCTCAAGGGTAAAACAGTAGCTTTTTTACAACATACTATTTTATACGGTCGTGCTGGTACTGCTATGCCGCCATGGAAGAGCTTACTAACAGAGCAAGAAGCCTTATGGATTTCCCAGCAGTTAAAAGCGGGAACAGTTGTTGATCATTAAGCCAAGAAAAATCCTTAGCTTTATTTTGTAAACAAGAATAATGAATAGATTAATCATAGGAAAGCGAATGAAAAACCCATTAATAAAAGTCGCAGCTATCAGTTTACTCGCAACAATGCTTGGTGCGTGTACTAGCTCGAACGTGCCTAACCAGCATCAAGCCAGTGCCTCGGCATTACGTTCTACCGGTGATATGGGCGTTATTATTGAACGAGCTACTGGTCAAGTACAAGTCGTTAACCATACCAATAAAAATGTATTAGCTGAAATAGACGGATTAGGCGATTTATCTCATGCTTCTATCGTTTATTCTCGCGATCAACGTTACGCCTATGTTTTTGGCCGCGATGGTGGTTTGACTAAAATAGATATTCTTAAAGACAAAATCGACAAACGAGTTATTCAATCAGGCAACAGCATTGGCGGTGCCATCAGCCAAGATGGCAAGTTAGTTGCGGTGTCCAATTACACGCCAGGTGGCGTGAAAGTATTTGATAGTGAAACCCTAGAACTTGTCGCTAATATTGAAGCGACGGTTGTCCCTTCAAAAGGGAAAACTAAAGATGGACAAGCTTACCGCTCAAAAGTGGTTGGTTTGGTTGATGCCCCCGGTAATAAATTTGTTTTCAGTTTATTTGATAGTCATGAAACTTGGGTAGCTGACTTCTCAAGTGGTAAAGCAGAAATTACCAAATTTAAAGATATTGGCTTATTTCCCTATGATGCACTAATTAGCCCTGACGGTCGCTACTACATTGCCGGTCTATTTGGTGAAGATGGTATGGCGTTACTTGATTTATGGCATCTTGATAAAGGTGTTAAACGTATCCTAGGCGACTATGGTAAAGGCGATAAAAAATTACCTGTCTATAAAATGCCACACTTAGAAGGTTGGGCAATGGCTGGTGACTACGCTTTTATGCCTGCTGTAGGTCAACATAAAGTATTAGTAGTTAATACTAAAACTTGGCAACAAGTCACTGAAATTGAGGCGCATAGCCAACCAATATTTGTTATGGCGCAACCTGATAACCGACAAATTTGGGTTAATTTTGCCTACCCTGACAATAATACCATTCAAGTCTTTAACTCTGAAACCTTTGAGCTAGTTAACACGCTAACACCTGGTCCGGCAGTGTTGCATATGGAATTTACGCCACGTGGCGAGCATGTATGGATGTCGGTCCGTGATAGTAATGAAATACAGGTTTACGATACACAAACTCAAGCATTATTAAAAACCATACCCTCGAAAAGCCCAAGTGGCATTTTCTTTACCAATCGTGCTCACCACATAGGGTTGTAACAATGATTCATATTGAAGTGCAAGTGCACAGTTCATCGAAGGAAAACTTATTTGGTTCTTTACTCCCAAATACCCTAAACATAATTTTCTTCAACCTTTTCCACAAACGTGCACATCACATAGGGCTATAAAGATGACAAGTAATAGCGCTGTTATCTCACAGCTACAACAAGATATTATTAATAATTCGCAAAAGGGTTTCCCGCTTTGCGCTAGGCCATATCAAACAATTGCCACGCAGTTAGCAAAAGCAAATATTATTACTGATGAACAAGCGGTTTTTAACGCAATAACAGCACTGGCTGAGCAGCAAGTTTTATCACGAGTAGGACCGGTATTTGATCATAAAAAAGCAGGTGCCAGCACGTTAGCAGCTCTCGCAGTTCCTGAAGAAGAGTTAGATAAAGTCGCCGGCATAGTGAATCAATTTGACCAGGTCAATCACAACTATGGTAGAGAGCACAGCTACAATTTATGGTTTGTGGTTACGGCCAGCGACATGGTGGCGCTAAAAAGCACACTTGCCAACATTGAATTACTGACAGGTTTACCGGTATTAGTACTGCCAATGGAAGCGTCTTACCATATTGATTTGGCGTTTAGTATCAATGTGACAGGTAAAGAAAGTCCCGTTATTACCGCAGTTAACGCTGACGCTAAAAAAACCAAAAGCCAGCATGATGCATTAAATGAAATAGAGAAAAGAGCCTTACGCACTTTCATTGAAAAAGGGCTCCCCGATCATTTATCTCCCTATCAATTGGTCGCCGAGCAACTTGGACTAACTGAGGCACAAGTCATTGGGCAAATTGCACAGTGGCAGCAAGAAGGCCTGATTCGTCGCTTTGGTCTAGTGATAAAACACAGAAAACTTGGTTATGATGCCAATGCCATGGTGGTTTGGAATATTCCTAACCAAGACATGGATAGCATTGCACAACGATTAGCAAAGTGTGCGCCCGTCTCGCTTTGTTACCAGCGCCCTCGCCGCCTGCCAGATTGGCCTTATAATTTGTTTTGCATGATACATGGCACAGATAGAGCTTTAGTGTTAGCGCAAATCGCCCAAATCACAGAACAACTCTCCTTAGAGGCAATCGAAAAAGATGTTCTCTTTAGTTTTAAAGCCTACAAGCAGCACGGCGCTCGTTACGCAAAAGTAGCGTCTAATAAAGCTGCGAACAAAAAGCAAGGATAAGCAGATGGACAGCATCACTTTAGAGCAAACAGCTCAGCAGGCCACTCCGCCGACACAAGTTTCTTCTGCTTCTACCGCGGTGAACAAAGAAAAAATTTGTCATGAAATAGCCGAGCTTTCTGCGTTAGATAAAAGCTTGATTAACTTATTACAACACGGCTTGCCGGTGTGCGAACGTCCATTCGAGCAAATAGCGAATGAACTAGGCAGTACTGAAGCAGAGGTTATTCAACATTTAAATGAATTAAAAGCCAGTCGAGTATTAAGTCGATTTGGCCCTATGTTTGATGCGGTTTATTTAGGTGGTGCTTTTACGCTTGCGGCCCTTTCGGTCCCAGAAGAAGACTTTGAAAAAGTGACAGAACAAGTCAATGCCTTTGAACAAATTGCACATAACTACCGCCGAACACACCGTTTCAATATGTGGTTTGTTATCGCCACCGAAGCGGCAGATGAAATTGAACAAGTGATTACTGCTATTGAAGAAAAAACGGGATTAAGTGTGCTTAACACACCAAAACTAAAAGAGTTTTACGTCGGCTTGTACTTACCGGTTTAAGTTTTGATAGCCAGAAGTTATCGCAACTCTTTATAAAATTCACATTTAACATTTTTACCATGGCAAGGCAGATTATGTCAGACGAAATAACCACTTTAGAAAAACCGAGTTTAACAGCGTTAGAGCGCCAATACATTCTCCTTACTCAAAAAGGCTTACCCATTATTGAAAAGCCTTATCATGCTATTGCCGAACAAATGCAGATTAGTGTCGAACAAGTACTGGCATTAACCAAGGATATGCTAGAACGCGGCATTATTAGACGCATTGCGGCAGTACCAAACCACTATAAGTTAGGCTACCAATTTAATGGTATGACCGTTTGGGATATTGATGATGAACAAGCTGAAAAATTTGGCGACGCCGTTGGTCGCCTACCTTTTGTAAGTCATTGTTACCTTAGACCTCGCCGTTTACCTCACTGGAATTACAACTTATTTGCCATGGTGCATGGAAAGACGCCCGAAGCAATAGCTAAGTATCGGGGTCAGATCAAAGAATTGTTAAAAGAGGTATTGGTAACGCGCAACAATGATTCAAGTCAAAACATCCCCAGTAAAACTAATGATATGTTAACAAGCACTGAGATACTGAAAAAAACAGGTTTGCGTTTAAAAAGATAACCTAAGAAAGCTAATTTCTGGGAAAACTCATTTTTAAACCAACCGAGAGCAACGCCCTACGGCAAGGTAAATATAAAATGTTTAGAATTTCACAGTTATTAAAAACACTTCATGATGATATGGCGGAATTTAAGCCAGTAAAGGCGTCAAGAAAAATGCCTGGTCCTGTCGTTATTTGGAACTTAATTCGTCGTTGTAATCTGCGTTGTAAACACTGTTATGCAACGTCTTTAGACATTGACTTTAAAGATGAGCTTTCAACAGAGCAAGTTAAAGCAACTATCGATGATTTGAAAGTAGCGCATGTGCCAGTGTTAATTCTTTCAGGCGGTGAGCCACTACTTCGTCCTGATATCTATGAAATAACCGCTTACGCCAAAGAAAAAGGCTTTTATGTTGCTCTTTCAACTAATGGCACCTTAATTGATGAATCAAACATCGAACAAATAAAAGCTGCAGATTACCAATATGTTGGCATCAGCATTGATGGTTTAGAAGAGTTCCATGATGAATTTCGTCGTCAAGAAGGCAGCTTTAAAACTTCGATGCACGCTATCAAGCTTTGTAAAGAAGCCGGTATAAAAATTGGTATGCGCCTTTGTTTAACCCAAGACAACGAAAAAGACTTACCTGCCATGCTAGATTTAATGGAAGAGAATCAAGTAGATAAGTTTTATCTCTCACACCTAAACTATTCTGGACGTGGTAAGCGAAACGCTGAAAGAGATGCCATGTTTAAAATGACTAAAGACGCCATGGAGTTATTATTCGAGCGTGCTTGGTCACACATCAATCAGGGTATAGTTACCGACTTTGTAACTGGTAATAATGATGCCGACGGTCCTTTTTTATTGCGGTGGGCTACCAAGAAGTTTGCAAAAACTCACCCTGAATGCGTTGAAAATTTAAAACAACGCTTAGTTAATTGGGGCGGTAATGCCAGCGGCGTTAATGTTGCCAACATTGATAACACCGGCACCATCCACCCTGACACTTACTGGTGGAATCATCCTATTGGTAATGTGAAAACTGAAAAGTTTTCTGATGTCTGGCGCGATACCCAAGACCCACTCATGCTTGGCTTTAGACAGAGTCCACGCCCAGTGAAAGGTCGCTGTGCACAATGTAAATACTTAAACATTTGTGGCGGAAATACCCGTACCCGCGCTTTTGCACAAGCAGGAGATGCTTGGGCTGAAGATCCCGGCTGTTATTTAGACGATATTGAAATTGGCTACACTGCACCAACAGATCGTGGCCAAGCAGAGCAGCAAATCCAGTTTAAAGAAGTTTCATAATAACGATAAAGCCACCTTGAAAGTGGCAAAGAACCATTTTAATTAGCCATAAAGCCGTCCTAGCTATTAATTATTTATATAGGGCTTTAAAAGAATAAGGCGAGAGCATGAAAAGCATAGATAACAACAAAGCATTAGAAACATCGGTAAGAGGAAAGTCAGTATTAAGGCAAGGTGAAGTTGCTTTAGTCGGTTCAGGTCCTGGAGATGCAGAATTACTAACCATTCGAGCTATGCGCTTTATTGAGCAAGCACAAATTGCCATTTACGATCGTTTAGTTAGTGATGAGATCCTCGATTTACTTCCCGAAAACTGTGAACGTTTTTATGTCGGCAAAGAGCAAGCTAAACACTGTGTACCTCAAGATAAAATTAATGAAATCTTAGCTGAGCAAGCAAAACTTGGTAAAAGAGTTTTACGCTTAAAAGGTGGCGACCCCTTTATTTTTGGCCGTGGTGGTGAAGAAGCGGAGTACTTATTACAAAACGGTGTTAGCTGTCATGTTTGTCCAGGTGTCACTGCCGCATCAGGTTGTACTACTTACTCAGGCATACCTTTAACTCATCGTGGTGTGGCTCAAGGTTGTACTTTTATCACAGGACACTTACAAAACGACGGTCAATTAAATCTTCCATGGCAAAGTTTAGCTTCAGATGCACAAACAGTGGTTTTTTATATGGGTATTAATACCTTACCTACCATTGCTAAAGAGTTGGTTAACCATGGTAGAAAAGCAAGCACTCCGGCAGCACTTATTTATAAAGGCACTCAACCTGAGCAGCAAACTTACCGTGGTACTATTGATACCTTAGCAGATCTTGTTAAAAAGCATGATATTAAACCGCCAACACTGATTGTTATTGGTGATGTCGTTAATCAGCTAACGGAACAACAGCTGACTACTCCTGGCTTTTTAAATGCTAATGACTACATACAAGTTCAAGATATTAAATCAGCATAAATTGTCTTTGCATTACCAGCTTGCCTTTATAAAAGTCTTATAGAGGCAAGCTCAATCTCAACAGGTTTAGCGCATGAAAAACTTCCTTACCCTAAGCACAACCCTTGCAATGCTTTTAGCGACATTGGTATTAGCTACCACCAGCACATCCACACAAGCCGCTTCAGGTAGTAAGAAAAAAGTGACTATGAGCGCAGCCGATAAAGCCGCAGCAAAAAAACTCTATCAAGTACATTGTCAAAGCTGTCATGGTATAGATAGACTTGGTGCTATGGGGCCTGCCTTGCTACCTGAAAATCTTGCTAGATTTCGTAAAAACAAAGCGATTAAGGTCATCAATAAAGGTCGAGCAGCGACACAAATGCCAGCATTTAGTCAGACCTTAACAAAAGATGAAATTGCTAAGTTAGCTAGCTATATCTATACCCCTTCAAAAGCATCACTTAGTTGGACAAAAGCCGATATAACTGCCTCTAAAGTGCAGCATTTTGATCAGAGTAAATTGCCTAATACCGCTCAGTTCGATGCCGACTTAATGAATTTATTTATTGTGGTTGAATTAGGTGATCACAGCGCAACCTTACTAAATGGTGATACTTTCGAGCGCTTAGATCGATTCAAAACCCGTTTTGCCTTACATGGCGGTCCGAAATATTCACCTGATGGCCGCTTTGTTTTCTTTGCCTCACGTGATGGCTGGATAAGCAAGTACGATATTTATAATCGTAAAACTGTCAGTGAAGTACGTGCGGCAATTAACACTCGCAATATTGCGATGTCGAGCGATGGAAAATACTTGATGGTGGGGAACTATTTACCTAACAATGTCGTTATTCTTGATACCAAAGATTTATCGCCATTAAAAGTGATTGCAGCAGCAGATAAAGATGGCAATAGTTCACGGGTTAGCGCTGTTTATAACGCACCACCTCGTTACAGCTTTATTGTGGCCTTAAAAGATGTCAAAGAAGTCTGGGAAATCCCCTACAGTGATGAAGGTGGCGTAGAAGTATTTAAAGGTTGGGCACACGATTACAGTGTTGAAGCTAAAGCCGAGGATTGGAAAGTTGACTTATCTAAGGAAGGCCATCAATTTCCTATTCGCCGTATCAAAACGGATGATTATTTAAATGACTTCTTTTTTGACCCTGAATATATCAACCTTATTGGCACCGCACGTAATAGCCACAACGGCCAAGTGATAAACCTAGATACTAAGAAAAAAATTGCTTCGATTGGCTTAACGGGTATGCCGCATTTAGGCTCAGGTATTACCTGGGACTATCAAGGTAAGGAAGTCTTTGCATCACCCAATATCAAAGAGGGTAAGATTACCGTTATTGATATGGAAAACTGGAACATAATCAAAGAAATAAAAACCCAAGGCCCAGGTTTCTTTATGCGTAGCCATGAAAAGTCAAAATATGCTTGGACTGATGTGTTTTTTGGCCCGAATAATGACAAAGTACACGTTATCGATAAAAGTACTTTGAAAATAGTTAAAACCTTAGCACCTGCACCGGGTAAAAATGCAGCTCATGTTGAATTTACCAAAGATGGTAAGTTTGTCTTGCTCAGTGTCTGGGATATAGACGGCGAGTTAATCGTTTATGATGCCCAAACCCTAGAAATTGTAAAACGTATGCCAATGAAGAAACCCTCTGGCAAATATAATGTTTACAATAAAATTAACTATGAGAAAGGTACCAGTCATTAGGGTAAGTTAATTACCTAGCAGCTGAATTGCATATTATAAAGCCTGTGATACTCAGTATCTCAGGCTTTTCTTTTCTGAAAACCTCACTTAAAAGCTAGTTAATTGATTCTAATCGTTTGAATTATTGAACTTTTAGTGTAACTTGTTGGTCAACATAGCCGGTGATGCTTCAACCTATCACCGTTAAAAATACACTGATAAACCAATAAATTAAAAGTATTCATTCTAAAAGGATTTAATATGAAAATAGCATTACCTTTCCTGACCATTTTACTCTCCACCTTTAGCTCAATTCCAACATTTGCAGTTGAAAAGCAAGGTTGGTTTGTTGGTGCATCGTACGCCTTTCAAGATATTTCAACTGACTTAGTTGATGAGCCACGCCTTGACACTTTAGGTATAATAGCAGGCTATCAAATCGATGATATTTTTTCATTCGAGTACCGATTAAACACGTCTATCTCAACTGACTCTGTCGCTTTACCTGTAACAGCCAATTTTGACGCAGATCTTGCCCATGAAATCGACTATCAAATGAGTTTTCTGGCAAAAGCTGCTTATAAAATAAGTAGAAATTTTGTTATTTATGGACTTGCAGGTATTACTACCACTAAAAGCCATATAACAATTCACTCTACTGAGTATGACTTCCAAGGAAATGAAATAAATACTAGGGTAGAGAATTACGCTGAGATGACAGATGGGTTTACTTATGGCGTAGGTACAAGCTATCAATTAACCAGAGATATAAGTCTTTTTATCGATTATCAAGTATTGCCTGACTTTGAAGATGGAAGCGTCCTGAATGCAGACTGGTCTACAACTACAGCAGGATTTACTTATTTATTTTAGGCCTTTTACTTTTTCAAATAAATATCACGAAACAGGGTAAGAGCCAATCAATTGCTTGGCTTGTTGACGATACTTAGTTACCCTGTAGCCAATTTTAAAGCCACTTGAAAAATGCCCTTAGTGCTTTAATCATTGGAGATAACATTGAAGATTTTACTTATCGCTAGCAGTCAAAGAGCAGGCTCTAAAAGCTTTGCTGTAGCTCAGTACGTGCAAAAGCATTTATTAAATGACAAGGCTGACATTGATTCGTCAATACTCGATATTTCACTGTTTCCTTTTTTATTAGAACACTACGGTACAGGCAGAGATAACGCTGAATCATTAGCTCAAAATAAAGCGCAGGTATTAGCGCAGCTTTATGCTTGTGACGCTGTAGTTTTTGTCGTGCCTGAATGGGGCGGAATGATCCCGCCGGCACTGGTAAACCTATTACTGCTGACAGCAAACGGCTCAGCCAATGGCTTACCTTTAGGTCATAAACCTGCCTTTGCCATCGGTATTTCTGCTTCTGGTGGGGGTAGCAATCCAATTTCACTGTTAAAGGGCTATGCAGCAAAAAATAGTCACCTTACTTGGCTGCCGCTACACGCTATCATTGAAAATGTTGATGACTTTTTAAATCAAGCTTGGGCACCTCAACTCGATAATAGAGTGTCTCAAGTACAATCTCGATTATCCGTTGGCTTACAAAGCCTAGCCATTTACGCTAAGCAACTGGCAAATGTGCGAGATGAGCTAGTCGAATTATCGAAAGTCCATCCTTTTGGCCAATAAATAGCGGCGCTCAAAGTTAAAAGATAAAAAGGTACAGTGTAAATGTTTTCAAACTTATTCAAAACCAAACCCGTTATTGATGAATCATCAAAAGAATGGATTTATGATAGTTTTTCTTGGTGCATGCAACAGCTAGATGGCGAGTTCTTTAAAGATCAAAGTGAGCTAGTTTTACCCAATAATCATTTTTATCCTGGAAGTTCAACCAGTGTTGATGAAATGGCTAGCAATATATTTACTAATACCTGTCAGTATACTGGCATGAGTCAGTGGCCAATCAAGCTTGTTAATGCCGATACCTTTATTGCTAAGACTATGCCGCAGTTATCTTTTAGCAACAGACTGCGCGGTGACAATGCTCAAATAACTTTTGGAAGTGAAATAAGCTTCAAACTTGAAGGGCAGCAAGTTAACCAAGTACCCGCTATCGAAATCGCATTTCATCAAAGCCAGCTTAATCAACCACAAGACTTAATTGCTTATTTAGTACAACACCAAGCCGGTATACTGGTTGCTCAACAAGCTTCTGGGCTAGCCGCTTCAGGGCTATCAACCTCAGGACATGAAACCGTTTCCGCTAGCGCCCCTGGTGGTAAAGAAGTGATGGCGCAAACTATCGATTTAGTTGCCTGCTTCATGGGCTTTGGCGTTATCTTTGCCAATACCGCTTATCAATTTAAAGGCGGCTGTGGCTCATGTAACAACCGCAGTCTCAATCGCCAAGCGGCACTACCTGAGCTTGAAACCGTTTATGCCTTAGCCTTGTTCTGTGTTATCAAAGGCCTTGAAGTTAAACAGGTTAAAAAAGAACTTAAATCCCATTTATATAAGCCGTTTCGCCAAGCTCACCAAGAAATAAGCCAATATTTACAGCAAACCACTAATCCAAATCACGCGCTACTCATCAGCAAATAATGTAACGCAGCAAGCTAAAAGTAACGATTTTATACCGTGATTTTTGTTCAAAAGCTAACGGTACTGGAGCACAAATGAAAAGCATAGATCTGTTTGTTAAAAACTGGAGTAGTAAAGACAACATGGTACCGATCAGCTCTGCTGATATCGCTGAATTAGAACAGCAATTGCATGCTGTTTTACCAGACAGCTACAAATATTTATTGTGTAACTATGGTTTAGTGCACTCGCCGAATGTATTAAGCAAAGTTTGCGATTTAAGTGTCGATATTTCTGAAGTTCAAGACTTTTTGAGTCTAGAGGATGTCTATTCTCTCTCGAAGCTATATGAGATGAGCGGCATGCCTAAAGGACATATTTTATTTGCCTCAGATAGCAAAGGCAGTATGTTTTGTTTTAAATTAAGTGATTGTTTACAAAAACAAAACGATGCCGCTGTTTGGTTTTATCAGCATGGTTTGCCTGAAGTAGAAAAAGTATCAAATTCTTTTACTGAATGGTTAGATCAGTTTAATGCACTTTAATCACACGATAAACAATGACACAACACTGGCAATGGCTAGCTATTAAAGGAAATAATCTATGAAAAGTTTACTTAAAGCCATTCAATATGACATGTTAGATTTTATTGAAACGGAAGATGACGATGGCAATGAGCCCGCTTACACTGCTCGCGATGTAACTAGCTGCATGCAATTTCTGCTTGATTTCTGGACAAATATTGACGCTGCTGAGCAAGATACTGAAGCCGCCAATACGCTAGTTAATCAGTTAGCTGTAGATTTGAAAAACTGCAATAGTGACTGTAATCATGCGTTAATCGATGAAGAGCAAGCCTTAGCGATTGAAGAGTTTATAATAAAAGTACTTCGCGAAGCCAAGGTAGAAGTAACGCTAGCTAAGCCAATCATCTAGTCATTCTAAACCTAGTCTACTTTAATATTCCAAGATTTATTCCGTCATGTGAAAAGCATTTTTTTAATCTGAGCTTTCTATCATTGCGACACTAATATACATTAATTTTACAAAAGAGAGTTTCAGCTCATGGAAAATATTTTCGCGCATTATGGTGTTGACTGGTTAGCAATATCATTGAGTTTATTTGCCGCCTACTTACTGGGTAATAAGCGCAAAGTTGGCTTTATTGTATTTGCACTTTCTAATGTCTTTTGGATTATTCTTGGGGTGTTTTTTATGTCTAGCTATGGCATGGCGTTAGGAAACTTTGCCTTTTTATTACTCAATATCAGAGGCTATATACATTGGAACAAGGCTTCTTTTGACAACCAAGCTGCATAAGAGTTCGCGGTAATAAAGCTTACTATAATAAAGCTCGCTAAACGAAAATTGCTAAAACACAGCTTAAGCTGAACCAAGCGCCATTTAAGCTGGTACTTTAAGGATAAAAATATGTCTGGTAACAATTCACTTCAGCAAAACTCAATTGCTAGCAAAAACTTATTGATGTCTACTGTTTCTGGCGCATTATTTGGCGGCGGCATTGCGGGGATATTTATGGCGTCGTATTACTTTATTGATGAAGCCATTTTTAACAATCCTCATGACAATATCATCTTTTATCTGATTGCCGGCGCTTGTGCTATTTTTGCCTCGTCTGAAATAAAAAAGCTAAATCAATAAGCTTGTAGACAATTAATACCTCAATTTATATCGAAAACTTTTGCAAATTGCATCATCCACTCGCAGTTAAATTAACGCTGACTTTGCCTTTTTAAGGTTATTTATCTCTACTTGTTAAAATAGATATCTATTCTATATCGATTCTTACTACAGCGACTTTTTTTCTTAACTAAACCTGTTAGCCTATAAATTATATTTACCATATTGCTTAAAGCGCTTCTGCATTATTCATTACAGTGCCGGCAATGAACGACAAGGAATGAGTTATGTATATAAAGGTAGTTACATTTATTATTGCGCTTAGCTTACTGGCCATTTCACCAGTAACCATTGCATCTGAACCAACACAGCAATCAGCCAAACTAACACTTACATCACAAGAAAAATTAACCGCATTAATCAACAACTATCAAAAGATTTGTCTCTCAGAGGAATGTCATAGCCAATTGATTCAGATACGCAAATTTGGCCGCTGGGGCGATGCAAAATCACAGCTAGTCGTGGCAAGTGCCTACCTTTATGGCGATGGCTTTGAACAAGATACTCAAAACGCTATCAGCTGGTTTAAACGTGTTGCTTATAACCACTCTCCTGGTGCTGCTAAATACTCGCTCAGCGCCTTTCATACGATGGCAAAACTGTATCAAGCAGGGATAGGTGTAGAGCAAGATATAGCACTCGCAAAAAAGTATTTTGATAAATTAGCTGAAAAACAATACGGGCCAGTGTTATTTGATCGAGCCTTTGTTGAATTTGAGCAAGATAATTTAACACAAGGTATCAAGTTGCTTGAGCAAGCAAGTAACAGCAATCATTCAGAAGCAAGTTACTTTTTAGCAAGAATTTATCAGCAAGGTGAATTTGTTGAAAGGGATATAAAGAAATCTGCTCGTTACTATCAAGGCATAGTGAGACAAGACTATAAAGATAGTCGTCAACGACTAGCACAATTGATTTCTGAGATGGAAGCAAGTACCTCAACATTGACAAAAGCTACAGTAAGTCAGCATCAAGACTTTATCAGTAAACTTAATGCTAGTCTTGATATTGAAGTCATTACTGTTAATTATCATGCGATGAGCTTTAAAGAAGCAATGACCAGTCAGCTTGCTCGATTAAATAAATACAAAGCTCAATTTAACCCGGCAACAGGCAGCAGGATAAAAGGCAAAACCTGTGGTAACACCTCTTACCCTTGTAGACTCAGTAATGCTGAAGATATTGAAGATGCTAGAAATGAAAATCCATTACCAGCTTTCTAAGTTTACCTCGGCTAAGTAATATTTTACACGTAGCGTTATACAATTATGTAGATCTTAGCCTCAAATAACTGGCTCAATAAATAAGTTAAATTCGACTATATATTTATAGATTGAGTCATTAAATTCATTACCATCAAAAGCATTATTTTATGAATAATTTTAAATCTTTAATTATTGATAAAGCAAGCTGAGTAACGCAACGTGAGCGTATGCTAAAAAGTTCGAGTAAATAAAAGTCCTTTTACTCTAATGAGAATAGAGCGTGGCGTTATTAAATAGCTGCGGTCGAAAGAGTCCATTAAACACCTTTTCATTAAGACTATTCAAACGTGATAAAAAAACGCTTTTTGCCCTATTACAAATATACAAGAACAAAGATTTTATAACTATTTGAGTTAGGTCATTGACTCTTCCCAAGCATTTGATAAGTTTAGTGCTCGGTAAAGTCCCGTTTTGGATTTATTTAATTTTTTAAGGTAATGTCGCTAGTATGTTCATCCTTTCAATAATTGTTTTTGCCTTACTTATGTTTGGTGTTTTTGTTGATTATGTAACAACCGTAAGAGAAAAAAATCAAGCAAGCAAAAATAAGAAAATTGCTCGATTACAATCATCACTCTCTCGAGGACAGCATTTGCTAAATGGCCGATTATGCTTACCTTTAACAGTGATGAGTTCTGTTGTTTGCTTAGAACGAAGTATCGCAGCACTTAATGCTCTACTAACACTTAATTCGACCCCTGGCCGCCTTGAAGCAAAAGCAGACCTAGAAAGAAAACTAAATAACTTTAATTCCTTACCTGCAACACAAGTACACTTTTATTCTCTATTACCATTACCAGGCTTGCTGAAAGAACAAGTTAATATGCTGAAGAACACCAGCTTACTATCAATGATTTTAAAAGTAGAGCAGTCAAATGGTTACGCTGCAATTGATGGTATTCAAGACGAACTTAATCAGTTAGAGATATTAAGTACTCGATTAAGATCTTCAATTTATAGCTTACAAGCTATGCAGACATTAGAGAAAAAAAATTATAGTAAAGCAAAAGCGCTAAGTGATAAGGCGATGGCATTATTAGTCACTATCTCATGTGACAATGAGGGTGTTACAGAGCTTATTAACTCACAAGTCGAAGAACTTCAATTGGTTAATGATGGTATTTCTGGGGTAATCGATGAAAAAAATCATACTTTTTATGATAAATTCAAAGACGAAGTAAGACAACAAGATGAAGGCGGAGATGGGCTTCATCGAGTTGTTAATTGTAACCCTCAAATGTAACTCTAGTGCTTTACAGATAGCGCAATATTTAACATTAACGCTTCCAAAGAACGTTCACTAATGCGCCAAACATGATTAAGCCACCACCTATAAAGGTTGTGGTAGCAGGTACCTCACTAAAATACGTCCAACCAATGATTACCGAAAACAGCACCTGAACATAAGCATAAGCCGTAGCTTTACTTGCATCTTCACAATGCAGCGCTTTAGTTAAACCTACTTGTCCAACTTGGGTAAAAATACCGACTAGAATTAATAAAACAATTGCCGTGATGCTCGGTACTACAAAACTATCACCAAGCATAATGATTGCAATAGGCAGAGATACCATAGGGAAGTAAAAAACAATGACCGAGCTATCGTCAGTTTTAGTCAACTTTTTCACGATAACGTAGGCAACCGCACTGCCAAATGCGCCAAGTACTGCAGCGCCAATGCTTACCCAAGGATACTCAACAACACCATCAACCTTCAAATTAGGTTGAATCATGATAAATAAACCTATCAAGCTAATAACAATACAGGCAATAGTTGAGCGCTGTATCATTTCTTTCAAAAAGACTAGCGCCAAAATAGCCGTAAAAACAGGATGTAAGTACTGTAAAATAGTCGCTTCTGCCAAGGGTAGTGTAGTTACCGCATAATAAACAAACATTAAAGCAAAGGCGCCCACCGTGCCTCGGGCAATTAACAGCGGCTTGTTATTTCCCCAAACGGAGATTTTTTTACGCTTGATATCCCCATAACTGATAATGGCCGACACTATCGCTCTAGCCGCGACAATTTCAAGGACAGGAATGCCCAAAGCACTCACTTCTTTTACACTGGCAGCCATCAAGGCGAAGCCCAATGCTGAGAGTAACATATACCAAGCACTCATCGGCAGTAAGCTCTTTATCGCTGAAACCATCTAATAATATTCTCAAATAAGAAGTGATGAAGGACAGTGGCTATTCTAACGCAATAGCAGCACAGTGTTGCACTAGGTTATCAAATTATTTGTGTGCTAATCACAATACTCAGTCAATGAGCTCACTGAGAAACTCAACTTCCTGGTCAACCACAAGTGAAACAATCTTGATTAACATCAATAAAAGTCTAGCGATTTCAAAGTAGAGTATGAACTCTATTTACCCATATTATTTTTAAGGTTAATTACAGTGATCGTTACCAACCAAACCAAAACCGCCAGTTATGTAGCCATATCAACATTAATATTATTATCCGTAATCCTCAGTTTTTTAACTAACCCTGTCAGCCCTACTCCTTGGGTACTTATTGTCGCGCTGTGCTTAATGCCATTGATACGACAAAGTCACATTAAACAAATTAAGTGGAGCGAAAAGTACAGTATAGGTATTGATTATATCGACCAAGACCATAAGAAATTAGTGCACTTGTTAAATCAATTTAGTATTGCCTATGATTATGCACAGTGTGAAGAGTTTGAGCGTGAAGCCCTTGAAGATTTAGTCAATTACACTAAATATCACTTTAAGCGTGAAGAAAAATTAATGGCTGATTATGGCTACCCAGGTTTAAAAGCGCATCAAGAAGAACATCAAGCCATGATTGATACCGTTGATGATTACGTTAAAATTTACAATAAAGAAGGGCATAATTCTTTAAAACAAGTTACCGACTTATTGACGGCTTGGTTAATTAATCATATTCAAGAATCAGATACCAAGTATCGAGATTACTTAGAAGAGCAAGGTGCAGAAGAGTTAGAATAATGAATGACACCATTTCATTAGCAATATAATAGCGCTGCTATTGTATTGAAAATGCCAAGCCTAACGGCTTAGCATTTTGATAATCTATCGCCCTGAATCAGACTTATCCATTTCCTTTCTTTTTTGTTCTATTTCAGCTAAACGCTTAACTTCTGCTTTATTCGCTTGCAGGTTTTTGTAACCTTTTTTATAGCCTTTATCATATCCAGCTCTCAGCTCTAAAGGACAAACGTTTATATTTTCCTTACCTGTATCACCCGCTTCATAGCCATTTTCGAAGGTACAATACTCTTTTACCCCCACGGTGAAACCATCCAAATAAGACTCTTTGTTAGCACCAGTTAAGTCCGGACAACGCTCTTGATATTTCAAGTAAGTTCGCACTGACTTACCCGAAAGAGCCACTTTCTTACCTACTTCTGTCCAGTTGCTATCAGTACAAAAGTTTTCTGCTTGTGAAACATCCTCTTCTGTCGTCGATGCACAACCGACTAGCGCACTTGATAATAATATTATTGCTATATAATTTTTCATAAAACCCACTTATTTTAAAAACCAAAAATGGTTATTTGTTATTAATGCTGATGATTACCTTAAATACTTACTTTATTTTTTGTTCTAATAATATTTTGAATGATGTCAATTTGCTCTGGTAAATAATGTAAGTCAGGAAAGCGCTGATAAGCTTTTTGCAGCGTTTTTAAGGCTGAACTGTGATCTTGCATATTCAAATACAGTTGCGCTTTACCTAACAAGGCTTGCTTCATCTTTTCAGGTAAAACAGAGGCTCGGGTGTAAAGTAATTCTGACTTTATGTAGTCTTTGTTATCCGCTGAGTAGAGCGCATAATCAATAAGAGCATCACCATTTGTTGGGTCTTTTTCCAACGCTTGAGTGTAATATTGCCCTGCTTTGCTATCTTGCTTTTTCTTCAAAGCAATTTTAGCTTTATGATTATAAAAAATACTTTGCTTTTGCGGCTTCATTGTTTGTACTTTGGACTCCAGGCCATCAAGCAATTTTGCTGCTTGCTGCCACATATCAACTTGGTTTAACCAAGTAAGATATTCATTGAGTAAATCCATATCTAATACTGACTTATCTAAGTGCTGATGAATAAGTACTAAAGCGCGATCATAACTATGCATTTGCAGGTGCAATTGAGTGGCAGTTTTTATATTTCCATCATCAGTTTCACCCAGCATGATTGCCATCTCAAGGCTCACTAACGCTTGACGGGTATCGTTCATATTTAATGATAAAACCGCTTGGTTGAGCCATAGCTCTTTATTCGCAGGATTTTTCGCAATAAGCTCACTTAACAGTGCCTGAGCAGACTCATACATTTTAGCTTGTGATAAAGACGCTAAAAGCCCTTGCTGCCATTGTACTTCTTCTGGTTGCAATGCCATCGCTTGTTGGTAAGAAGTAATAGCACTAAAGGCACCATGAAGCGTTAAATTAAGGTAGGCTAATTGTCCGTGAACAATAGCTTCGTTTGAGCCATAAGACACCGCCTCTGAGAAATGGTGACGAGCGAGCTTTGGCTTTTCTTGTAAAAGATATAATTGCCCAAGATCACGATGAACTCTAACCAGTTGTGGTTTTCTTGATAACACCTTTAAAAAGGTTTGCTCTGCTTTGTCATATTGAGCTAAAGAAAAGTAAATTTGCGCTTTTAAACTCAACATAGCGGGGCTTAATTCAATATCAAAAAAGCTTTCTAGCTCTTTAAGAACCGCTTCCTTTTCATCAGCGTCT
>Ga0105348_1000227_pt1 | contig 43155 bp, 39 predicted proteins | sample EN8Hudsemesocosm_2_FD_83504 | JGI IMG/M metagenome (GOLD analysis project Ga0105348, IMG submission 83504) | Methane-oxidizing microbial communities from mesocosms in the Hudson Canyon - EN8C Hudson Canyon | ecosystem: Environmental > Aquatic > Marine > Cold seeps | place: Hudson Canyon... | reverse complement strand
TAACTCTTCACCTGGATAAGCAGAGCCAATTTCATGCTTAATGCGCTCAGCAGTGGCTTCACCGATTAAGCTACCAAAGTTACGACGTACGTAGTTAATGATGGCTTCATCAAATTTATCACCGCCAATACGTACCGATGAAGAATAAACCACGCCATTAAGTGAAATAATACCAACTTCGGTAGTACCACCACCAATATCAACTACCATTGAACCTGTCGCTTCAGATACTGGCATACCAGCACCAATTGCTGCAGCCATTGGCTCATCAATTAAATAAACTTCACGAGAGCCTGCACCCATGGCAGATTCACGAATAGCACGACGTTCAACTTGGGTAGAACCACAAGGAACACAAACTAAAACTCTTGGGCTTGGACGTAAGAAGTTATTGCTATGCACTTGCTTGATAAAGTGCTGTAACATTTTTTCAGTAACAAAAAAGTTGGCAATAACACCGTCTTTCATCGGACGAATAGCTTCGATATTACCAGGCGTTCTACCTAGCATGGCTTTGGCAGCAACACCTACAGCAGCAACACTTTTAGAACCACCAGCACGGTCTTGACGAATGGCAACAACAGAAGGCTCGTTTAATACAATACCTTGGTCTTTTACATATATCAGTGTATTGGCGGTACCTAAATCGATTGAAAGATCGTTAGAAAACATGCCGCGTATTTTTTTAAACATAAGCTCAAAATGTCCTGTAAAGTGCTAATTAATTAGACGCTGTCTATATATGAATAACAGATCGGATAATCATACCCTAGTATTTGTCTAATGTGTTGCTTTTTTAAAAGAAAGCCCTAAAGAAAAGTAAAAAAATGAGCGCCAATACAAAATTGCTAACGCTCATATTTAAAATGGGTAGGAAACTAGTTTATTTTTTCTATTTCACGCTGGTAAATAATTCGATCGTTACCGCGGAAAATACCAAAAGTGGCAATAGCTCTAGGGTTATCATTATGTAGACCATCGACTCCTTCAGTATCATATGCCCAATCATATTTCAGCCAGTCACTGATATCATAAATAACTTCTACTTCACCGGTATTACCTGCACCTGGTGCTGTTAATTCAATAGCACGAGTTACCCCTGGTGGCGTTTCATCAATAAACTTACCATTGATAGCTGTATCTGCTGGAGCTGTGGTTGCTGGCGCTAAACTGATATCAGTTACCGAGATATTTATTGCGTTATAAGGCGTACACGAATCATCCGTTGCCACCACATATTGCTCATCTTTAAAGTAATTAACTGACAATGGTTGCGGCAAGTTTGAGGTTTCAGGGCCATAACTATTTTGCAATTGAGCACGACCAAAGCGAATAAGCTTACCTGTAGGGTTTAGTGTCAATATCAAACCGTTAAGCGGGTCAGCATCTTCATCAAGGGTTTCAATTAAATCACTATCAATAATTGAAACCATAGATAAGTCGATATCTGAGGTAAACTCATTGATTTCGCTATTTGCTTCTTTTAAATAAACAAAGTTATCGTTAGCGTTATAGCTATAAGTTGTTTCCCCGCTGGCATCTGCCAACGTTGCAGTATCAAGATTAGCGGTTAAACGAACAAGGTTTGTGCTGTCTTTACCTACTTGAGTAGCATCGCTATCCGGTGCTAATACCGTAGAGGTAGGTAATGTGAGGCGGTGAAAGCTTGTTAGTGATAACTTATAGAAATCATCAATGTAGTTTTGGGTCAAATTACCATCTTGGTTTTTAGCTTCAATGACAATAGCAGGGGTATTTAAATAACCAAGTGCGCCAGTTGTTAAACTGTCAGATAACATTTGCCCACTATAAACAAACGGAGTTTCAGTATTATCGGCAGCGCTACAAGTTCCCGTTAAAATGCCATCGGTAATAGCAGTTATCTCAAAGTGACTTGGAGTAAAGCGGCCAACGTAGGGCGTATTACCTTGTATTTCACCTGCGCCCAGATAATCGCCATCAGTCAAATTAGCAGTGAAACTAATAATACCTACTTCGTTGTAGCTAGCAGCTGCATCACTAGCGATTCCATCTGTAAAATCAAACGGCGAACTGGTTAAACCGCCTAATACACCCGAATCAACATAAGCAGGGGCAACTAGCTCATGGCTAATTTTTGCCGTATCGGGACTTCCTTCATTAGCAAAATTAACGGTAACGGCATTATTTGATAAGTCAGCACCAATGTCAGGCACTCCGTCATTATTCAAATCATCAGCACTTTGCCAAACAACCGCTTTTAATTGTACGGTAAAGTCTTCTCCAGCTTTTTTAAATATACTGCCATTCCCATTAATTGCTTCAGGGTTATCTACCACATCAATAAAAAAGCCAAAAGGTCGTTCAACAAAAGGAATTGAACTACCTGACAAGTCTTTTAATTCTTTATTACCATCACTATCTTCTACTTCAATGGTTTTTTGTGCATTAAGAATTAATTTAGCCGCATCCGGGTAATTTATATCGAAAGTGGCAGTGGAATCTGCGCTAAAACGCAGTGTGAATGCAGCAGCTGTTGTTGTTACATCATGATCATTACTATTATTGCTCAGTGTGATTGCTTGACTACAAGTACCCTCATCACATTGATACGATAAGTTAACCGGGATATCGCCACCATCAGGAAACGCGCCAACACAACTGCCAGTATTGGTATCAGTCTCCACAGCTTGCAGTGACAATGTTGTCGCATTTAAACCTTGAGCTGAGGACTTACCAGAGATTTGCATCGGTATATCACTAAAGAGAAATCCGCTATCTGCAAAGGTGACATTACATGGTTGGGATGCAGAGTTTTTACATTCATAGGTTTGATCTAAACTAAGCGCTGCATTGCCAACGGTTGTGTATGCGTAACTGGTTGCTGTACCGTTTGTTCCTGCTACCGTTACTGTCTTATAAAAAGTATTATTTATTGAAAGTGCAACATCAACAGCATCCGGGTTTACAGTGCTACAAGACGCATCCGAACAGGCTTTAATAACGATATTATCAGCATCACATGTAATGCCGGTTCCATCAATAGTATCAATTTCAAAATGGTCAATAAAACTGGCACATGGGTGAGTTTCTAAATAGACATCATTGACTTCAGTAGCAGATAAAACGCCACTATAAATCTTTACTTCATCGATAGAGCCTTGAAAGTACCTACCTGGAAAACCTTGATCTTGCCCTATTTGTAATGGGTCATTATTCACAATTAACTTATTAGCGAACGCATTACGGCTGCTTTCTTGTCCGTTAATATAAATAACTTGCTCACCGTCTTTATAGGTGATAGCAACGTGATACCAATTGTTTACCTGAATATTAGCGCCTGCACTATTTAATTCTCGCGTGGTTCCATTTTCATCGTTCCACCACCAATTAATTTCTCTGCTAGGTGTTACATGAAACTCAAAGTTCTCATCTTTGGAAAGTACAGTCATTAAGCCAGATGAAGGGATTTTAGTGGGGTAAATCCAAGTAGACACAGTAAGTTGCTCGTCTATATCTAGTGCAGGATCATCAGCAATTTCAATGTAATCATTAACACCATCCAAATAACCATAACCACAAGTACCTGGGTTGCCAACTCTGGCTGGAGTAACTCTATCAGTGGTTAAGCCATTGAAAGCCGTGCCATGTAAAACACCCTGCTGGTTAAGTACCTCCCCTGATGTACCATTCCAAGCCAATTCATCCATTTGATAATAAGCAATAAGTTCTGCTAAACAGCCATTATCGTCATTCATATCGGTTTGGATCTCAACCTGAGTTAAAACACGGTCATACACTCTTGTTTCGTCATAATTACCACGGGATGAGTAAGGTGAAGCAATTGGTGAGTTCCCTGATTGGGTGTAGTCTGATGAGTTATCGCCAAATACAATTTTACCAAGCTCCCCCATAGCACCATTGGTGTTTTTAGTTTGCTGTACTTGAAGGTTACCATCTACATATATTGCAAAGTCATTTGCAAGGTAATCCCATGTTACTGTTAAATAATACCAGGTACCCGCCTGTCGACTATTCGTTGATGGTTCAATTAAAGAAAAGTCTGCATCATTTGAATCTTCAAAGGCAAATTTGAGTCGCCCATCCTCCTGAATTTCTAGAACAAAATATTTATCAGTTGCATCACTGCCTGAGCTGGCGTCAAAGAGTACTCTTTCAAAATCATCATTCCAATTTACTGTGCTGTTAAACCAAAAACTTACAGTCCCCTGTAGCCCAACATCTCCATCAAGATCTAAATCAGAGCGGAAGGCGGATCCTGTATAATCAAATCGATTATAACTAACACTGTCGAAACCTCGACAATATTTGCCATCAGCTAAGGATGCGCCTAGAAAAGGAATTTCAGCATGATTATTATAACCGCTGGTATCATCTATTTGTGATGACAAGTCTGTTTGTTCAAAGCGATATAAAGCAAGCAGGCTTAGGCAATTTAATGGCGCACGTGCGCTACCATCATAGTTATTTTCCGCTAATTCATTTTGATAGATGCTATCAACTTCAGCCGCGTCAAGCTTACTATCATAAAGCTTAAATTCATCAAGCTTGCCATCAAAGCTTTGTGATGAATCAAAATCATCACCAAAATCATCTTGTTCTTGCCCAATCACAACAGCATTATTATTACTTACCTCCAAGGTACCAGCAGTTACACCATCATCACAATCTTCTTCTGTACCATCAACAAACAAACAAACATCTTCACCTTGCCGTGTTACCAAAATATGATGCCAGTTTCCATCGGTTAAGGTTACAGAGGAGTTCAAGGTTTCACTATCATCACGAACTTTTATATAGACCTGGTCACTATCACGAATAAATAGCTCCAACTCATCATCACTGTTACTATCACCGAGAGCATGAAAAATCTCTTGCTGTGACTTATCAACATTCGTATTTATCCAAACTGAAATAGTGAAATCATTCAACCCATCTATCGCAGTTCTTGGAACTTGTAGCCATTCATACGGGTTATCAGTAACCGTCGATAAATCTAATGAGTTATTAATAACAGAGTCGCTTGCAGGCTTAGCTAAATTTTGACTAGTACCATTAAAGTTTGATGATTGATCAATTACATCGCCAGACTCTCCTGGGTAGCTACATTCATCAAAACGATAATCAAGAATGGGAATTAAAGTATTTGAACTTCCATCACACATGCCATTAAAGTCAGCATTATTTATATAATCAGCATTATAATTAATATTAACTGCAGGGTTAGTACTAAGACCTACTTCTGAAGCAACAGCTCCATTAATCTCTACATTCCCTGTAATACTTACTTCGCCATAGGCATAAATGATGGCATTGATTTCTGTATTCCCACCAGTGATTGTTAATGCACCACTGATAATAATAATCAAATCTTCTGGTGCTCCGCCGACATTAATCTTTGCATTTTCCCAAGCCACACTACCAGTTAAATAAAGTCGAGCTGATGTTTCAGTAATCGGCGTTGAGTTAACAAAAATACTTTGAGCTTGCGCATTAGCCTGATGTTGACTATCTCCTAATGAAATAGTTTCAGGATTAGCCAAAAAGCCATCAGCAGGAAAGAATGGTGGTACATTGATAAATTCTAAGCCTTTATTAGTTAAATCATCATGAGTAGCACTCGGGAATATGTCTAAACAGGCAGCAGCATATGCACTAGGTAAACTTACAATGAAATATAATAAAACAAAGAGTACGCGACACGACATCTACAAACTCCTCGCTTCAACTTGAATGGTACGGCTACTTTTAACTATAACCTTACTGTTAGCGTCCATAGTACCGCTACCGCATTCTCCTGTACTGGTAAGGCGATAGTATTCGACTGCATTAACTGCATCTGTATAGTAGTTTTCACACGTTGTTGCTGCATCACAATCATAAAGCCCAGGAATATCTTCGCCTAAAGCAGTTTCTAAATCATAGGGATTATTAGCATTACAAACGCCAGCAACTGCATTGTGAGGAAACAATAGCACCAGCTCCGCCTGCATCGCCGAGTTAGCCGCCATATAAGCACGTGTACCAAGAACCTCTTGAGCAACCGTTTCGCTACTGCTAGAGATAATTCGCATTAAAACACTACCAAGTAGCGTTAAAATAATAATGACAAATAACGCAAGTATTAGCGAACTACCGCGCTGTTTAGTGGCTACAGAAGTACCAGTAAAAGTATTGTGTGTAAGTAATGATTGAAAATAAGTCGACATATTGGCGATAAAGCTATTTTACATACGGCAAGAGTTAGTACAAAGGTAACGCTAAGTGCCTATTTATGCAATATAAAGCCAAAAAAAAGCCCCGTAACACGGGGCTCTTGAAGATGATTTAGTAATCTAAAGTAACGCTTAAATAGATTTTTTTCTTAAATTGGTTTGCAAAATGAAAAGCGCTGTTGCAAAAATAAGAATACTAAGTGGCTCAGGGATTGGTTTTACAGGTGTTGGTGCTACAGAGCTTTCACGAACGTAAAATGTCTCTTGCTGACTATAGATGTCCCAAAAAAATGTACCTGGAACTGTCCATTCACTGCTCACAAAACCTACGGAAAAGTCATGTTCTGATGTTGACTCTAATTGAGTATGATCAGAATTAAAATACTCCATCGCCTGAATTAAATTACCATTATCATCGGTAAAATTTACTATTGTTAATTCTTTAAGAATAGTTAGTAAGCCCGCATCAGCAAACTGCCAGTTTTCTTGTACTTCTGGCGCATATAAGATATTTCCTACTGATGACTCAAGGTTCAATGAAGAAACCCATGCCCAGTCATAACCCTTATAACTGACATAGTTAGCGCCTTCTAAATTACTAGTAAGCTGATCTTCTGCATTGCTATAATCTTTTGAATCAAGTTCAGCCTGCGTTAAATTAGTCAACAAAGTTGCTTGGGAAATAGAAGAAAAGATACTTAATACAAGAAGTATTAACGTATTTACTACAAACTTATTCATTTAGAACTCCAAAATAACAAAATACTTTACACCACTTGATAAGCAAGTTTCAAGCCAAGAATAAAATACACATTAAAATCAGTTAACTAAAAAGAAGGAGGTACTCACTAAACCATTGCAATGTAAAAAAAACAGACACTTGTTCACTGGCAACTTAATCCAATAAACTTCTTGCTTTAACTTCAATGGTTCTTGAGGTAAAAACACCTAAAAAGTCGCATTGCCCTGTGCTCGTTATAGTATAGTATGTTATGTCATCAACAGTTGGACCCGCTATACAGTCAACGTTTCTAGATTGGCAATTTTCGAGTCCTTTTACCGTAGTGAATTCACCATAATTACTATCTAAAGTGCATTCGAGGGTACCTGGAGATAGAGGGAATAATTCGCTTAATTTTCTTTGAGCACCTATTTGGGCAGCCTGGTAAGCTCTAGTACCTAATACTTCAAAGGCAATTGTTTCAGCGCTGGAACTAATCATTTTAACAAGAAAGGTTCCTAATAAAGTGACGACAATCATAATAAAAAGAGCAAGTACTAATGCACTGCCTTCTTGTCTATTTGATCTTATTCTTTTCATCGATAAATTAAGGAGCATTTAACACCTGTATTTCATTATTAAATTCTACTTGCTCGCTGTTTTTTTCTAACAATAACGTTATTTGTACCATAGCGTTTCGTTGCAAAGTAGCAGGTAGAATTTCGAACGGGTTAGCATTAATTATATCTTGAGCCATCAATATACCATTTCTAAACAGCGATTGATTTAGCAAACAATATTTAACCCTTCCACTTTCTCTCGCATCAATAAAATATAATCGTCGAGTTGGGGAATCTTCAGCAAAATGTACCGAAGCACTGCCATCTATAACAATCTCCCATTCATCTAAACTGTCATCTATAATATTATTAACTCCATATATTTTACCGTTAATTGCATCATAAACATCTGCATCATTTAATGGATAAACCACTACACTCCAGTCACTATTAAAAGTTTCATCAAACTTAATAACTTTGATGGTATTACTTGTATCTTCGGGTGCCACTGGAATATCAGTATACGTTGTACTTTCAATAATGGGAGTTAACTCTAAACAAGTACTCGAATCAGTAAGCCTTAAACTGCTAGGTAAGGCATTTCTAACATCTCTATTTAACCGTTCTATGGCAAAACGTGCAGAAGATACTAACTTCTCTCTGTCTGTTGCTTCCCTATAAATTTGAGTCGAAAGAGTTACGTAAGTACTAATTGCTGCGGCAAGTATCCCTAAAATAATAATCACAACGATCATTTCAATTAGAGTAAAGCCAAGCGACTTTTTACGCATAAGCGGATTCATTAAAAGTTTGCTCTATAGGTTGAAAAACTCATGGAAAAATCTGTCGGTGTAGTAATTGTGACTGTAATTAACTTTGCTGTTTGGCTATCTCCAGAACAAGTGCCATCATAATTCGCATCATTACAGACTGTAATATTCATTTGATAACCTATATATAAGTCTAACAATTGACCTTGTGAGTTTCTGATAGTCCCTGCGCTATAATTCAGACCATGATAATCATCAACATCATTAAAAACAGCTCTAGTTTCACCAGCTTCTGGCCCCATAGACGAAGAACAAGAAGTAGATTTTTCACCGCAGCGCACTCTACCGCCAGCCATATCTGAATTTTCATCAAACGCTTTATTTTGAATTTCATTCAACACTGACTGTGCTAGCTCTGCAGCACGGACTTGATGTAACTGATCGCCGCTTTGCTGTGCGACAGGATGAATAAGTGTAGTTAGTACTGAAAAAGATATGCCTAAAACAACCATACCAACAATCAATTCGATTAAGGTAAAACCTTTCTGACTAACAGAATAAGAATGTCTAGATGGCATGAATATACCCCTCAGAGTTTATCTCAATCTTTAGTGAGTTTTCTCCAGAAATTGTGATTGTTAGGCTACAAGGGTGTGTTGCAATACAACCTAATGGCCTTCCAAGAGAAGAAAAACTAAAACTGGTTAAACCTTCAGAGATGGTAAATATTACATTATGTTTGTGGTTAACAATTACTGTAGAAGTTTCACCAGCATAACCCGCTTTGCATACACCTGTAGCTGAAGGACTTGTATCTGAAGCTTGTAAGCCAATAGCATAAGGAGAAGTTTCAAGCAGGTTGATTTTACACCTAGTATTGTTTGTTTGCTGCATTGAGCGTAGTTGAATTGCTCTTAACTTAGTAATTAACTCATCTCGATAACTGAATTCTTCAAAGCCAGAAGTGCTGAAAAACTTAGGCAGTACTGTTACCGCCATAATAGCAATCAGAATAATGACAACCAGCAACTCTATTAGCGTAAAACCGAAGCCTCTTGGGTAGGTAGAACAACTTAAGCTTAGCTTTTTCATTAAATGCAGTCATTCACTGTAATGGAAGGTTTTTCATCTGGGCTTGTTGGGATAAGGTAAACAACAATGCAATCATCAGTGATACTAGTTGGTGTTACGCCCGTAGCAAAATAAACAATTAAAGTATCAATACTCGCTCCTAAAGCAAGGTATTTATAAGTGCCATCAACCTCAAGCGGAAGTACTCGCTCAAATTGAGAAGCGACTCCTATAGGGTAGCCATAAGCGATAAGGAACTCACCACCATTAATAGAGTCCCCAATATTAACCGTATTTGATAAACCAAATGGTTCTTTATGATTACCTTTAACTATTGCTTTAGCGTACACAAGTGCTGAAGCACTTTGCATACCTGCTTGTACTCCATGTAAGGTCGAGGTTTGCGCATCTGCTTTTAGATTTAAAAATTTAGGTACCGCTGTGACAGCTAAAATGCCTAAAATAACAATAACCACAATTAACTCAATTAAGGTAAAGCCTCTATTATTCATTCTGTATCTCTGTTCAGCTTTGTATATGTAATACTTGAAATAGATGCCATTACACTATCGATATAACAGCAAAAATAGAACTAATATCTTACAACACTTTAGCTATAGATTGTATACTCAATCATCGCAATCGCAACACTGTATTTATTTTGACATTAAAACCTTACTACAAAATCTTTCTAGGCCTATATTTTCTCATTGCGATGCACATAGTGCTCGATACACCAGGCGGAGTAGGACTTTACTATTCTTATAATGTTTTTGCTTGGCTGATTACTTCAATCCTTATCGCCCTTGGCTTATGGCAAATCACTCTTAATGGAAAGCTGTATTACAGTAAAATGTTACTTTGGTTAACCCTTGGTTGTCTCTGTTTAGTTATTCCTGTTTTCTATGACTTCGAGTTTACCGACCACGCTATTCCTAGGATATTGGCCTTAATCGGCGGTTTACTGTTTCTTTTTTCTCTATACCAATTTAATTTTTCAAAACTAGAAGCACTACAACTACTGGTTGTCATATTGCTTGCAGTGGTTTTTGAAGCTTGCTTTGGTTTAGTGCAGTTTTTCATTTTAGAAGCGGGAGATTGGGGCGGCTATATTGTTGGTAGCAGTCGGCCTCACGGAGTGTTCTTACAGCCGAATGTTATGGCAAGCTTTATGGCGACAGGTTTAGCCATTGCCTTGTACTTATCTGTTAAAAATCAATTTACCAGCAATAAATTAGCATTTAAATTATTCACTAGTCTCAGCTTATTCATCACGAGCTTCCTATTAATACTTCTACAATCTCGAACCGGTTTTGTAGCGGCGATAGCCGTGATTGCCTTAACTGCGCCTTACTTACTTCAAAAAGACAAAAAGCAATTCTTGATTAACCTTTCCGTAATTGTCATTGCCGCATTTATTGCACTTGCCTGTCTTGAAAATTCATCAACGCCGATTCGCGGTGGAGATGTCTATGAGAATGTTGGCATTCGTGATGCTCAGTATATTGTTAGCTTAGATATGATTAAAGAAAAGCCATTGTTAGGCTATGGCTATGGCGGTTTTGAGCGCAGCTTTATCGACCACTTTAATAACTATGCCATTCATAATCCGGATATAGGTAACACTATAACTCGTTTATCACACCCTCATAACGAAGTACTGTTCTGGGTAGTGGAAGGCGGTGTAATTGCCTTACTAGCGTTTGTGTTCTTTACAGTTGGCTACCTGTTAACTTGGCGAAAACTACCTTTAACCAGAGGCTTGCTATTATTAGCATTAATATTCCCCATGCTATTACATAGTCAACTGGAGTTCCCTTTTTACAGCTCGAACAGTCACTGGTTTATTTTTTTAATTATGCTTTGGCAGCTAGATAGACACTTACTAGCACAAGAACAAAATTATGAAGCTACAACTATTGAAAAAACCTTCTTGATTCGTTTCTTTGCTCTGTTTATCCCTGCTATTTTCATCCCTTTTTTGCTAACCACCTTGCATACCGCTAATATTCTAGTAGAGCATGAAAAGAATCCAACCAGCCCAGAAGCACTTGAAAGTTTAAATGACATTATCAACCCGATTGCTTGGCAAAGTCGTTTAGATGCCGCTGTTTATGCCCATATTCTCATTAAGGGGCTAGGTGATAATGATAAAATTAAACTTGATAAATACCTAGTTTGGTCTTTAAAGCGCATTAAACATAAACCGAGAATAGGTCTTTATGAAAACAGTTTATTGGTTTTAAAGGTCCTAGGTAAAAATAAAACCTATGAATCACTTCTGTTGGAAGCTAAGGCCACTTTCCCTCAACATAAGAATTGGCAAAATAATGTATTATCCTCAAAAGGCGCTAAATAAGCAGGCAAGTATACTTTATAGAACCAATGCGAAATGAATACCTGAATTATATTTCAATCTCCTGTACTTTGTAGTCTTCTTTGTCGTGCTGAATTTTAAACATAAAAAAGCCGAGCTAAGCTCGGCTTTTATCAAGGAATTAAATTATTTCCTTTACTTTAGGAGGGAACTATTGTTAACAACCTTCGGTTTCACTTGCAATAACAGGCTTAACATTTGGGTCCTCAGTTTCAGTATAAGTTGCTACACAAGTAGCCGGAGTAACTGCTGTAGGATGGCCGTATGTAGCACCGCTACCAGAAGTTGAAAAACTAAAGTCACCGTCACTAACATCCGTGTTAATATCCATCAAATCATTAATAGATGCTGCTGTAGGGTAACCATTTTTAAAAGAAATAGTTGCACCTGCAATACTTAGATCATCATTTAGCGTACCGTTTACCAAAGATTTAGCATGCGCCAAATCAGCTGCTGAATTTAATGATCCTTTTACTGCTTCAATAGTTGAAGCTTTAGCATCAGAAGTTAAATCAATAAACTTAGGTGCAGCTGTTACCGCTAAAATACCTAAGATAACTATCACTACCACCAATTCAATTAAGGTAAAACCTTTTTGATTTGTTTTTACATTTAGACTACTTTTCATGTTTTATCCTCAATTTCCCAACGTTTAAAATTCAAGTTTACAAAATTTATTATTGATAGTCAGTCATTACTTATCATTAATAAAAATAATTACCGAGCTATTTGCAGGCTGGTAACTAAAACTATTACCCACGCCTGTAAGTGATGAAGGTGCAACATAGTTGCCGTTACTATCACGCTCTAAAGTCTCTTTTAAGTAGTAATGGCACAAAGTATTTGCACCACTTCCTGACACATTTGCTAGATATCTAAAACTACCATCATTATTGATGTCAGCTACACTACTGGCAACCTGTGGCGGTTGCTGTAATAAACTATTCCAAACATCAACACAATCTGCAACCGACATGCTTTTACTAGCATTGATGCCCGAAGTACTGTTCGTACCGACAATATAGCCAGGGCTTATTGCAGGTGATGATGCACCATCTTCACTGGTTAAGTAAACCACAGTACCATCGTAGTTCACCATATTTACACTATCAGTATCTTTCGGTCTGGCTTCTGCTTCCCACTGAGAACGCGCCAGTGATACACCTGTAGCAAAGCCACCGGCCATACCTTCAATATTTGCTTGCTTGGCTTGCTCTGTTAAATCGACAAATTTAGGAATAGCTGTTGCTGCTAAAAAACCTAAGATCACGACCACGATAACTAGTTCAATTAAGGTAAAGCCAGCTTCTCTTTTAAAGCGAGGGTTTAACCTGACAGGGCCGTTCGAGCTTTCGTTATTTCTCATTGAGATAACCTTTTAATTTATGTCATTGCTTTTACGTAAACACTAACATTAAATATCTATAAAACTACCAATGTTATTCATATTAACATTATGAACACTGGCAAACCATATTTCAACTTGGAATAGATGTAATTAGTTGTACTAATTAACTTTACACTATTTTTAGATGAAAAAATCTTTCTGCCTATTAAGCGAAAAATCAATAAACTTGCTTCACTTTCCCTGTATCACTACGATAATCAAATGATTGACCATTAGCAATACTGTAACGACATAAGCGACCGTTTTTAATCGATTTATTGTGCAATTCAACGGCAATAACAGGCGACTTTACCACTTGTAGTGGCATTTCTAATACTTGCTGCCAAATTTGTTGGCAAGCCAAACTTGTATGATTACTGTCTATCCAACCGGATTTGTTAACTTTTACCCATTGTTTATCAATGCTATTAGCTCGCTTTAACTCGATAACATTTGGCTGTTCATCCATCAACCATTGACCATGAACTACATTAACTTTACTGGTAAAGGCTTGAGCCATACCGACAAAAGCAATATTAGTTACTTTTTCTTGCTGGCTGAAAAAGATATCCAATAATAACTTCATTATTACAGCAATAATCACCACAACCACTAAAAACTCAATGATTGAACCATGCTTTTTTTCCGCATTGCTTGGTGGTTTAAGTATAAAACTATTCATTAACCTTGCATGGCAGATGCCATATCCCACATTGGCGTAAAAATACCTAAAGCTAATACCAATACCATTGCCGCAACAACAACTAATAGCAAAGGCTCAATTCGGGCGGTTAATGTAGCAAGGTCGTAATCCACTTCTCGTTCGTAATAATCACCGACCTCAGTCAGTAATTCGTCAACTCGCCCTGTCTCTTCGCCTACGGCGACCATCTGTAAAACTAGTGGCGTAAACAATGTACTGGCAACGGCTGAGCGCAATAAACTTTCACCACTTTCAATACCTTGACGCATAGCAGTAATTTTTTCTTGCATATAGCTATTATCAACCGCTTCTGCCACTAAGGTTAAACCTGTTGTCATCGGTACGCCTGCTTTTAACACAATGGCAAAACTATGAGAAAAGCGCGCAAGAATTGAACGTTCAATAATACTGCCTATGATAGGGATTTTGATCTTACGTCTATCCCATTGATATCGGCCTTTCTCTGTTTTCAAAGACTGTGAAATCATAATAAATGCCAAAATTACGCCGAGTAACATATGAGGCCAGTAATTAATAAAAAGGTTCGAGCTTGCGATAATAAACTGTGTTGCGATGGGTAAATCAGCACCAAGCCTTGAAAACATATCGGCAAAAGTAGGAATGACAAAAATATTCAAAATAACCATGGCTGCTGTCAAGGCAATAACCACCATAGATGGATAACGTAACGCCGCTTTAATTCGCTTACGAGTATCAAGTTCACGCTCTAAGTAGGTGGTTAACTTTAAAAAGGCTTGATCTAGCTGACCAGTATTTTCCCCTACGTGTACAAGTGAGACAAACAGGTGATCAAATATTTTTGGGTGATGGTTTAACGCTGATGAAAAAGTATAACCACCTTCAAGTTGCTTACCAATTTCTGTTAGTGCTTTTTTTAAGGCGTTTGAATTTGCTGACTCAACCATGCCATTAATTGATCTTAATATCGGAACACCTGAACGCATTAAGGCATACATTTGTCGACAAAAAACAATTAACTCTTCCAGTGACACCCGACCATTATTAATCAACTCAAAGATATCAACATTGCCGGCACTATTGTTAGTTTCTTTGACTTCACTGATAGAGATCGGCGTAATACCCTTTTTAAATATTTTTTCTGCAGCCACGTCAGAGTTGGCAGCTTCTACACTGTCTTTTATCTGACTGCCGTTGGCATTTCGCCCAATATAATTAAATGACGCCATAAAATCTCTATGCTCTACTTATGTGTTAAAGCGTGTTAGCTGAAACTAAGGTTAAAGTGATTAACTGATATCAACAGTTTCCACCAAGCGCAATACTTCTTCAACAGTGGTAACACCTTGTGCAGCATACGAGAAAGCTGCATTAGCTAACGGAGTAAAACTTGGGTTCTCCTTCGCCAACTTACTAAATGACTCACTGTCGTCACGCTTTAACGCTGCCATCATGCCTTGATTCATTTCAAGCAATTCAAAAACACCAATTCGGCCTTTGTAACCTGTATACTGACATGTCTGACAACCTTTACCGTGTTTGAACTGAGTAGTCTTTGCTTGCTCTCCGGCTAAGTTAGTCAACCAAAATAGTTCCTGTTCATCTGCTTTATATTCAGTGCTGCAAGAATCACAAACTCTACGAACAAGACGCTGAGCAACAATGGCTCGTAATGCGCTACCGACTAAAAATCCAGCCGCACCCATATCAATTAAACGTAAAGCACTGGTTATCGCATCATTGGTATGAAGCGTAGATAAAACTAAGTGACCAGTAATTGCGCCTCGCAGACCAATTTCTACGGTTTCTTGATCACGCATCTCACCAACCATCATGATATCGGGATCTTGACGAAGTGCGGTGCGTAAAACACTTGAAAAAGTTAAATCTATTTTCGAATTAACTTGTACTTGGTTAATCCTTGGCAACCTATATTCCACAGGATCCTCAGCGGTAATTATCTTTTTACTCGCTTCATTTAATTCACTCAAAGCTGCATAAAGTGTGGTTGTTTTACCACTACCTGTTGGCCCGGTAACCAGCACCATGCCATGTGGGCGGTTTATTTGCAGGCGAACACGCTCAACAATATCTGCCGGCATACCAGTTTGTTCTAGCGATAATAAACCAGCTGATTGATCTAACAATCGCATTACTACAGACTCACCATATTGCACCGGCATGGTAGACATACGCACATCAATATTATGTCCACTAATATCAAGATTAAAACGACCATCTTGCGGAATACGTTTTTCTGAAATATCCAAACCTGCCATTAGCTTAAGTCTTAAGACCATGGCCGAGGCAATTTTATTTTCTTTTAAAATTTTCTCTTGCAGTACACCATCAATACGTTGGCGAATGCGTAACTGATGCTCTTCTGGTTCAATATGAATATCTGATGCACGCATTTGCACAGCATCTTCAAAAACAGATTGCAGTAACTTACCAACAGTTGCATCGCCACCCTCGTCTAAAAAGGTTGTCGCAAGGTCAAAACTTGATGACTCTTCATATTCCTCTTCTAACTGACTGGCAAAAGATTCAATTTCAGCAGTTCGGCGATATAAACTATCAAAGGCATCAAAAATTTGTGATTCCATCACAACTGCTAGCTCTATGCGCTTCGGTGCTAGCATACGCTCTAATTGATCTAAACCGCTTAAATCAGCTGGGTCACTCATCCCTAGTAAGACTGAAGCGCCTCTGTCTTCAATAATCAGTGCTCTTAAGCGTCTTGCATGCACTTCAGGCAGTAAACTAGCTACATTAGGAGATATTTTATGTTGAGCAATATCTAAAAATGGCACATCTAATTGTTGTGCTAAGAACTGCAACAACTGTCTTTCAGATAAATGGTTTAGCTCAATTAAAGTATCACCGAGTTTTCGACCCGTTTGCTTTTGACTATTAAGCGCCTGCATTAATTGATCAGTAGAAATAATATTCTCATGAACCAATAAATCGCCTAAGCGCATCTTTAATTTTGGTGCTGGCATAATTTTTCCTATAATTCTGCTAGGCTACAGCTCAATGCCATAACCAAGGCTTGAGCAATAACGCTGTATTTATTAGCGACTTTAAGCTATTCCTACTGCCCTATAACTTCTATGCGTTGCTTAACAAATTTCTCTGACGAAATTGATAAGTCACTTTTTGTTAACGCTGTTTGATGAGCTTTACTCGCTAAAGCAAACTGACTGTTTTTATCATACAACACAGCTAAACCAAGCTGCCAACGACCTAGGTCTGGCTGCATTGTAATTAGCATCTGATAGGCGCCAATCGCTATATCGTTTTGTTGAGCTTGTTGAGCGGTATTAGCCAACATAATTTGGTACTGCTCATCTGCTAATTTAGCTAATGGCTTTAGGGTGTTAACCGCGGCTCTAACCTGACCTTGCTTTAAATGAATTCTTGCTTTTAGTTCTCGCAGACTTTTATCTTTTCCGTCTAGCGCAATCCCTTGAGATAATAAATTTAAAGCGTCTTGGTAGGCCTGGCGACCAAACCATAAAGCAGCCAATCTTTTGCGTGTTTGGCTATCGCTGGGCTTAATGATGATGACATCTTCAAACAGCTTTTCAGCTTTACTCACTTGCTTCGCCGCTAAGGCTTTTTCGGCTTGTGACAACTTTTGTTGTGCTAATTCATCTGCCGTTAATTGACGCCTTGATACCGACATTTTATTTACTGTTGGTTTTTCCGCAGACGTCACTACCGTTTTTATCGATTTTTTAACATGAGAGTGGCCATGCGCTTCATCAGGGTCAATCTGCTGTGTCTTCGACGCTGGTGTAACTTTCGTCGAGTCATTTTTACTAATGGTTATATCAGCTTTATGCTCTTTAGGCGCAACAAGCTCGTGCTGCGTTGTAGTGCTGTGACTCTCTCTTTTATTTTCTACTGGAATTTGCGTTTTTTTATTATTAACTGACTGTTTAGCAGTGCTTTTATCACCTACTTGCTTTGGAGAAATAGTCTCTCTAGCTGGTGTTTTGCTTGCTGGCGCTGTTGTTGCCGATAACAGCTCCTTGTCACGGTTGGCAATCGCAGGCTCGACATTAATATTAGTCTTACTTACTTTATCATCAACGTTGCTGATGTTAATTTTCTCTGCTTTTAAAGCTTGGTTTTCATTTACTAGTTGCCAGATATAAAAGCTAACAAAACAAATACTCAACACGCATAAAGTAGTAACTAACACCAACTTAGTTGAAGAGTGATTTGGAGAAGCAGTTGTTGGCTGAGAAACTGTACTCGATTGCTCAGGACTACGTTCCTCTAAGTCCTTGAGCATCTGATTAATTACACTCATGGATTTATCACCAATACATAATATGCCAGCATTAAGAGGCTAACTAACGCCAGAGATGAAAAGGCAATAAGGCTAACTTTGTTCACAGGTTCAATACTTTCAGTATCTTTGACGGCAGTTTTAAGTAATTTACCTGTCATTTTATAGTGTCCTTGGCCATATGCTAGCATCAGCATTTTATGACATAAAATATTAACTAAGCGTGGCACGCCTCGACTAACTCGAGCAATATTTTGGCAAACTCCAGCAGGGAAAAGCTCGGCACCTTTATATCCAGCCACCTGCAATCTATGTTGGATATATTGCTGTACTTCTATGCCATTCATGGCTCTTAGCTTATAAGCAAAAGTAATACGTTGCCTTAGTTGTCTAAACTCAGTTTTAGCCAAACGCTGATCAATCTCTGGCTGTGCAAATAATACCACTTGTAATAATTTTCGCGTTTCCGTTTCTAAATTAGTAAACAGCCTTAATGCTTCTAGGCTATCTTCTGGTAAAGCCTGTGCTTCATCAAGAATTAGCACGACTGAATGTCCTTTGCCATGTAACTCTAATAAGCGTGTTTGAATACGTTGCGTCAATAATTGTACTGACATACGCTGCGCTTGTTTTACACCAAGCTCTACCGCCACCGCGCGTCTTAATTCATCTGGATTTAAGTAAGGATTGGGAATGTAGGCGGTAACAAAGTGCTCTGGTATTTCATTCAGTAACTTTCGACACAATAAAGTTTTGCCTGTGCCAACCTCGCCAACAACTTTAATAAAGCCTTCACCTGTTTGCAGTGCTGTTGAAAGCACAGCTAAGGCTTCATCATGCGGCGCTAGCGGTAAATAAAAATTTGTATTAGGGGTTAAGGTAAACGGTAACTCCCCTAAGCCAAAGTGATATAAATACATAGCCGCTCTAAAAATTGAATCAAATTAACTTACTGCAAACCAATAAGTCTTCAACCTTACTGGTTAGTCGATGCTGCATTTTGCTCAGCTGCTTGACATACTTCATGTTCTTGAGCGTATTCGGCATCAGCACACTGCTGCTGACATTCTTCACTCAATTTACCTTCATCCGAAAGTTCACATTCTTCCACTTCATCAGGGAACCACTTAGTTAGTAAACGTCTCGCATCTTGTAACTGGGTTGTCCAAGTATCCTGCCCAACAACAATTGGCTTAAGCATGATAACTAATTCACGCTTTTGTGATTTTTGTGACTTGTTTTTAAATAACTCACCTAAATAGGGAATATCACCTAGAATTGGCGTTTTTGATTCCATATCAATATTGTATGTTTCAATTAAACCACCAATAACAACTACTTCTCCAGAGTTCGCGCGGATAATAGTATCTGATTCTCGCACGCTACTTTGTGCAAGCGGTAAAATCAGTTCTTCACTACCGATTTGAATGGTTTTATTCTGCTCTTCCGTTAAGGTCACAGATGGATGCACATGCAAAATAACACTGCCATCTTTACTAATTTGTGGTGTTACATCGAGTGCGATACCAGAGAAAAACGGCGTTAATTCAATTTCAGGTGTAGTAGTGGTTGAAGTACCTGTGGTAGTCGTACTAGAAACTTCAGTAACAAAGTACTCGTCTTCACCGACTTTAATTACCGCTTTTTGGTTATTGGTTGCGGTAATACGTGGGCTTGATAATACTTGTACATTACCTTGGGTTTGTAATAACTCAATAACCCCAGTAAAGTTACTATCATTACCTTGGTTTTGATATGACAAGGTGTTCACGCCACCAATGGTATTAGAAATAACATTGCCAATAACACCGCCGGTTGCCGAGTAAATAAGCTCAGAGCCAGTACCTACCGGGTTAAGCACTTGTTCCCATTTTATCCCTTGTTGGAAGTCATCATTCAGTGTGACTTCCATAATTTTAGCTTCAATGATCACTTGACGATGCAGGTGGCTTTCCGTATCACTGATAAACTTTTTCACTGCGCTAATTTCTTGTGGCAAACCACGCACGGTTACCAAACCAGCCTGTGGTGAAACGATAACTGAACGACCACCACCCGTGCCAACAAAGGCAGTTAATGATTCTTTCAACTCATCCCAGAAGTTAGATTCGTTTTCGGTATAGAGATTAATTCCGCTATTTTGGTTATTCGAGCCACCATTTCCGCCTCGATTATTATTGTTACTGCGGTTACTACTACCATTACTGTTATTGTTTGAGTTGTTACTGTTGTTGCCACTATTGGGATCATTTTCAGAAACGCCACCAGAGTTAATAGAGGTACTCGAAGAGCCAAAACGCTTGAGGAATAAGTAATTCAACGCAATTGTTTCTGTACGAATTCCTGGTGGGAATACCTGTACCACATTACCACTTCGTTGAATCTCATAGCCATAGACATCTTCAACAACGGTTAATGCTTCTGTTAGAGTAACGTTACTTAAACTTAAAGAGATTTGACCTGCCACATCGGGGTGAATAACCACGTTGTATCGTGAACCACGAACGATTGCTTGGAAAAAGTCCTTTGCAGCCACTTCAGTTGCGGAAATCTCTAAGCGCTTTTCAGCTAGCATTCCTTGTTTTGCCTGATTCATATCACTAAACATTAACTCTTGCTGTACCGAGTTTGGTACTTGAGTCAATGGTTTTGGACCATTAAAGTCTTTAGCCTCTTTGATTGAAGTATCTAAATCCTCTTTAATATCAACTGGATCTCGCGGGGCTGTTTGGCAACCGACTAAGGCAAAAAATATCGTTGATAAGGCAATAGTTAATTTTAGTTTTTTCATAGGGGGGCTTGTTTTTATCATTAGTTTGCTACCGCAGTTGCTACGACGTTACTTTTAAAACCTTTATGCTTAAAAATATTAACTTTTAAGCGCTTCGATTTACTACGTAAAATTACGCTATGACTATTAATTGCGGTAATGCGATACTCACCTACATAGTCAAACATTTTATAGATTTTTCCATTTATCACGGCGGTATGAATACCATCTCCATGAATAATTGATGTTAGCTTCAAGCCGCCATCACGCTTTAGTTGACCTGATCCTGTACCACTAGCACCAAAAGGACGAGTTGGATCTACACTTGCGGCTAAACTGCTAAAAGATATTACCGCCGTAATAGCCACAGCACATATCGAGATTAATAGGGATTTAACGTTAAACACCAATAAACTCCTTATTTAATCCTAAACTATAAATAGTAATTTCTACTTCACTTTGCGGATATTCTTTCACTTCAAACTTAAAATCTTGCCAAAAAAACTTCCAACTTAATTGCTCAAGTTGCTGAAGGTAATTGCGAAGTTGAAAATACTTACCTGACAAGGTAATTTTTATACCGTGTTTATATAGGTTTAACCCTAAGTGCTCGTTATTATCCCCTTGAGACACGGCTGTATTTGAGTTACTTGTCGGTAAATCTAATAAAGGCTTTGCACCAATTAACTCGAAAGAAAGCAATGACACACCGGGTTCTAATTTAAGTAACCTAAGCAGCGCTTTGCGCATTTCACTTGGGCTAATCAAATCAGTGGTTAAACGTACTAGCTGATCGTCAATTTTTGCGAGTTTAGCTTCCAGTTGAGTGATTTGATTATTAGTATCTTTATCTGGATCTTGCTTTAGTGCTTGTTGATACTGCTCAATAGTGTAACTTAGCGTTTTATTACCTGACGTCATTACTCTGCTTTGCTTATCAAAACTAACTATTTTTGCCGCTTTATCATCAATATATAAATACGTGGTAATAAAAAATATAGCCACTAAACCGGTTAACAATAAAAGAGACTGCTCTCTACTTGTTAACTGTTGAAATTTATCACTGTATTCTTGCCATTGTTGTTTCATTAGCTGCCACCTTCTTTTGCCGCAGAACTCACAACAAACTCAGTAATATTTTGCTCATTTTTTGCCAGTTTAAAATGTACAAAGGCTTTACCAGACAATAATTGAGACTTTTCAAAGCCCGCCAACCACGCAGGTACTGCTTGAGGTGTTCTCGCTAAACCAGTAAATGTCATATCTGCTGAATTGATATTAATAGTTTGCAAACGGATATCTTTATGGTGCATGGCAGATAGCTCATTCATTGCCATAACAAAGCCGCCAGCAAAAGTTTCATTAGAATCGGTTAATTTATTTAAAAGCCCATCTTTATTAAGCATAACCAACTTAATTGCATCAAGCTTTTTAGTTAATGCAGGAGAAACCTGTCTATTTTGCAATTGCGTTTCGAGTTGTTGAACAAGTTTTGACTTCTGCTGTTTTTCTTGTAGCAATTTATCATATGCGGCGGCGGAGTTAGTGTAACTGAGCTCTGTTATACCAGCCCAAATAACCATGATAACTAACAAAGATAACCAGATGGTTACCACACGTGAGAATGTTAATAACGGCTGTTCAGGAAATAATTCTGCTTGCAATAAGTTAATAGAATGTTTAGCTGTCATAATGCGCTCCCGCTAAAACTTCTGCTTCTTCGCTATATGGCGCATTTTCCAAACACGCGCCAATCACAGCAGCGAACTCTCTATGCTCGTGATACGGCCTAGGTAGCTCTAATGCGCTTACTGGTACGCCAGAGTTTTCAGACAGTTTATCAATAAACACTGTCTCTAAATCTATAGGTAATAATACTTTAATTTCTTTAATTGGCGCTTGCTTTAATTGACGTTCAAAATAATCCGTAGAACGTTGAATTTCCAGACTGATATTATCAATGACTGAAAAGGATAACTCTTCTGCTGTTTTCTTACTGATCTGAGCAAAGCCTCGTAAACGACGTTGAAAGAATATTTGTCCTTGCTTCACTATCAACAACACTATTTCTTCCTTGGGCTGCTGGCAAACCAATAACATTGCCGACTTTTGTGGTGGTAATAAATTCGCAAAAGCAAACTCTTGGGTTGTTATGGTAGAAACTTTCACATCACCTTGCTCTGTCGCATTAAGCAATTTTTTTAACTCATCAAGCGGAGCACAAACCACGTTAATTTTTTCTTTACCACCAGCTAGGGTTGGTGCATCAAAATAATCTAACACCATATTGTCGGGCGAGACATTCACTAAATCTTTTATCTGCCACTTTAACGCACTGTTTATTTCACTTTCTGGCAAACTAGGCTTATCAACTTGCACAACTTGAGATTGAGCTTCATTCAGTACAAGGCAAGCACTTCCTTCAAGATCACAGTTTTTATGCAGCACTAGAATAGATTTACTAAAACTTGCTGGGTTACTTACTTCTTGTTGAAAAATCACTTTTTCAGTTTTATTTTCTTCTGTAGCTGAATTTTGCTTTTGTTGAGGAATTGAGCACAAGGAGACACCCTGCTGCTGAAAAGCAATACCAAGACGCTGACTTGACTTATTTTTTGTCAATATTTGACTTATTTTTGTTAAAAATGACATCTATTGGAAATATCGCATCTTAGCTAAAATTATTGATAATCTTACCCCTTGTTAGCACTATAGAGCAAGTTTTACTGGTAATTATTAATCAAGTTTATTAGTCATTTAAACAATGAAACTTATAATTAAAGGTAGATAAATTTAATCTAAAATCAAATTATTAAAGAAAACACCTCCAGATAAGAAAATCTAAACTAATCTTAGCTTTTGTTTATAATAGCTTTAAAGCTTTACAAATCTCACTTTCACCCTGATATAAAATGCCTAATCCATTGTCTAAATTAGAAAAAATCAACCACCCGCTTTTTGATAAGTATCAACTTGACGTGCGTGTAAAGCGTGATGATTTAATCGATAACACTATATCCGGTAACAAATGGCGTAAGTTAAAATACAACCTTAAGCAGCTTAAAGGCGCGAATTATCAAGGAGCAATTACTTTTGGTGGTAGTTACTCCAACCATATTCATGCTTTTGCCTATGCATGCAAACAACATAATATCCCTTGTATTGGTGTTATCCGTGGTGAAGCGCGCTATGCCAACAACTTTACATTAAGCTGGGCAAGACATTGGGGCATGCAATGCCACTTTGTTGACAGAAAAACTTACCGTCGCCGTTTTGAGACAGACTTTGTAGCGGAACTTGCTGAGCTTTATCCCGGTTATTTTTTCATTCCTGAAGGGGGCAGTAACTCACTGGCAATTACTGGTGTAGCAGAGATTATCACTGAGCTAAATCAACAAACTGAATTTGATACTTTACTCACACCTGTTGGCAGCGGTGGTACTATCGCCGGCTTAATCTCTGGTGACAGTGTCGCCCAATGTAAACACCATAAGGTTTTAGGCGTTGCGGTATTAAAACAAGCTGAATATTTAATTGAAGAGATTAAGTGCTTACTAACACCCGAAGCGTTAAAGCATAATAGCTGGAGACTATTAACAGATTATCACCGTGGTGGTTATGCCAAATTTTCAACACAAGATATTGTTAGGTTACGTGAATTTAATCAAATCACGGGGATAACCTTTGAGCCGGTTTACTCAGGGAAGATGGTGCTAGCACTGTTAGATTTGATCGAACAAAACTATTTCAGCCAAGGTGAACGCATAATATTGCTGCATACTGGAGGTTTACAGGGCTTAGGTGGAATGATTGAGCAAGGAAAGCTTAGTGCTGATGATTGGCCGGCATTAACTTATGCCGATTAAGCTATTCGAATTTAACTATGCCGATTGAACTTAGCTCCAATTCACTTCTGCTCGGCTTAACTTCTAAGCAGCAGAACATCGAGCTGACATTCGCTTAGTAAAGCTCTAGAGCAACGAACTTAACCTATTAAAACCTTAAAGGGTACCGTCCTTGATTATCAGGACGACCTAGAAAAGAGAGTGCATTCTTTAATTCCGCAGGAAACTTAGCTCCTGGCTTTAAATACCCGTTACCCGATGCTCTTTGAGATGGCAACGCTAACATGCCATCAAAACTTAACCCTAAGTTATTATTTGGCGCTACTTTTGCCAGTATATTACCTTTATCACAACTCAAGTTTGCGGAAAGTTTTCCGAGTTTTATGCTTTGCTCTAATGCGACAACTCCGGCACGTAACCAAGTAAGCTCACCTTGAGCTGCTGTACACGATAATTTTTCACCATAGCTAATTTGTACTGATGATAGCTGTAGCTCTATATTTCCTTGTGCAACAACAGGAATAGGTAGCGGTAATTGTTTAGCGACGTCACTAGCAGATAAGTATAACTCTACTTCAGAAAGGCTTAGCTCACTTGATGAAAGCTCCATTGTTAACTTACCTTCAGGTCCCGCTAGCATGCTATCACCAAATGTCAGCTGTACTGTAGGTGACAAGCTAAACAAAGACCAAAAACTAACATCTGTTTTAACACGTTCAATAATATTATTATTAACCACGACTCTTGCAATATCGCCTTGCCAAATAGAGCCAGAAGCCCCGTGTATTTCGACATTTTTTGGTAACGTAACAGCATTCGTCACTAATGCTAACGGAGCTGTAGCGATTAAAAAAATTAAATAACTGCTAAAAAAAATTGCGATTATCGCAAACCATTTTTTCATGAATTTTCTCTGCATAAGCGATTAAGTTAACTATCGCTAGTTAGGTTATTAAAAAATTATTATAATTTCGCTAAATGTAATCGACGTACTTTCACTTCACCAACACGATCGCCTTGGCTAAGGTCTATCGCTTTAACCTGTAAACCTTCGTTGTTCGCTAGATGCTCTAACCAAAACAACAATTGAGTAAATGGCGTACTATCGATCCACACTTGTAAGTCATCCCCTTGAGGCTGCATACGAGTGATGGTTAACTTATAGGTTTTTGCGCTTCGGTTGGCCACACTTGAAATACTGCCACTTAACCTCGCTTTGCCACCAGAAGAACGTTTTGCTTGTTGATAAAGTGCGGTATTTTCTTGCACCCAAGTTAACAGTTGCTGCTGTCTTTCGAGCTTACCCGCTTCTTGCACCAAACTATCATTTAACGGCTGCCAAATAGCACTATAAAAAATAAAAACGATTGCCATAACACCCATAGCGGCAACTAGACGCTGCTCTCGGCTATTAAGTTGTTGCCACCATGCTTTCATTATGATGTTTCCTTATTATTTTTACTGCTGCGCTTTTTAGCGGCGCTTTTCTTTTTCGTGCTCGTATTGCTAGAGCCCTTATTAGAAATACTAAAAGAGCCGGTAACTTGCTCGCCTTGATTACTTTGCGAGCCTTGTTTGACCGTTAAACTTGAAGCTGCTAATGCTTGGCTAAACTGCTCAAAGGCTTGATAGTCCTTAGCTTTAGCTTGAATACGTAACTCTTGGCGCTTACCGTCGAATTTTAGAGATTCAGGCTTTAATGCAGAGACTTTAGCAAATGCAGGCTGAACTTTAGCAAGCATGGCTAAGAAGCCTTGCCTATCGCTGACCCCACCAAGCAATGCCAACTCTCTATTTAATTGTGATTTAATAGTAGAAACACGTACCCTTTTAGTTTTAGGGAATGCTTTTTTATAGTTAGTAATAATGTCTTGTTTTACGGATTCTTGCTCTGCTTGCAATTGCCACAGTTGTGCTGTTTTGCTACCTAAACTAAGCAGTAAGGCAAATACCGCAACACCTGCCACCCATAACCATTGCTGGCCTGCCTGACTACGTGACTCTTTTATTTTGTATTGACCTTGCAATAAATTAAAATTATTTAAGTTTTTACCATAGTTTTTCGCCATTAACGCTAAAGGTAATTCTTCAGGCATCTGAGTAATATTGAGTTGTTCGCTGTGCGTTAAGTTTGAATAAGCTTCAATATGTACACTCTTATGTGGGTAATCTTCTTGTTCTAATTCACTGTTATTAATATCATTTTGAAATGCCTGCCACTGTATCTTCCAAACGTCTACATCTAATGTAAACCCCTGCCAATGGTGTTGACGGACAATAATTTGTTCCTGATCAGCATCCCCTACACTTATTGCACTCCAACCATGTTCCATAAAAGGCATAGCAAGTACATCAGGTAACATCATTGCCGTTTCAATATCTGCTTCAGCCAACCAAGTAAGCCACTGCTTCATCTGTTTATGAGCAACAATGGCAGTAAAACAGTTATTTTCTTGAATATCTTTTGAAAATTCTGCAAAGGCAAAAAATAATTGGTCAACTTCTTCTGCCAAACTATCTTCTAACATGTAGGGTGCGGCTAAACGAGTTGCTCTGGAAGATTTTGCAGGAACATTAAGTGACTTTAATAACACATCACAACCAGGTACTAAGACCCTGACTTGACGATGCTGGGCTTTGCTCGTTAGCTCACTTAAATTCTCGGCACCTTTTAACTCTCCACTGCCGATTACTTCTGCTTCATCATCGCTAGCTCCGCCCAAGATCAACCAGTGAATGGTGTCTTGTGCTTTACTTCCTAAGCGAATAAATAATGTTTCTGTCACTAGTTACGTCCTATAGTACGACTAATTACTTGAATTTGTTCTGTGTCATTTACTTTCATAATTGAGCGCATCGCAAAGTAGCTATTATTAAAGCGCGCACTCGCTTTTAACATAAAATATTGGCTATCAACAACAAATTGAGCTTGTTGCCATTTTTCCATTTGCAGCTTACTTAACTCTGGCAGCTTATAGAAGTCTTCTAAATTTTCATAGCCTGAACTATCCCTGGCACTTAATATGTCCTGAGCCTCATCGAGACTCGAATCAAGTAACGCTTGTAATAACTCAGGCCTTTCCGCATCTAAGGTATTTATATTGATTAGGTGCTGACTGTTATTTGGCAGTACACATACGTAAGGACTCAGCGCTAAAATAACCTTTGGCGTATAATGCTCAATCAACCTTAACTCGTTTACACTGGCTAAATAGTTATTCGCAGCAAGATAAGGAAATTCGCGTGATTCATAATCACTATCTTCTGCACCACCATTGCCAGTAATCATATCATCACTGTCTAACCAATCGGTTAATGCATTAACCATAGCCTCTGCTTCAAATGGCCCAATCCCTTCAATATTCAAATTAACAATAAGGCTCTCTAGTACAGTCGCCGCTGGCAGTTGTTGCTTGTTACTAGATTTAGCGGCGGGTGATTTTTTCTTATCATCCGATTTACTATCCGAGCCCCCATCGCTGTTATTTGAACTGCCTGAATCTCTTTCCCCTGCTTGATCTTTCGTATCCGCTTCAGGGTGTAAAGCATTTAAATTTAAGCAACTTTGTAAATCACTTATTTCACCGCTTATTTCACCAAAATCAACCGGGTAACTCGTACCTTCTTGTGCCCAAATTTGTTCAAGATGCGTCACCTTAGGCTCATCTTTAAATGCTTTTAGCAATACCCGTTTACTAAAAGCCTCAGCGCCCATGGCGTACCAATAAGCCTGCTGATTAAAACTAATGTTAGTGCTACGCTGCATCTGCGTTTGTAAACGCGTGGTCATTTGTGCCGCAATAATTGACGCCAATGCAACAATAAGCATCACGGTAATTAACGCAACACCCTGTTGGTTCCCCGTAGATAAACACTTAGTAGCTGACTTAATATTCATCATTAAGTCTTACTCTTTTTGTCTGCAACAGGGTCGCCTGCAACTAGAAATTGTCGGCGAATTAAGCCAAAGTCTTCTGTGTCAATTTCAATAGCGATCCCCTGAGGTAAAGCTTGCCCTGACCATTTTTTTTGCCACTTGCTACCATCATAAAATTCGAATGCTAAACTGGTGACATTTTTAACCAAAGGTCTTATTCTTGGCTCTTGTCCAACCACTGCGTCGACAAAGTTATAATGCAAACGTTGCAAGGTTTCTTCTTCTAAGCGGTAGGCGACATTTTGCATATCACTTCGTGGTAACAGTAACCCCGGATTTGTCCAACCATTTCGAACAAATGCAATCGCTTGCTCGTCTGCCAAAAAACTCTCATCCGCTGTCTGTATAAAACTCTTATTCGGTGCTTCACCACTTATACGCATACTGCGCTTTGCTATTTGAGTAAAGTCTCGCTCCATTAATAAAAAAGCGCGTTGTAATTCATTTTGTCTTTCACTACGAGATTTAGAACTTTCTTCACCACGAAGTACAGTGTCAAAAATGGTAAAGCTCGCTAAACTGACCACAGAAAAGATTGAAATAGCGACTAAAACCTCTAATAAAGTGAAGCCTCGTTGTCTTAGCTTCAATGCGCTTTTTCTAGAGAAAGACGATAGTTGCATTAGGGTTTATCCTGAGCAAGGTAAGTCATAGCACTAGCTGTAACTAACTCTTCATCTTCATCTAAACGAACTTCGATTACCACTGAGCGCATTTCTTTGTTAGTGGTCTTAATAACTTTTTGCTGCCAGTACCAAGTACGACCAGCCATTTCAACTTGCCCTTTACGATTATTTTTAGGGGGCCAAGTTTTATCTAAACTGACTTCAACTAACTGGTTTGACGCGACCCAATTAGCAAACATTTGCTCTTCTAAATGACTAATATGGCGATAATTATTATCAGCTACACCGAGTAAGGCTACACCTGCAATAGCAAAAACCGCCATAGCGAGCATGACTTCAATGAGGGTAAAACCCTTGGTGTTAATCAAACGTTTAGTATTCTTCAAGCACAGGCCCCTCAATTGTTAAGGGGATGCTATAAATTCCTGTAACGCGATAAGCTAAATCGTCAATTTCATCAATAAAGATAAATTCTTCGTTTAGCCGAAAAGTGACGCTAAATGCCGTTAAGTCGCCACCCGATAAAATATAAACTTGCGGTATAACCTTTTTCTCTCGCTCTTCCTTAGACATTAAGGTGAAGTCTTCTTCATCTTTCTCTTTAAAGGTATCTGCGTCAAAAAGCAATGGCTCTTCAATGGGTAGGTCATCAAGGGTAAGTTCAATAACAACTTCTTCCGGCAAGGTAACATCAGCCTGCCAATCTTGTTCAGGAATTTCAGCCCATTTAGTGCCGTCATAACCAACAAACTGGTAACTATCTTTTTTAACAATCAGCCCTAATTCGACATTATTCAACATACCGTAATCAGCTGCCACTTCAAAAATAGCGGCAAACTTAGCACTTTCTTGCTGCAATACATCTTCAGGTCGTTTACCAGCAAAGTTAAACTGCACTAAACTAGCAATGATACCAATAAGCACCACCACAACCATCACCTCAATTAAGGTAAAGCCACGGTGTTTTGTCATTATTAATTGCTGGTTTACGGTTAGTTTCATTTTATATGCTAGCTGTTATAAGTATGCATTGTTAAGTAAACAAGCAAGACGCATGAACCCATCCATAGGGCTTAACATAAGCATCCATGCTTATGACACTTGCTTTTATTACTTCAACAACACATTTTGCGACCACCGGTATATACTAATCGCGCACTTCAAAGAAATTTAACTTTATTAAGAGTAAAAATTGAAAAATTTCAGGCTAAAAGAAACTTAATCAAGGCGCAAAGTTATGACGTTTAGTACGCTAAACGAATGTCTTTGCAACGATGATAAAGTGATTTTAGGTGAAATTAATTATTGGAAGTCGCCCAAATTCCAATTACCTATATCATCTTCTGTTCCCGCTTCACCGTCAGGTCCTACTGAAAACACATCCATCTTACCCTGCTCACCTGGATTCAATAAAACATAGTCGTTACCCCATGGATCTTTTGGTAAACGTTTTATATATCCATCTTCAGGAAAGCGACGTGGCTCTGGCTCAATATCAGTTTGTTCAACTAAAGCCTCTAAACCTTGCTCTGTAGTTGGATAATCATAGTTATCCATTTTATATAAGCTTAATGAGGTTTCTAAAGCGGTTACATCTGACACTGCCTTTTGCATATTCGCGCGTTCTTGGCTGCCCATTAAGTTAGGCACTACCATACTGGCAAGAATACCCAGAATAACGATAACTACCATGACTTCAAGTAAGGTAAAACCCTGTGCTTTTTTCATATTCATATTACTTTCCTAACGTCTGAGAAATTAAGTTTCCAACAGCTAAGCTGCTATTTAGCCTCCAACGAGGCTATTAAGTTGTAAAATAGGCTGTAAAATTGCCATAACGATAAAGAGTACAACACCTGCCATAGCGACCATCAGAGCAGGTTCAAAGGCTTTTAAAGAGATGCTTACTAAGGCTTCAAACTCACGATCTTGGTTATCAGCGGCGCGGCCAAGCATGTGCTCTAGCTGACCACTTTTCTCACCACTGGCAATCATGTGTAACATCATTGGAGGAAATAATTTAGTTTGCTCTAATGACACCCGAAGACTTGAACCTTCACGTACTTTATCGGTTGATGATTGTACTTGCTGCTTAATATATAAATTATCCAGTACTTCACCAGAGATGCGCATACTTTCGAGTAATGGCACCGCACTAGCGGTTAATATACTCAAGGTACGAGCAAAACGTGAGGTGTTAATGCCACGAGCTACTTTGCCAATACCGGGTACTCGTAATAAGTTCTTATGAAAAGCCATTTCAAAGTGCGGCTTTTTCAATAGCTGTGAAAATACTAACATGATGCCTGCGAGTATCAGTACTAACACTAAGCCGTAATCTCGAAGGAAATCACTACTGGCAATCAAAAATTGTGTAGTACCGGGTAAATTCTCACCCATATGCTCAAATTGGCCAACTATTTTAGGTACTACTGCGGTTAATAAAATAGCAATAACGCCAACGGCAACAACCGTCATAATAATAGGGTAAACTAAGGCTTGGATAAGCTGCGAGCGCATTTGTTGTCGCTGTTCGGTGTAATCAGCAAGTCGGTTGAGTACTTTGTCTAAATGGCCTGACTTTTCTCCTGCTGCAACCATGGCACGATAGAGTCGATTAAATACTTTTGGATATTCCGCCATACTTTCTGATAAACCATAACCTTCGGTTACTTTAGTACGAACTCCCATAATCATGCTTTTAATGCGATTTTTTTCACATTGTTCTGCAACCGCCATTAAAGATTCTTCTAGTGGTAGCCCTGATTCGACCAGTGTCGCTAGTTGCCGGGTAATAAGCGCCAATTCAGAGGCTGAAACTTTTCCGCCTTGGCTTTGTGAAAAGCTTAAAGAAAAGCCCGCTTTATCACCCGAGGTTTTACTTTTCCCTACGGTTGCCGTGACTTCAATGGGCATTAAACCTTGATCACGTAATAAGCCACGCACTTGTCTAGGGGTATCCCCTTCGATAACACCTTTTTTAGTTTTACCACGGTTATCTACCGCTTGGTATTCAAATGCTGCCATATTTGCTTCAATTACTTAACTTACTAAAATTACAAAACGATTAACTTATTTATCTTATTCACTCTTTTAAGCGTCACGAAAAACTCAGCGCTAATCTTCGCGGGTTACGCGAAGCACTTCTTCTAGGGTGGTTTTACCTGCCAAAACTTTATTAAAACCATCTTGACGGATACTGGTATTGCTTTGGCGAACACATTTTTCAATCGCTTGTTCGCCCTGACCATTGTGAATAAGCTCTCTAACCTTTTCATCTACTGGCAGTAATTCATGAATACCCATTCTGCCGCGATAACCTTTAAAGCCACAATCAACACAACCCACTGCACGATAAATGACTTTGTCATTATCTTCAGGGAGCGCTAACAATTGTCGCTCTTCTTCATCAGGTAAGTGACTTGCACGACAATGCGGACATATAGTACGAACCAAACGCTGCGCTAACACGCCAAGTAAACTAGAAGAAAGTAAGAAAGGTTCAACCCCCATATCTTCCATTCGCGTAATAGCACCCGCAGCAGTGTTAGTATGTAAGGTAGATAATACTAAGTGACCAGTTAAACTTGCTTGCACCGCAATTTGCGCAGTTTCTAAATCTCGAATTTCACCCACCATTACCACATCAGGATCTTGTCGTAAGATGGCACGCAAACCCCGTGCAAATGTCATATCTACTTTGGTATTAACTTGTGTTTGTCCAATACCTTCAATGGCATACTCAATAGGATCTTCACAGGTTAATATATTACGTTCTTTGGCATCAATTTGTGAAAGGCCAGCATACAAAGTGGTACTTTTACCTGAGCCGGTAGGGCCTGTTACTAAAATGATGCCATGAGGCTTTTCAATTATTTTTGAAAAATTAACACGGGTATCATCAGTCATACCTAAATCTTTTAGATCCAAGCGCGCGGCATTTTTATCTAACAAACGCAGTACCACACGCTCACCATGACCGGTAGGCATAGTAGACACACGAACATCTACCGCACGTCCACCAATACGTAATGAAATTCGACCATCTTGTGGGATACGTTTCTCTGCAATATCAAGTTTCGCCATAACTTTGATACGGGAAACCAGCAGTGATGCAAGTTTACGGTTTGGCTTTAATACTTCACGCAGTACACCATCTACCCTAAAACGAATTTGTAAGGTATTTTCAAACGTCTCAATATGAATATCCGATGCGCTTTCTTTAATAGCTTCACTCAACATGGCATTAATAAGCTTGATGATAGGCGCGTCATCTTCATTCTCTAACAAATCTTCGCTTTCAATGAACTCATCGGCAAGTGAGTATAAATCTACCTCATTACCGATATCTTCCATCATTTGTTGTGCTTCAGAGGAGTCTCTTTGATAAGCATCAGTCAATAACAGCTCAAACGCTGACGGCTCGAGAAAATTAAAACTAAAAACAGACTTTAAGATACGACGCACTTCTAAAATAATATCGAAATTAACGCTGGCTAAGCAATTTAATACAAACTCGCCCGTTTCTTCATCAGTAGAAATTAAAACGCTGTGGCGCTTTGCAAAAGCAAAAGGCAACAACCAAATACCGCTTGGTTGTTCTTCAAGGTCTTCAGCTACTTCGCTGACTGTTAATTGATTGTCATCAGCCATTATTACTAATCTTCTTTCGCTGTTGGCGGCTTAGGTAAATCAACATTTTTTTCTTCGAGCTGCTTTTGATATTCTTCAAAAGAAGGCGGTAATGTTAGATTATCTTGCCATTGTGGCAAGATTGGCATGTTTTCGTTGCTCATCAATGATAAGCCTTCTTCATGCTTACGAATTTGGTCTGCACGAATATAGTTATATTTTGCTTCACTGATTTCTGTCATCAAACTTGAATCACGTACAATGGTCGCGCGTAAGAACACCATTAAGTTTCGCTTACGCGTGCTATTACTTGTTGATTTAAATAAGTGACCTATGATTGGAATATCGCCTAACAGTGGTACTTTTTGCACACTTTCTTGCACGTCTTCATCGATTAAGCCACCAAGCACTACAGTATCGCCACTATCAGCCATCACGGTAGTTTTAATTTCTCTCTTGTTAATGGAAATATCTACACCGGTAGAGCCGCTTACAGATGATACTTCTTGCTCGATAACAAGTTGCACCGCATCACCTTCGTTAACTTGTGGCGTAACACGCAGTTTAATACCCACTTCTTGACGATCAACGGTTTGGAAAGGGTTGTTATTATTACTGCCCGTTGCTGAGCCGGTGATAATTGGCACTTCTTGACCAACAATAAAATAGGCTTCTTCGTTATCTAAGGTGGTAATACTTGGTGTTGCTAAGATATTTGAATTAGTATCGCTACTTACCGCTTGAACAATTGCGCCCCAGTCGTTTTTAGCAATACCAAACATCATACCGCTTACATTGCCTAATACCTGTGCAAGAATACTGTAATCACCATTTTGATCAGGGTTAACTACGGTATCACCATTTTCTTTGATGATAGTACTACCCTTTTCACCTTCAGCAGCTTGCGCCCCTGCAGCAATTGAAGAAATACTGGCTGGACCATTGGTAAATTGCGTAAAGCCACCCGCTTCGTTGTACCACTGCACACCTAAGCTAATACCATCACTTTCAAACACTTCAACAATGATTGCTTCAACTAATACTTGCGCACGACGTACATCTAGTTGACGGATTACCGCTTCTAAAGAGCGCAACATATCTGGCTGGGCAGTAATAACTAAAGCATTGGTTGATTCATGCGCTTCAATACTGACATCACGCTTACTAGAGGTACGACTTTTAGTTTTAGTACTTTTTGTTTCAGCGGCAATAGAGTCACTTACTCCTTGCAATACCTTCACTAAATCTTCAGATTTTGAATATTTAAGGTAATAAACACGGGTATTACCATTACTCTCTAATTCACTGTCTAAGCGTTTTACTAAACGAGCAACACGCTCACGAGCTTTGACTTCACCACTGACAATAACGCTGTTTGATCTATCATCAGCAACAATTTTAGGGATTAGGAAGGTTGGCTGTCCTGCTTTACCGCTAGTTGGTTTATTCATTGCTTCAATAATGCGCACCATCTCTCCGGCTGAAGCATATTTAAGCTTAATAATTTCAACGTCTTGATCACCTGCTCTATCAACACGCTCAATTATTTTAACTAAGCGGTTAACCGTCGATGCAGTTCCCGTTAACATGATGACATTGGCAGGGTCATAGTTAACAACGTTACCGCCACCTGCTTGATCAGATAATTGTCGTAATAACGGTACTAATTCACGTACGGTAACATTTTTCACTTCAACAACACGGGTAACCATTTCATCGCCTAAGATGTTGCTTTTATCGCCAATAACTGGGATGGCTGCGGTTTTAGCATCTTTATTACGAATAATTTTAATGATGTTGTTATTCATCTCTACGGCTGCATAACCATATACTTCAAGCACATTTAAGAAGAATTGATAATACTGTTTTTCAGTTAATAGGTCGTAACTGCGAACGTTGATTTTTCCGCGCACATTGGGGTCAACGATCATGGTCTTTTTCAAGTTTTTACCGACGATATTAACGAATTCGGTAATTTCAGTGCCTTTAAAATTTGGAGAGTACTGGGCAGCACTAACTTGCGCGATAAAACACAAGGTATTAAAGGCTATCGCTGTCGTTAATATTAATAAAAACTTCTTCATCATTGTACTTGTCTCTGCTTGCGTATCTTTATTGAAACCTAAGGGCTTCTTTATAAGTATTTTTTAGTTAGCAAGGTAATCCACCTTACTAGTTTATTATCAATCTAAGCTAATCAGTATTTCGGTAAAATCACCTTGCCTGTCAACTAGCAAGGAAATATCACGCGCTTTTTTCATTTCTGCCATGGCCTGCATTGCTTGAGTTGGCACGATTAAATCAAAGCCATTCATTTGCACGGCTACATCACCGGCTTTTAAACCCGCTTGTTTGAAAAATTCAGGTTTCTTACCTGGTCGCAAGGTATAGCCGACAATTTTTCCTTCTCTGCGTTTAGGTGATACGCGTAGGTAATCACTCATTTTTGCAGGGTCTTTTGAAAGTTCACTGCGCAGGTTTTTAGCGGTTGCGGTTAATGCTTTATTATTTCGCTGATCAACCACACCTGAAGGTTTCGAATTCGGCCCAACTTTAGGCTTATTAGTTCTAGTTCGTGGTTTATCTGCAACTTTCATTGCTGGTTGACTGTAATCAAAACCATCTAGCATTAAGGTTTCTAATCTGCCTGACTGTTTAATCAGTACGCGATCCATTAACACTTGCTCTAAACTCGCTCGCGTACCTAGGATAATATCACCAACACCGTAAGTCTCTTGTTTACCTTGATGTTCAATAACGGCTGCAGCAATAGTTTTATCATCGCTAGCAACTAACCCTGAAAGCTTAAGGTTCAAGGTAGTTTCAGGTACCTTTTCTATTTCAACTTCCATCTCTTCAACTTCAGCTTCATTGTATTGACCAAACAAGTTTAATGACTGAATTTTAGCGACATCAATTTGTTGCTTAGTGTTAGAGGTCTGACGAATTTTGCTATTATTAACTGTATTGCTTTGCCCAGGTTGTGCTTGTGGTACCACAGACCAAGTAATTTCAGCTGCAACATAGGCGATATAAATCAATAACACAGCCATCACTAATTGCGCAACACGTTGATGGCCGAGTTGAGAAAATAAGGATGAGAAAGCTGTCATGTTTGTCGGAAGCGCCATATCTACTTTTTGTATTATTATTATGAAATTAAGACATCTAATTCACTATTTTCAGCAAGTTAATTTATCAAGCCGACGTAGCAAATGCGATGTTAGATTTTTGTTAAGTAAGCTCGGATGATACTTGACTGCAAGCTAAGCAACAAGTGATTGCCAGACTTTTTACCTCATTTGCTCAAATAAAATCGTAACAAAAATGCAATTGCTAGAGAAATATTGCTGTTCATGTTAATTTTCAGACCAAGATCCTTCGTTATAGTTCCTTGTAGTAGGTATTTCATGTCAAAGAACATTTCTTCAGAAAACAGCTCAACTCGTCTAGATAAATGGTTATGGGCTGCTAGATTTTATCGAACCCGTGCCATTGCCAAACAAATGATTGATGGTGGCAAAGTTTTTTACAATGGCCAACGCACTAAGTCGGGCAAAGCGGTATCAATCGGTGATATAATTAAAATTCGACAAGGCTTTGAAGAAAAAGAGGTCACGGTTATCGCACTTGCCGATAAACGACAAGACGCTACTTTTGCTCAAACCTTATATCAAGAGAATGAACAAAGTATTGCAAGCCGTGAAAAAAATGCACTTGCCCGTAAACAAGGTATTTTACTCAGCCCAGCCAGTGATACTAAACCAGATAAAAAACAGCGTAGAAAATTGCGCGAATTTAAAGAAAGGATCTAAGAGCCATGAGCCAATTCAATGTTTTAAATCGCTACTTATTTACCGATGCCCATGCTCGTGGTGAGCTTGTACAGTTATCAAGTAGCTTTAAAAGTATTATCAAAAACCATAATTACCCTGTAGGTGTTGAAAAGTTATTAGGTGAGCTACTTACAGCGACCTGCTTATTAACGGCAACCCTTAAGTTTGAAGGCGATATTACCGTGCAATTACAAGGTGATGGTCCTGTCGGTTATATGTCAGTAAGTGGTAATAATAACCAACAAATGCGCGGCATTGCTAAAATGGCTGAAAAAACTGACGCCGATACGCTTCAAGGACTTATTGGTAAAGGTACGATGATTATCACTATTCGCCCAAGTGTTGGTGAAGCCTATCAAGGTGTTGTTGCATTAGATAAAGATAATCTTGCCGATTGTTTAGCACATTACTTTGAAGTATCTGAACAAATACCTACCAAAATTTGGCTATTTAGTGATACAGACAAGCACCAAACCGCTGGTGCTTTAGTGCAGTTATTACCCGATGGTGACGGTAGTGTTGAAAACAAAGAAAAGCAATTAAGTGATTTTGAGCATTTATGCCAACTGACTAACACTATCAAAAGCGAGGAGATATTCACCCTAGAAGCTGAAGCCTTACTTTATCGTTTATATCATCAAGAGCAGGTAAATATATTTGATCCGCAACCTGTTAGTTACTTGTGTGGTTGTTCACAAGAAAAGTGTTTAGCGGCAATTTCACAAATTGAACCAAGTGAAATTAAAGCAATTATTGCAGAGCAAGGTAAAATATCAATGACTTGTGACTATTGCATTACTACTTACGATTTCGATGAACTAAGCCTTCAAAGTTTCATTTCGAAAGTTAAACACTAGTTTAATTAGTTTTTTTTAGCAAAAAATCCCCATCTGTCGCCAACCTTAGTTATCACTTATTCCACATAGTGGTAATTAAGGTTCATTTAATAATTCCTCACACCCCCTTAATTCGTTAGACTTAACACTTAGTTAGCTCAATTTACATACTTTTTGTTTTAGCCATTCATGAAGTTTATAGTGAAAACTTTCATATTAAATTATTTTTTGCTTTCGTTTTGTTCGCTATTGCCCTAAAATACCCACAATGAAGCCAGCGTGAAAACTTTCACCACATACTTCATCAACCTACTTACTTAAAATTGAAATTTGTCATACTTAGGAGTGAACTTGCTATGACCGCCCCGAAAAACTCAATTGATTTGTCACAATACGGCATCAACGATGTTAACGAAGTTGTTTATAACCCATCGTATGAGTTACTTTTTAGTGAAGAAACTAAAGCTGGCCTCGAAGGCTTTGATAAAGGCGTAGTGACTGAGCTAGGTGCAGTTAATGTAGATACTGGTATTTTTACTGGTCGTTCTCCTAAAGATAAATATATTGTTCGTGATGAAGTAACTCGCGATACTGTATGGTGGTCTGATCAAGGTAAAAACGATAACAAAGCCATGACTCCTGAAACATGGGATCACTTAAAAGGTCTAGTAACTACACAACTTTCTGGTCAACGTTTATTTGTGGTTGATACTTTTTGTGGCGCTGACGAAGCAACTCGCTTAAAAGTACGTTTCATCACACAAGTTGCTTGGCAGGCTCACTTTGTTAAAAACATGTTCATCCGTCCTACTGACGCTGAACTTGAAACTTACGAACCAGATTTCGTGGTAATGAACGGTGCTAAAACAGTTAACGATAAATGGGAAGAACAAGGTTTAAATTCTGAGAACTTTGTTGCTTTCAACTTAACTGAAAAAATTCAATTAATTGGTGGTACTTGGTACGGCGGCGAAATGAAGAAAGGTATGTTCTCAATGATGAACTACTACCTTCCGCTTCAAGGTATAGCTTCTATGCACTGTAGTGCAAACGTTGGTAAAGATGGCGACACGGCTATTTTCTTCGGTTTATCAGGTACTGGTAAAACAACCTTATCAACTGACCCTAAACGTCAACTAATCGGTGATGATGAGCACGGTTGGGATGACAACGGTGTATTTAACTTTGAAGGTGGTTGTTACGCGAAAACAATTAACCTGAGCAAAGAAAACGAACCAGACATCTACAATGCAATCCGTCGTGATGCATTATTAGAAAACGTGACTGTTGATGCTGATGGTAAAATTGATTTTGACGACAACTCAAAAACTGAGAACACTCGTGTTTCTTACCCAATTCACCACATTGATAACATCGTTAAGCCAGTATCTCGTGCAGGTCACGCTAAGAAAGTAATTTTCTTAACTGCTGATGCATTTGGTGTTTTACCACCTGTTGCTAAATTAACGCCAGAGCAAACTGAATACTACTTCTTATCAGGTTTCACTGCTAAATTAGCAGGTACTGAGCGTGGTATTACAGAGCCGACACCTACTTTCTCTAGCTGTTTCGGTGCTGCGTTCTTAAGCTTACACCCAACACAATACGCAGAAGTATTACAAAAACGTATGCAAGCTGCAGGTGCTGAAGCATACCTAGTAAACACAGGTTGGAACGGTACTGGTAAACGTATTTCAATTAAAGCAACACGTGCCATTATTGATGCAATCTTAGATGGTTCAATTGATAATACTGAAACTGAAATCGTACCTTTATTTAACTTAGAAGTGCCTAAGTCAATTGACGGTGTTGAAGGTGACATTTTAGATCCTCGTAACACTTACCAAGATGCTAATGTTTGGACTGATAAAGCTGTCGACTTAGCTAAGCGCTTTGTTAATAACTTTGAGAAGTTCACTGATACTGACAATGGTAAAGCACTCGTTGCTGCTGGCCCTCAGTTAGCAAAAGATGAGTTAAAAGCAGTAAGCTAATCTGATAAAAAAATATTAAAAAGCCCCAAGTAAGCAATTACTTGGGGCTTTTTTTTGCCTAACTATCAAGCGACTAAATTCTGCTTAATTCGCTTTGTTAAGCATTTTAAAGGTAACTTTGAGAAGTTCACTGATACTGCTCTTATCCAAAAGAAATCGGCAAAGCACTCGTTGCTGCTGGACCTCTGTTAGCAAAAGATGAGTTAAAAGCAGTAAGCTAATCTGATGAAATAGATATTAAAAAGCCCCAAGTAAACAATTGCTTGGGGCTTTTTTTGCTTAACTATCAAGCGACTAAATTCTGCTTAATTCGCTTTGTTAAGCATTTTAAAGGTAACTTTGAGAAGTCCATTGATACTGTTCTTAGCCAAAACTAATCGGGCAAAGCACTCGTTGCTGCTGGTCCTCTGTTAACAAAAGTTGAATTAACGCGAGCCTAGTCTTTGATAAATACAAAAAAGCCCCGGACAACAAGTTATCAGGGGCTTTTCACTTCATTGTTCATGCTGGAATTGTGCTAAAGCTTCATTCTGCTTAGAGTTAACACTAAAACTTTAACGGTAACAACACCTTGGCTTCTAGCCCACCCAGAGGCTTATTTGATAACTCTACCTTACCACCGTGAGTATCAATGATACGCTTGATAATAGCTAAACCAAGCCCGCTACCTTCTGTACCTCGTGCTGTATCACCTTGAGTAAATGGCTGAAATAGTCGCTCAATATCTGCATCAGGAATGCCTGCCCCATTATCACTCACTTTAAAGTATGCATATCCTTTTGCTTTATTAACGCCGGTAATTACCTCAATTTCCTCAGTAGTATAGCGAATGGCATTTTGAATTAAGTTTGCTAAAGCACGTTTTACTGCAACATGGCGCAGAGGAATTTTAGGGCATGGAGCTGGATAAAATGTAATGACTCGATCACTTGGTGTTTCAACGTTGATTACCTCTTCAACCAAGAGATTTAAGTCCCCTATTTCTGCTTTATCTTTCGAATCGTGGCGAATATAATCGATAAATTGATCAATGATATTGTTCATATCATCGATATCTGTTTCGATGCCTTCTTTAAGAAATGCGTCTTGTTCTTGCATCATCTCACTGGCAAGTCGGATACGGGTTAGTGGTGTTCGTAAATCATGAGAAATACCCGCCATTAATAAGTTTCGATCATCCTCAAGCTGCTTAATGCCCTTAGACATATGATTAAACGCTTGCGTAACCGCCATTATTTCCGAGGTGCCACCTTCAACCAAGGGTTCTGGGAAATCACCACGGCCAACATCTTCAGCTGCAATTTCGAGTGATTTTAATGGCCTGTTCAGTTGACGAACAAAGATCCACCCACCCATAACACTTAACATACCAATAACTACCATAAAGAAGATCAGCGGTGAGAAGCTGCCTTTCTCCATGCCGTTGAGTGGTATTTTGACCCAAAGTTGTGGAGCTTGCGGTGCACGTATCCAAAACAAATATTCATTACCATCAGATATACGTACTTCGGTTGGGCCACCTAATAAAAGTGACATTTGCTCAGAACGATAAGGATATAAACCTGCTGTCGCTAAACCATGTTTAAGGGCATCTTCTTGACGATAGACCCCAATGCCCGTTTCATTGTGAAAAGCTTTCGCCATCTTAGGGCTGAGCTTAGCATCATCAATATCAATAAAAACCACGCGCACTTGCTTGGCAAGTAATTGGTTAATTTGTTGCTCATGCGGTTCAATAACATAGATAGCAAATGAGATGTACGAAACAATCTGATTGATAAAAAGTAATATTCCTATCAATAAGACTGTTTGTCCAAAAGCACTGCGCGGTAGTATTTTCATTCTAACCATTTAATTATGCAGGACTTCCATCCGGTACAAAGACATAGCCTAAGCCCCAAACAGTTTGTAAATACCTTGGTTTAGCAGGATCATCTTCAAGCATTCGACGTAAGCGAGACACTTGTACATCAATACTACGCTCTAATGCTGAGTAATCTCTACCACGGGCAAGATTCATTAGTTTATCGCGAGATAGCGGTTCACGTGGGTGAGTAACTAGCGCTTTTAATACGGCAAATTCACCGCTAGTTAATGGCATATTGATATCATCTTTTTGCATTTCACGAGTAGCTAGGTTGAGGTGATAGCCGCCAAAACTGATAATGTTTTCTTCTAATGCCGGTGCGCCAGGTGCTTCTTGTGTTTTACGACGTAAAACAGCTTTAATTCTAGCGAGTAACTCTCTTGGATTAAATGGCTTAGGCATGTAATCATCAGCACCTAGCTCCAGACCAATAATTCTATCAACCTCATCACCTTTTGCGGTGAGCATTACAATAGGAATATTATTTGAATTCTGGCGTAAGCGTCGACAGATAGAGAGTCCGTCTTCTCCGGGCAACATTAAATCAAGCACTAATAGGTGAAAATTTTCACGCTCTAGTAGGCGATCCATTTGCTCAGCACTTGCTGCGCTGCGAACGGTAAATCCTTGTTCAACTAAATAACGCTCTAACAGTGAGCGTAAACGCATATCATCATCTACCACTAAAATCTTAGGTGTTTCTTGAGTCATATTTTATTTCGCCTTGCT
>Ga0105348_1000226_pt1 | contig 43195 bp, 43 predicted proteins | sample EN8Hudsemesocosm_2_FD_83504 | JGI IMG/M metagenome (GOLD analysis project Ga0105348, IMG submission 83504) | Methane-oxidizing microbial communities from mesocosms in the Hudson Canyon - EN8C Hudson Canyon | ecosystem: Environmental > Aquatic > Marine > Cold seeps | place: Hudson Canyon... | reverse complement strand
GTAAAACTCAGCAACTTCAAACGATCATCTTCAGTGAACAGGTCAGCTTCGTCTCGACGACAAGGGAGGACAGAAAAAGAGCCTTCTGGTAAGTTGGTTTCAGCCAGAACTTCCGCAATGATAAGCGCGCCAATCGGCGTCAGGCTCGCGGGTTTCAAAATAAAGGGGCAGCCTGCCGCAATAGCGGGTGCCACTTTATGAGCAGCAAGGTTAAGCGGGAAGTTAAACGGGCTGATGAAGGAGCATGGGCCGATCGGAACACGTTTCGACATTGCACTGTAACCCTTAGCGCGAGGATTAATGTCCATCGGAATCACTTCACCACCAATACGTGTGGATTCCTCGGCTGCGATCCGAAAGGTATCGATTAATCGTGAGACCTCACCTTTAGCATCTTTTATCGGTTTTCCAGCTTCAATACACAGTGTAAGCGCCAGTTCATCTTCACGCTCTTTAAAGCGCCTAACACAGTGGTCTAACACAGCCTGTCGTTCATATATTGGCAACTTTGCCATCGGCGCAGCCGCTTTCACGGACGCTGCGATCGCCTGGTCGATTACTTCCGCATTTGCCATGGCAACTCGAGTAGCTACTTCGCCTGTGTATTTATCAGTAACGATTAGATCTTCATTGGCATAGATAGCTTTGTTAGCTAAATAGTAAGGATATGATTTTGCAAGCATGATGATACCTATGTGTTATTCATTCCATCTTTTGTAAGATTTGGATCAGTATGAATTGCCTCTAGTGCGCTTCGAAGTTCGTTTGGGATCGAAACGGTCTTTTGACTGTTTCGATCTACAAACACATGCACAAAGTGCCCACTCGCTGAGGCGATATCCTCACCTTCTTTGAACACCGACAAACCATATTTCACCGAACTATTTCCGATACGATCGACACGCAAGCCGACCTCAATTTTTTCGGGGTAAGAAATACCTTTGTAGTAATTGCAGCCGGAGTTCACGACAAATCCAATGACAGGCCCATTTTCGATATCCAGACCACCTTCGTGAATGAGGTAGTAGTTTGCTGCAGTATCGAAGTAGGAATAGTAGGTCACATTATTCACATGACCATAGATATCGTTATCTGCCCATCGCGTATTGATTGGGACAAAGACTTTGTATTTTTCGCGGTGCTCTGGCTTATTGATCATATATTGCATTCCTTTCGGGTATTTCTTTTGGAAGTGTCATTGAACCTTTTATTTTAGTAAGCCGCTTTATATATTTCTAAAGCCGACTCAATCGTCACTTCTCTAGGATTATTGATTAAAAGCCTTGTTTGGCGCATGGCGTCTTGTGCAAGAGCAGGTAGAAATGACTCAGGGATGTCCATCTCTCGCAATGTCCTTGGCAGTTCTAGTTCGGCAATCAAACCTTCGATACGGGAAATCAATTTTGTGCTGATTTCCTGATCGGTCCCCGTAAAGGCTTCTTCCGGAAACATTAGTGGCGCTAATTCTGCGTATAGAGGCGCTGAACTTTCCAGATTAAAACGCATGACATGAGGCAGCACAAGTGAGTTACTCAAACCATGTGGTATATGAAAGTGCCCGCCCAATGGGTAGGCTAAGGCATGGACTGCAGCGACAGGCGAGTTTGCAAAAGCCTGACCAGCTAACATTGCACCTAGTAGCATGGCCTCACGTGCCACTTTAACACTTCCATTATGTACCGCTGTTTTGATATTGGGCGTTAGCAAACGCAAGGCTTCTTTTGCCATCATGTCTGACATAGGATTCTTTTTCAATTTGCTGGTGTAGGCCTCAATGGCATGTATCATCGCATCGATACCTGTTTCTGCCGTGATGTGTGCAGGTAAACCAAGTGTCAACTCATAATCGAGGATTGCGATGTCGGGTAAAAAAAGTGGCGTTACGACCCCCATTTTTGTAGCTTCTCCAGTGGTGACAATAGCCACTTGAGTTACTTCTGAACCTGTTCCTGCTGTGGTTGGAATTTGAATAAGCGGAAGGCGCTTTCCTACCGCATTATCAACACCGTAAATTTCCACCAAAGATTGATCACATTCTGAGTGAGCAAGCAGAGCCACAATTTTGGCCACATCCATCGACCTCCCACCACCAAAGCCAATGATGGCATCTACTTGCGCGTTCTTTGCAACATTAACCGCATCCATGACAACCGACTCAGGCGGGTCAGCCTGTACGTCACTAAATAAGAGTCCTTTGACATCGGCTTTCGCTAAACTATCAAGTACCGGTTGATGTAAACCCAGCTGTGCAATCGAAGGATCAGTAACGATTAAAACTGAACCAAAGCCTTGTCGTTTACACGTCTCTCCCAAACGGGTGGCAGCGCCAGCTTCACAAATAATATGTTGGCAGGAGGAGTAACTAAACGTGTGCATACAATTTCCTTTAACTAAGTCACCGATCTGATTTATGAAAGACCATCAATGTAGCAGTACGGCTCATATTTGTTAAATGGATTATTTGAATGTTAGTATTCACAATATGAATATAAGTAATTTTGATTTAAATTTGCTGCGTGCATTTGATGTTTTGATGCAAGAACGAAATGTATCTAATGCGGCAAAACGCATGCACTTGAGCCAACCGGCAATGAGCAATACTTTGAGCCGTTTGCGTGATTTGCTGGATGACCCTGTCCTTGTAAGAACCAGCCAGGGAATGCAACCAACGCCAAAATCGAAGAGCCTGGAGAAATCAATACGTGCAGCCTTGCAGATAATCGATCAAAGCTTAAGCGCCGAACCAGACTTTAATCTAACTACGAGTGAACAGGTTTTCCATATTGCAACCACAGATTATGCCGAGTTGGTGCTTATACCTAAGTTACTTAATCATTTGGCTCAGATCGCGCCAGGAATCAGGTTGGAAATACATTCGCTAGGGCCTGACATACCTGAATCAGAACTCGAAAAGGGTGCATTTGATTTTGCCCTAGGTCGATTCACAGAAGTACCAAAGCGTTTACGATCTGAGTTCTGGCTTAGTGAAAAACTGGTTTGTCTAGTGCGAAAGAATCACAGCTTTTTAAAGGGCGAGATCAGCCTAGAGCAATTCTTAACCGTACCTCAGATTTGGGTATCCGGTGGTCAACGCACAGGAGTGGTCGATCAATGGTTAAAAGAAAACAATCTAAAACGAAATGTCACCCATTCCACCCCCAGCTTCTTAATCGCACCGAGCGTTGTCGCTCAAACCGATATGCTTGTAGTTACGCCTTTATCTGTTGCGGAGCATTTCACTGACAAACTGCCAGTTAAGATTATTCCCTTGCCGATGAAGCTTGCTCCGTTTGATCTACACACGCTTTGGCATCCTTTTCACGCTGGAACGCCTGCCCACACCTGGTTTCGGGAACAGTTATTGTTAATGCGTTGATATAATCAACCAACCGGAACATTGACAACAGCGCATACACGCAATTTCTATGAATTACCTGTTTAGATTAAAGTAGATATTTCGTAAATTCTGCAGAGGCTATAATGCTTCAAATGTAATATAGGAAATAGCAGTATTTCTGATTTTCATAAAGGTCTTCTTTGCCCCATTAGATACTGAAAAATCACTTAGTGAAAAGGTCCGCTAAGTCTATAAAGTTAATGCCGAAGATCAACACCAGATTATTAATATCCAGTCAAACTTCAAACGAATACCAATAGTTTAAAATGGCACTAAAGTGGTCTTACCCCAATTTAATGCATCCAAAAAATCGACTTATCTGTCATTGACATACAAATGGCATTCGTCTCAAATTCGCCCCCCTGAAGAAAGGGTTAGCATGGCCTAACTGTGATAACATTCATCAATATCACGCGAGTCAGTTGTCAGTTTTTCATCGCTATTTATTAGCAAACCACTGCTCAAGATACTCTATACATCGGACAAGTTTTGAGGGTACAAAATGTCGGGCAGGGTACAGGGCATAGAGTGTGAGATTGGGCGTTCTCGAATTTCCCAATACCTCTATAACCTCACCTTTTTCTAGCGCCTCACGGCAAACAAAGTCTGGAATAAATCCGATACCTTGACCCTGTTTAATTGCCTCCATCATAAACATCGTGTTGTTAACCCGCAATGTACCTTGAACGGCCACACCATCTTCAATGGGCCAAATATTTTTTCCTTGGAAATAACTGTATACAAAACAATTGTGCCCTTTTAGATCTTGCGGCAGGTTAATAGCTGGGTGGTCATTCAGATATTCCGGTCCCACACACACGTGGTACTTGAAACGAGTCAGGGGACGCCCTACATAACTGGAATCGATAGGCCGACTGGATGCTCGGAAGCCTAAATCAAAACCCTGTTCCACAAGGTCAACATTTTCATCCCCCAAGTGAATGTCTAGCTCAATGTCTGGGTAAGCCCGCATAAAATCGGCAAACAATGTAGATAAGTCGGTGATACCCAGTGCCATCGGTGCATTGATCTTCAACTTACCACGGGGATGCTGCTGAAGATCCTGCACAAACTTATCTGCGTCATCAAGCTTTTCCAATATCTCCCGTGCTCGTTGCAAATACCCCTCCCCCACATGGGTCAGCTCGACATTGCGCGTTGAACGATGCAGTAAGCGCGCACCCAATGCGTTTTCAAGGCGGCTGATCTCCTTGCTAATCATGGATTTTGACGCATTGGTCTGCTCAGCTACTCGAGTAAAGCTCCCCAAATCAGCCAGACGCACAAATAGTTGGATCGCTCGTAGTTTATCCATCGAAAGGTTTCATCCAAAGTAATTGGGTAAAGAGAAAAACAAATTGTTTCTAGAATGGAAACAGTTCGTATTCATTATAGATATATATGTATATAAATGAAAACCTTAAACTTTGTCTTGTTGCCATTTGGAACCTTTCAGGCGACAAACACTAACCCAACAATTAAAGCAATGAGGATGACACCATGTACACACTATATTACCTTCCCGGCGCCTGCTCCCTGGCTACTCAAGTGGTTCTCCACGAACTAGATCAAGCGGTTGAAATTATCGACATTCAAAAGGTGGATGACTTTATCACCATCAATCCGGTCGGCACGGTTCCTGTGCTTGTCGATAACAGTGCAACAAACCAACAGGGAGCTACACGACGAGAAGGCGCCGCCGTCATCTTGTACCTACTCAATAAACATCAGAACACTATGCTACCTGCCACTGGCGCGACTCGTGAACAAGCAATCCAAGACATCATGTTTGCCAATGCCACTATGCACCCATCTTATAGTAATTTGTTTTTTATCGATCAGAACATCAGCGATGAGATAGCCAAACAATCAGCCTTCGAGGCAGCGGCTCAGGCTATTACCCGTCTATGGCAGGTGGTAGAGCAACAACTTGAAAAGCAAAAGTTTCTTGGCGGTGATCAGCCTTCGGCTGCGGATATTATGTTGACGGTGTATTCCCGTTGGGGAGCAAGCTTTCCGGTACAGATTCAGGTGGGGCCTAACACTCAGAAAATGCTGGAAGCTGTACTGGCAATGCCTAACTTCCAACGTGCCCTTACTACCGAACAGAGCCAATCCGCGGCCTAGTTTTTTCAACTGACTATTTCTAGTAGCCGCTCTAGGCTGCTCAAAAAAGAGGAGAACACTCATGGAAACTACAAGAACTACCTCTAAATTCGGGACGAATGAATTTGAGTCAGTGATGACCCTTGTACAGGACTATTTTGATGGCTTACACCATGGAGAGGTATCGAAGCTGAGAGCTATTTTCCACCCGGATGCTTTTCTGAAAGCACCTGGCTTACAACGCAGTCTTGAGCAGTGGCTCGACGCCGTCGCTACTCGGCCAGTACCTCATCAGCAAGGGCAACCTTATGATTTCAAACTACTGTCGATTGAGGTCATAAAAGATCAGGCCATGGTGAAACTCGAATGCCCACTATTTGATCATTTATATGTCGACTTCTTGGGACTGTTGAAAGAAAACGGGCGCTGGTTAATCGTCAACAAAATGTACACTGATTTACAGGAAGACCTTTCATGAAAGCGCTAAAGATAGAAGTGGTCCACGACGTGGTTTGCTCTTGGTGCCCAATAGGATACGCCAACGTGAAGCAGGCATTGCGTAATCTGGATATTGAGGCTGATATTCATTTTTTACCCTCTGAACTTAATCCCGACATAGGACTCAAGGGGGAGGATATTGATGATCTTCTTGCTCGGCGTTACCAATGGAGCAAATCAAAGCGCCGCGAGTATCAAAAACATTTATTAGCGGTGGCGAAACAAGCCGGTGTTTGTATCGATTTCTCTAAACGCACCCATTACTACAACAGTAACAAGGCGCACCGGTTGATGCACTGGAGCGAAGGCTATACCAGGCAACAGGACATGAATGACCTGCTGGTTGACGCTTACTTTAAACGTGGACTGGATATTAGCAATACTCAAGTATTGCTAGATCTTGCTGGACAGTTAGGCCTAGATCCTACGAAGGCGGAGCAGGCACTGATATCGAATGAATTAATTCAACAATTGCTGCTTAAAAAGACACGTGTGCAGCAATTAGAACTAACCAGTGTCCCTGCTTTTATTTTTAATGAAAACAGGTTAGTCAGCGGCTCTAATTCGGTTGAATATTTTGAACAGGTAATACTAGACCTAACAAAAACAATTCAGCCTAGCCTCAATATTTAAAACTAAACCCACTAACTAAAAAGAGAAGAAATACTATGCCATACGTTAATATTAAAATTACCGATGAAGGTGTGACTAACGAGCAAAAGCAAGCGCTCATTAAAGGCACCACTCAATTGTTGGTCGATGTCCTTAACAAAAATCCGGCAACGACATTTGTCGTGATCGACGAAGTTAGCACCGAAAACTGGGGGATTGGTTATGATCAGGTCACGAAGCTTCGCCAACTAGCGGATACATAAGCGGTCACCAGAATATACAGTTAATACGAACATCTTAGTTGTATATATAGAAAAGCTGCCCCACACCTTGTAATAGAAAGGGGGGCTCGAGTGCGGCATACGCATAATGGCGTAGGTATATCTCCTAACAAAGACAGCCAGCAGAGACTATGCTCTGCTGGGCTCCTCTTGTAAGTCTTATATATATAGGAATCAATATGAATAACACCATTTTTTACGCATTACTAATGTTGGTTGCCGGTCTCGGTATCCCTTTGATGGCCACGTTAAACGGCGGCTTGGGCGCCAGGCTTCAAAGCCCTGCACTTGCCGCCAGCATATTATTTTTAGTCGGGCTAGCCATTTCTGTCACCTATCTTTTAGCCGTCGAGGGTATGCCCTCGGAACTATATAAAGCGAATACACCCTGGTACTTTTACTTTGGTGGGATTTTTGTCATGTTTTATATTTTAAGTATCACTAGCGTGGCTCCTCATTTTGGTATTTCCAATGCTGTTTCATTTGTATTACTTGGCCAACTAGTGTCTATGAGCCTTATCGACCATTACGGGTTTGTAGGTGCTACGCAGTATTCCCTCAACCCTAAGCGACTTATGGGTTTGATCCTAATGACGGCTGGGGTGTTAATGGTTGTTGGCCGCTCAACAGACACACAAACCTAATAAGTAAAGGCTGCATATGTATAAACTGGTTCGCGCCTTTAGACGTTAAAAATCAGGAGTTCAAAAAATATGGATAAAAATTGTCAGGAGAATGTCTTTGCAAGCAGTCCAAATAACAAACAGACTCTGCATTTTTATCCAATATTTTCAAGGAGAGATGTATGCTGTATATCCAAGTTGGCAATTTGCTCCGGCTCGTATTACTGCATTTATTCAGTTTTTAACTGACCGCTTGTCAGTATAAACTGATAGCGTATTTACACTACCTCCCAATATTTAATTCCTGAACAACATTATGTTGTAATATAGCGCATCAGGCTTAAATAGTATTGCCGGAACATTACTCAGCCTTTCATTGTTGAAAGTACTGATATACAAACCCTCTTTAACTTTAGAACATTTTTTACTATGTTAATCGATAAAATCAAAAACCGAGAAAGCGGTATTATTGTATACGGAATTACACCACCAAAGGCGGGAACCAGCACCGCTAAAATTACGGATATCGCTCAAAAACAAATCGAGCGCTTAGCGAATCAATGTATTGATGGCTTGATTCTTTATGATATTCAAGATGAAGAATCGCGCACATCTGTCGAGCGACCATTCCCATTCATGGAGACCTTGGACTCATTTGATTACAGTCAAAATCAGTTAGCAAAATTAAATGTCCCCAAAATTGTTTACCGTTCGGTTGGTAAATATAGTGAGTCAGAATTAAGTGACTATTTAAGCCAAGCGACAAAAACAGATGGTGCAACTGTATTTGTTGGCGCGGCATCTAAAAAACAAGGCGTGACACTTTCACTTAAACAAGCTTATGAGCTTAAACAAACAAACTGCCCAGAATTTCCTATTGGTGGTGTGACTATTCCAGAGCGTCACCTGAGTAAAGGGGATGAGCACATTCGCGTATTTGAAAAGATGGCCCAGGGTTGTAAATTCTTTGTTAGCCAAGGTGTGTATGATCTGAATGCGTCTAAAAGCTTCCTGTCAGATTATTACTATTATGGAAAAGAAAATAACATCCCGTTAGTCCCTATTCTATTCACATTAACACCCTGTGGTTCACCAAAAACCTTGGAATTTATGAAGTGGCTCGGTATTAGTATTCCTAAATGGTTAGAAAATGACTTGGTTCACTCACAAGATATTTTGGAGCAGTCTATTGATTTTTGTGAGCAAAGCTGGAAAGAACTGAAGGCGTTTGCGGCTGAAAAAAATATCCCTATTGGCTGTAATATTGAAAGTGTTGCTACTCGAAAAGTAGAGATAGAAGCATCAATCGAATTGCTTGATCGCATTAAATTGATCGGTTGAAACGGTTATTTGGACGAATATAAAAACCTGTATTTAGAATATTGTTAGCACGGTATTGAATATTGCATTCAGTAAGGACTTCACTATTTTGATGCCATAGCGGTGATAACATTAATCGCTGTAGGAATAACGTCATTACCACTTTGCCCCATATTAACATGATCATTCGGATCGACTTTTTGTGGCGAAGCATGCGTTGCCAAGGTGGAAATGAAGTATTCAGACATCCACAAACCACTAATTGGAAAGTTATTAACGCGCATTGTGTTTGGGTACACTAAGGTCCAGATTGCAGTTATTCCCGCAATTATGAGCCGTAAAATAACGCCAGCTAAATTACGCCCCCCCAAAGACAAAAGAACTGAAATTACCAGCATAACAAAATGAAAAAAATTAAATTATTTCGTTCCATTTTGGTAGATAAGTAAATCCTTAAATAAGGGGTTATCTAAAACCTCTTGTCTAAATACAGCATGTTTGTTGTCATCCAGTTCCTCATCTGGCAATAAAGAGTGTAGGTTTATTTCATCCTCTGTTGAGGTGTGGTTTTCCATCGCCGATAGTCTGAAAACTTTCTTCACCGGCTGATATAGATATGGTAATTTTAATATCGGATGATAATTGGTCTTGTTCCTGAAGTATGGTTGATATTAGCCTAAAGGTGGCCATTCGCTCACTTTACGTTGCACTGAGTCTAAATGGATCAAGCAAGCGATCGAAGGTAGGCCTCAATAAGTGGACATTATTTTTCGATGGCTACATCGTCCTGTAAGTCCAGCTGATTCGAAGTACAACTCAATCCAAATACCGAATTTCATAAAGCAAAGCATCATCATAGGCACATAAAATTTTATGGAAACCTGATAAACGTCGGTCTAGTTCATCCGAACCGCTATCAATGTGTAAGGGTTTGCCTTCTAGGGCCAAAATTTTACTTTGTGTTGCTAAAAACTGAAGTTTATCTAAACCTACGTGTTCAATAATACGCGGGCTGATTTGTTGATTACCCCGTCCTAGCACAATGCCCTGCCCGCCGATGATGGATAGCATTATTCGAGCGATTGGATAAGCTTGTACTAGTTCAAATAATTGAGCTTCATGCACATCCTGCGCGATTACTTCACCCTGGAACCAAACATCGACACCCAGCAAGGTGGGTTCATCTATCCCCATGGCAGACTTTAAAGCTTTCAGGGTGCCACCCGAACCTAGGATATACAGAGTATCGTCTTCGAGCTCTTCCGTCACAAAGGCACATAGTTCATCCAACATCAGTTCATCTTCGATCATGCCTGAACACTTGACACACTGGACTAATAATTGGTCATCCGGTATCAGCATTTCTCCGTAATAGGCAGTACTTACTCTCCCTTGGGCGAAAGCTTGCTCGTCTATATCACGCACTTCAGCCATGCGCGCTGAAACCAAACGGTGCTTCATTAAGCTTTCTATTACCGAAGCTACAGCCTTGGGAGTAACGGCAAAAACCCCTGAGTGCATTTTAACCCCAGCGGGTAAGCCTAAAACTGCTTGGTCCTTTCCTACAGCTTGAAAAATATCACGCGCTGTACCATCACCACCGGCAAAGAGAAGTAAATCTACATGCTGTGCTTTAATTAATTTAGCAGCATTGAGCGTGTCATTGGCGGAGGTTTCTTTGGGAGTTTGATATACAGTTTCTACTGAAAACAATGACTTGAAGGGTTCGCATGCCAAGGCTCCCATTGCGCCACTAGCGGTGATGATCTGTAAGCTTTGATTCAATTCACTTAGCCGCTCTTTTAAATCAGATAACACGGCGTTCACTCGGTCATTAACAGCCGAACTTACACCACGCTTGGCAGCCAAAACCTCTGTATTCTGGTGATCACTACCTTTTAGTGCAGCAGGACCGCCTATGCCAGCTAATGGGTTGATGATCAAACCCAGTTTAAATGCTTTATCTTTCATGTTCATAGATATAAGTAGATAATGTCAGCGTTTCTTCATCTGTTAAATCGAGAAACTGTACACCGACCACAAACTGTTCACCCTCATCATTGTCAACTTTTTCAACATTACGAATAATACTGGGTAAACAAATCCGCTTTTGTATACCGCTCACCGTCACACCAAACTGCAAAAGCACTTCTTGTCCTTTTTCTCCCAGACGACCCTCTGAGATCATGCGCGCACCAGTTTTACTGAGGTTATTAATTTGTGCAGTTCTAGGCCATTCACCTACAATATCGAAATCACTATCTATATCAGCTTCGATCAAGGTATCCACACGCTCTGAATTTCTAACCTGTAAGGCGGTTATTTCTTCAGGGTAAGCTAAATGATAGTAAGTGTAAGGCTGTATTGACCGGTAAATAACTTTGGTTTCAAAAGCACAGACTTTCTTACCCACTAACATACGAATAGCTAAAGAGTTATCCTTTTCAAGCAATACTTCCTTCCCCTCACGCAAGGGACTTGAGATCAGTAAACTTCGGTGTTTTGAAAAACCAATTAAGTGTACACGGTATTTTCGAACAGGTGAGACCGTTTCTATCGTCAAGGTTGTGCCAATTGTTAGACTTAAACCGGCAAAAGATTCCGACTGTTCTTCCTGCTCAGGCTGTGAAGATACTTCTACCACAAGATTCGCTCTTAAGTTTTAACATTAAAGCCCAGCGCTTTAAATTTGCTATGTAACTCTGAATCGACCTGTTTGAGCTGAACTTTAACACCTGAAAACTCACGACGGCAACGATAGGACTTTCTAAAAACATCAAAAGCCTCACCACGCGCCTTAACAGGCAGTGATAAACTAGATTGCAGCAGACTGTGATCATGGCGTACATCAAAGCAAGCGCGAATAGCCGTGTGCAAACACCAGTCTATATCGGCTGTGGAGGTAAAGGCCATTTTGGACAACGGTGGCTCTTCTAAAAACTGCCCAGAAGTATTTCTTAGAGGTAGCCCCAAAAAGCGACAGAGTGCATGGTAAATCATTTCAGTACCCGCCACTTTACCATCATAGCTATACCCGGCAATATGCGGCGTGCCAATTAATACCTGCTTTGCCAGGCTCACACTCACTTCAGGTTCATTTTCCCAAACATCCAGAATAGCCGTAAAGCATGCATGCTTTACAAGATGATCATTGAGATGCTGATTATTGATAACAGCACCTCGACAAGTATTAATGAGTATCTGCTCATCACGCAACTGGCTCAAGATCTGTTCATCAATCATGTGATAAGTCGGATAGTCACCTTCCTGAGTGAGTGGAACATGCAGGGAGATAATATCGCAGGTGAGCACATCTTCTAAGGAAACTAAAGAGTCCTGCTCTTGAACAGATTCATCCAGCAAGGGGTCATGAGCTTTATACTCAATACCAAGTTTGGCTAAACGTTGCGCTAGTAAGCTGCCAACATTGCCATACCCTACAATCCCGACACTCATTGTGCCCCAATCGAGCCGGTGAGTTTCGGTTAAAATAGACAAACAGCTTAGAATATATTCAACAACGGAATTGGCATTACAGCCCGGTGCATTCGCATAGCGAATACCTTGCTTGTCCAAATAGTCGGTATCAATATGGTCCATGCCAATAGTACAGCTACCCACAAACTTAACAGGAGTATGTTCGAGCAAGCCCTTGTCAACCTTTGTGACTGAACGCACGATAAGAATATCGGCCTGTTCAAGATCTTTTGCTGTAATTTCACGGCCAGCAAGCTGAGTCACCTGGCCGATTTCATCGAAAAAACGAGAAAGTAATGGGATGTTCTCGTCAGCAACTATATTCATTTTTATTCTCGTCGAGGGCTGAGCTTATTTATCCAACAGATAATCCGGGTATTCGCATGTTAGCTTCATACCAATATATTTTTCAATTTCCGGTAACAAGAAAGCATCATCTTCACAAGCAAAAGAAATAGACACACCTGTTTCCCCTGCACGCCCGGTTCGGCCTATTCGGTGAACGTAATCTTCCGCGACTTCTGGCAGATTATAGTTGAAAACGTGGCTCACACCGTCAACATGAATACCTCGCCCAGCCACATCAGTTGCAACCAGAATTTCTATTTGGCCACTTTTGAATTGGTCTAAGGTTTTAATACGCTTATGCTGAGGAACTTCACCAGATAATAGTGCAGCCTTAATTCCCTTGCTTTTCAAGGCGCTTTCAAGTCGTCGGGTTTCATCGCGTCGGTTACCAAAAATAATCGCTTTAGTAACTTCGTTTGAATCAATATAGTTACAAATGATCTTTAATTTTTCATCGGCAGCGACCATGAAAACCTTTTGTTCAACCGTGTCAGTGGTCATCTGCTCCGATTCAATTTCAACAGAAACCGGATTTGTGGTCCAACGCTTGGCCAAGTTCATAACGTCTTCACTAAATGTTGCACTAAACAGCAAAGTTTGACGCTGCTCTACTTTAGAACATCGGCTAATGATGCGTTTCACATCAGGAATAAAGCCCATATCCAACATACGATCTGCTTCATCAATAACTAGAAAATCAAGCTGATCTAGGTACAAATCACCACTGTTTAAAAAATCAATCAGGCGCCCTGGTGTGGCGACCAAAATATCAATCACTTCACTTCTAACATGCGTTTTTTGTTTCTGGTAATCAATACCACCCAATACAGAATAAACCGCTGTATTCATGTGTTTGGTTAGCGCAACGGCATCTTTTTCAATTTGTAGGGCAAGTTCTCGGGTTGGCGCAATAATCAAGGCCCGTGGTTCACTGGAATAACGATCACTTGCAGGAATTGGGCGGTTAGCCAAGTCATTAATGATGGTAAGCAAAAATGCAGCCGTTTTTCCTGTGCCGGTTGCAGCTTTACCAATAACATCATGACCTTTTAAAGTGTAGGGTAAAGATTCAGCTTGAATATCACTACAGTATTGGTAATTTAAGTCCGCTATACCGTGTAGTAAGGAAGTATCTAAGCCTAAGTCATGAAAGCGGGTCTTGCCTTCTTCAGGGGCGACCTTATATTGTTCGGTTGACCAAGGTTTGGCTTTAGGCTTCGGTTTATCTTTTATAGGAGGGCGGGCTTGCGTCGTTTTCGCTTCAGAAGGTACATTTGTAGTTTTCTGCTGCGTTTTTTTGTCTCGATTCTTGTTTCCAAAAAATCCTCTTAACATCATAAAACTAATACCTGACTATGCTGTAAACAATAAAAATGACACATTAATAAAAATTCCTAAAAAAGCCCTGAAGAAATAGTGCTCAGAGCTTATGCGTCATCACACTACCATGCAAGCTTTCTTGCTTGCTTTGGAACAACTTAGCCTGTTTTTTCTAGCTTTATACTAAAACTGACATTGAAAAGGCCGTTTTTTCAAGTTTTCTTTGCTCAGGACGAAAATGCCCGAGTAAAGCCTCAATAAAAATCGCCGCTCTTTTTGGAACATCACCACTTTCTAAGTAATACCAAGCCTGCTCAAGAACCGCCCGTTTAAAACTCTCGCTGGCACCGACAAATTGTTGGTTTTGACTTGTTTGTTCAAGATTATCTACACTCAAGCGAAATATTACACCGCAAGCTTCGGTAAACAACCACTCCAGAGCCTGGGGTTTTATCTCTACTTTTTCAAAGGTTCTTTGTTGCGCCTCGCTACGCCCATCTGGTTCATACCAATACCCAAAATCTATCAATTTTCTTCGTTCAACACCGGCAATACACCAATGACTTACCTCGTGCAAAACACTTGAGAAGTAATCATGAGTAGAAATAATCTGATCAAAGGCATTTTCATCATTGCGTGGTAAGTAGATAGGTTCATCTCCCCCACTTTTTAGTATCGTTTGCTCAGACTGATTAAAAAGGGAATTAAAAATAGCTTCAAGTGTACTTGCATGATGTTCTGGGAAATTAATGATATGTCTCCGTACTTTAGTTGACTAGATAACAACTGATCAGCCCACTGCTCTAATCGATATTCAAAATGCCCTAAAAACATATTTTAACGAGATTAACACACTTTAAGGAAACCTTAAGTTTGAAAGCGGCATAATGATACCAAGTGATACAATTCAGAGACGCATTTCTGGAGCATTTCACATTAACGCTTGAACTTTAAGGTTAAATTTAACTCCAAGCATTTATGATTATATATTTTAAGAAGGCCTTCATGTACCGCAGCATATTATCTACTTTGTTAACGCTATTGTTTTTCATTAGTACGATCAGCGCTCAGGCAAGCGGAGGTCTTAATTTATTACAAGACGATTCACCTTCAAAAAATGGGTTTTCGACACCCGAATTTCTAAAAGTTGACCAAGCTTTCAAATTTAGTTCAGAAATGACCAACAATGGTTTAAAGCTAATTTGGGATATCGCTGACGACTATTATTTATACAAAGAACGCTTTAAATTCAAAACCGAGCAAGCAGGTGTAACGCTTGGCAAAGCTCAGTTTTCAACCAACGGTAAAGAAAAAGAAGACCCTTATTTTGGCAAGGTGCATATTATCAAGCACCAGCTCGAAGTCTTTTTACCCATCCTGCTTGCTGAGGGACAAACAGACACAGAAGTCAAAGTTAGCTACCAAGGCTGCGCCGAAGCAGGGCTTTGTTACCCTCCAAAACACCAGTATTTAATGTTTTTAGCGAGCTATGAAACGCCAGCATCCTTTGCACCAACAGAAACAAACACTCTCACAACAAATACGATTGGCACACCCGATACACTCGACCTTGAAGATGCATCAGGTATTTTTGATTTTTTAAAAAATAGCAGCCTGCCACTAATCATTGGTATCTTCTTTTTATTAGGCTTGGGGCTAACCTTTACGCCTTGCGTATTTCCAATGATCCCTATTATTACGAGTATTATTGCCGGTCAAAAATCACCTACCATGCTCAAATCGCTCGCCCTTTCTAGTGCTTATGTCATCGGCATGGCCATCACCTACGCAAGTGCCGGAGTCATTACAGGACTATTAGGTGCCAGCGCGAATATCCAAGCAGCATTACAAGACCCTTATTTACTTAGTGTCTTTTCAATCATTTTTGTTTTACTTGCTTTGGCAATGTTTGGACTATATGAGCTACAACTCCCAGCCTTTGTTCGTGACAGGCTCAATACCAGCAGTCAGAACTTGCATGGCGGACATATTGTGAGCGTATTTTTTATTGGCTCACTTTCAGCATTAATAGTATCGCCTTGTGTTTCCGCCCCACTTGCTGGTGCACTTTTATATATTAGCAGCACCGCAGATGCAGTGATTGGCGGCGCTTCCTTATTCGCTCTAGGAATCGGCATGGGCATGCCCTTGATTTTAATAGCGGTGGGCGGCGGTAAATTCTTACCTAAGGCTGGCATGTGGATGGATAATGTGAAGGCAGTATTCGGTGTCATGCTGATTGCTGTCGCAATTTGGTTAATCAGCCGCGTTATTCCTGCTGAAGTCTCACTTGGACTCTGGGCTGCACTCTTTGGGCTAACGGCTACACAGATGGGTGCTTTTGATGCAGCCAAAGCGGGATGGCAGCGTATTTCAAAAGGTTTGGGGTTATTGCTTGCACTTTATGCCATATTGCTGACAATAGGCGCTTTCAGTGGCGCAACAGATCCATTAAAGCCCTTAGAAAGACTTGGCTCAACATCGAATAGCAATAGCCAAATAGCTGGACAAACAAATAAGGTTAAATTTGAAATCATCCATGACCTCAAAGGCTTAGAGCAACACCTAATGATCGCAAAGCAGCAGAAACTACCAATGATGGTCGATTTTTATGCTGACTGGTGCATTAGCTGCCAAGTAATGGAGAATCAGGTATTCCCCCGCCCCGAAATTAGAAGCAAGTTAGACCAGTTTCATTTGGTTAAAGCAGATGTTACGGAAAATTCGGCAGCCAACCAAGCCTTGTTAAATCATTTTGGTTTATTTGGCCCTCCATCCATTTTACTTTTTGATGCGCAAGGACAAGAATTAAACAAACTTAGAATTGTTGGAGAGATAAATAAAGAAGGCTTTGATAAGCGCTTGGCTAAAGTTTTAAAATAGCTCTAACTCGCCATCATCTAATGCATCCAGAACTTCTGTTTCAGCGATGGTAAATACCATATCCTCTTCAAATACTTCTACTGAAATATGAAAGGCACAGGTTTCACCGTCCACATCGAAATAGACACTTTTTATTTCGCCCGTTTGAGATAATAAATGTTCCACATCTGAACCAAAATAACTAACGGGCAAACCTAAATCAACTTGACAATTATGTGTAAGTAGCCTGTTTTTAACTCGACCAACAAGTTGATTTGAAAGTTCTGAAATCCAGTCTTCTAAACGTTCTTCATCTACCCCCGTGATATCGGCGTGAATGGGATAAGTAAGGGCTAAAACAGAAACAGGAAATTGTAAGCAAATAATTAATTCAATATCATGAGAGCCTGCATCAATGCAAGCAATCGGGACTTCAATTAAATCCCCTCTTGAACTATCTATCTTAATTGCTAAGTCACTAAGGCTTTCCAGTAAACCGGTACAGGCTTCTTCAAAAATATCCTGAACACACTGAACAACCGCTAAGTTTGTCATAAATAGCTTCTCATACTTCGCCTGGCAAGCAATATGTTATATTGTATTATTACTTTTTAGGCCCAATAAACGCACTTCAAACCTTTAGTCTGGCTGAGGTCTTAATATAATAAGTGTAGAACAATTTTTATATTTCTGCGAAATCATTCACATTTATTCACAATGCTTGGTACAGCTCTATATCGCCCTAGACCAAGGTACCAACACTCTCATCTACCTCTTGGGAAAACGCTATTTCATCAGCAAACGTTTCATTTGAAATATGACAAACGTCAATTTCGCCATCAAGATCATAATAAAGTGCTTTTTGCACTATTTTCTGTCAGCAAGCCCTTTCTATTTAACACATCTCATTACTACGCTTTTTTTATGACATAAATAAACTTCTGATCAACTTCTTCCTGAGACACTAATTGATGCCCTAGGAACTGACAAAACTTGGGTATATCACGCTGGGTTGCCGGGTCTGAAGCCAATATTTGCACCAGTTCCCCTTCTGCCATCTCCGCTACTTTCGAATGCAGCATCATAATGGGCTCAGGACAATAAAGCCCTAATGTATCAAGTGTATGTTTATATTCCATGGTCCTCACTTTAAGCTATACTTTAAGGTACGATTTAATTCATTCTTAAAAAACTATTTTAACTAACTACTTCTAACTTAACTACTAAGCAGGCTAGACATGATACGCGTCATTATCGAACGATTCATTGCAGAATCACTAGAAGCAAACTATGAAATAACCGCCAAGGAAACCCTTCAACAAGCTATTCAAGCACCGGGATTCATCTCTGGCGAGTCGTTAAAGGATATTACCAACGTACGCCATCGAGTTGTACTGTGTAACTGGCGTAGCCTGCAGGACTGGCAATCATGGTTAGTTTCACATGAACGCAAAAGCATGATGGTTCAACTAAACCTGATGCTTGAGAAAGCAGAAAAAGTAACGGTATTAGAGCTTCCTTATTGAACTAACGCGCATAAAGCAGCACAACTTAAACAAGATTGAGTGAGCAAAGCTCACCCTAGCAGGAGAAATTGGCTTTGGCCAAAAAAGACTCAAACTCACACATTGCTTGCGAGCACTGTGTACTAGATAACATCTGTAAACCTATTGCCGTGGGCGAGCATTCATTCGATCAAATCAACAACATTCTTGATCGTCGTCAACCTTTGCTTGCAGGCGAACACCTATATAAAAAAGGTGATTCACTCAGCTCAATCTATGCCCTCACCTCCGGCACAGTAAAGTTAATACAAAGCAATCGTAAAGGAAATGAACAAGTTGTCGGTTTTCGTTTTCCGGGCGAATTGCTCGGAGATGAAGCTATCTCAAGCAAAACACACTTATTAAACGCCATGGCGGTAGACGATATCAGCGTTTGCAAAATTCCGATGAAAGGTCTGGATGATATCGCCAAAATAGTCCCCGCTTTTCAAAGAAACCTCATAGAATTACTAAGCCACCAGTGCAACACACTGCATCAACAGTTTGCTTCTTATGCTGCACGTAATAATGCAGACGAACGTTTAGCAGCATTCATTCTGAATGTTTTAAATCGCTCTAAAAACGAGATATCCCAGGCACATGAAATTTTTCTGGCAATGTCTCGAGATGATATTGCGAATTATTTAGGTTTGCGCCGCGAAACACTCAGTCGCACACTCTCAAAGTTTCAAAAAATGAACATTATTAATCGTCAAAACAAGGCACTAGAAATCATTGATTTAGACCATCTACGTATACTAGCAAACGATTAAAATCCGCTTACCAAGGCGCACAAAGCTGTGATATATATCACAGCAAACCCAAGCCAACCATCGCCTCATCCTATTTGACAGCTTAGTAACTTGACATAAATCAATTAACCCCTCCCTGGCAAGATATTTTACCTCGCTTTGATTGATTTTAGTGCGTTCAATCAGTACCCTGCGCCATTAGTTGTAGCTATAAGTAAATTTAGCCGAAAAATAAGCCAATTCGCTTATTTATTAAGCAACAAGCCTGTTAATTTACTTAATTCGACTACACTAAGATAATCCTTTTTATCGGGATAACTTAATGCCGACAATCTGGAAATCAGCACTTTTTATCAGTACTAAACGAATGGATCATCAACAATGAGCACAGAGATCAATCAAATAACTTATAACTACAAGGTTGTAAGGCAATTTGCCATTATGACTGTGGTATGGGGCATCATCGGCATGGCCGTTGGCGTACTTATCGCAGCACAATTGGTATGGCCTGAACTAAATTTCGAAACTTCATGGTTAAGTTTTGGCCGTATTCGTCCACTGCATACCAATGCAGTTATCTTTGCTTTTGGTGGTAGCGCTCTATTTGCTACTTCACTTTATGTGGTTCAAAGAACCTGTCAGGCGCGTTTATTGTCAGACTCGCTTGCATCCTTTATCTTTTGGGGTTGGCAGCTAGTGATTGTAGGTGCAGTGATTACACTTCCTATGGGCCTAACCAGTGCTAAAGAATATGCAGAACTTGAGTGGCCGATCGATATTCTGATCACACTTGTTTGGGTTTCTTATGCTGTAATCTTCTTTGGCACCATCATGAAACGTAAAACCAAGCACATTTATGTTGCGAACTGGTTCTTCGGTGCTTTTATTATTACCGTGGCCGTACTTCATATAGGTAACAGCCTGGCGATTCCTGTCACTATGTGGAAGTCATACTCTATTTATGCCGGTACTGTTGATGCAATGATCCAGTGGTGGTACGGACATAACGCAGTTGGTTTCTTCCTGACGGCTGGTTTCTTAGGCATCATGTACTACTTTGTTCCTAAGCAGACTAACCGCCCTATTTATTCTTATCGTTTATCGATCGTTCACTTTTGGGCTTTAATTACATTGTACGTTTGGGCTGGCTCTCACCACTTACATTACAGCGCTTTACCTGATTGGGCACAAAGTGTAGGTATGGTTATGTCACTTATCCTGCTAGCACCTTCTTGGGGCGGTATGATCAACGGTATGATGACCCTATCTGGTGCATGGCATAAACTGCGTACTGATCCTATCTTACGTTTCTTGGTTGTTTCTCTATCATTCTACGGCATGTCGACTTTCGAAGGCCCTATGATGGCGATCAAAACTGTTAACGCTTTATCCCACAACACTGACTGGACTGTCGGACACGTTCACTCAGGTGCTTTAGGTTGGGTTGCAATGGTTTCTATCGGTGCGATTTATCACTTGATTCCTAAACTGTTTGACCTTAAAGAAATGTACAGCACATCTATGATTAACCTGCACTTCTGGTTAGCAACGGCGGGCACTGTACTTTATATCGCCGCAATGTGGGTAAACGGCATTATGCAAGGCTTAATGTGGAGAGCGGTAAATGAAGACGGTACGCTAACCTACAGCTTTGTTGAATCACTTGAAGCCAGCCACATGGGCTATTTAGTGAGAATGATTGGAGGCGCGATCTTCCTTGCAGGCATGTTAGTGATGGCGGTTAACGTTTGGTTAACGGTTAAGCAAACAGATGCCAAAGCACTCGACACCGTTACTGAAGCAGCCTAGGAGCACGACTCAATGAATCATGACATTATTGAAAAAAATCTAGGCTTAATGATCCCTTTGATTGTTATTGCCATTAGTTTTGGCTTCCTGGTTGAAGCTGTACCTCTATTTTTCCATAAGGATATGCAAGAGCCCGTAGAAGGCCTAATGCCTCATACAGCAATAGAGCTGGAAGGACGTGATATTTATATCCGTGAAGGTTGCCACGTTTGCCATACGCAAATGATTCGACCTTTCCGTGCCGAAACAGAACGTTACGGCCACTACTCTGTAGCAGGTGAGCATGTTTATGAGCATCCATTCCTTTGGGGCTCTAAAAGAACAGGTCCTGATATTGCCCGTGTAGGCGGTCGATACAGTGATGATTGGCAGCGTGCTCACTTGTACAACCCTCGAAACGTTGTACCTGAGTCTAAAATGCCAGCTTATCCTTGGCTGTTTACAGCCATCGTTGATCACAAAGTGACAGGCGATAAAATGACAGCATTACGTGCGGTAGGTGTCCCTTATACGGATGCAGACATCGCCGGTGCAGCTGATGCAGTAAAGGGTAAAACAGAAATCGAAGCGCTAGTTGCCTATTTGCAGCAACTTGGCACTGTTCTTAAAAACAAGTAAGAACGGATTAACATGGATATCAACACGTTACGCGGTTTATCAACTATTTTGGTAATGATTGTTTTCGTAGGCATTTGCCTATGGGCCTTCAGCGGAAAAAAGAAACAAGATTTTAATGACGCTGCAGATCTTCCCTTTAAGGATGATGAGATCGCGAAACGTACATTGAATGAGACAGAGAGAGAAAATCATGACTAGTTTTTGGAGCTTCTGGATTTCAATAATCACACTTGGCACCATTTTCGGTTGCATATGGTTGCTGTACGCAACACGCAAAAGCCAAACAAGCGATACTGAAACTGAACAAAAAATGGGCCATTCATTTGATGGCATCGAAGAATATGACAACCCACTACCAAAGTGGTGGTTCCATATGTTTATGGCAACCGCTATTTTTGGTTTGGTTTATTTATTACTTTACCCGGGCTTAGGTAACTTTAAAGGCTACTTGGACTGGTCATCTACAGGCCACTGGGAACAAGAAGTCAAAGAAGCGAATGAGAAATATAGCCCGATCTTTAAAGCCCTCGCAGCAAAGCCAGTTGAAGAACTAGCAAAAGATGCAGAAGCAATGAAAATCGGCCAGCGTTTATTTGCTAACAACTGCTCAGTTTGTCACGGTTCAACAGGCCGTGGCGCTTTAGGTTTCCCTAACCTGACAGACAAAGACTGGCTTTTCGGAGGCGATGCTGCCACGATCAAAGCAACCATTACCCATGGTCGAAATGGCCAAATGCCGGCTAAAGGCTTAAACCCAGCAATGGATAAAAGCGATGTGAGCGACTTAACACATTACCTACTGTCGTTCAGTGGCCGTAGTGATGACAAAGCGGCTGTTGAAAAAGGTAGTAAAATGTTCCAGACAGCATGTGTAGCCTGTCACGGAGCCGATGCAAAAGGTAACAAAGCAGTGGGTGCACCTGACCTGACAGACAATGTTTGGTTATATGGCAGCACAGCATCTAAAATCAACCAGACGATCACCTTTGGTCGCGCGGGTGTGATGCCAGCTCAGAAAGATATGTTAGACGAAGACAAGATCCACGTATTGGCTGCTTATGTCTACAGTCTTTCAAATAAGTAAACTTACTTATTTAATGTAAGCCTTAGGGTGCTCTTTGATCTGTTCTTAGCAGATTTTCAAAGACGCACTCTTTTGTTTTAAACGTTTTATGTCGTTTATCTCCATACCCCCTCCATATGAAAAGTATGAGATAGAATAGAATTTTTAAAACAAATTTTAATCTTACCTATTTTGGCCTTAGTATTTTTATTCGCCTTAAATTAGGGATTTTCAAATGAGTTCGATTTATGCCTAACAAAATCCCAGTAAAACAAATTGATCCGGGTACTCAAAAGCTGGAAGTCTATGGTCAACCCGCGGGCACTACTACAGACCTCTACGCATCCCGCACAAAGATATATGCAAAAAAAGTAACCGGCATATTCCAACAAGTTCGTAAATTCACTTTATGGATGCTTATCGCTTCTTACTTCGCTATTTGCTGGATTTCAATCAACGGCCAGCAGATTGTTCATTTTGACCTTCCTGCCCGTCAGTTCCATATTTTTGGCATCACTTTCTGGCCTCAAGAGTTCGTACTTTTATCGCTCTTACTGATCATTTGCGCTTTTGGTTTATTCTTTGTGACCACGCTTTTTGGCCGTGTATGGTGTGGCTATACCTGCCCGCAAACCTCTTGGACTTTCATTTACATGTGGATCGAAGAGAAGGTTGAAGGTAGCCGCAACCAGCGCATAAAGCTTGATAAAGCAGAGATGAGCGCCAGTAAACTCACTAAAAAAGCTATTAAACACGCACTTTGGCTATTAGTTGCCTTTGGCACAGGACTGACCTTTGTCGGCTATTTTTACCCTATCAGAGAACTCGTACCCGACATTCTCACCTTAAGTATTACTGACAGCTGGTCCATCTTTTGGATAGGCTTCTTTACCGTGGCGACTTACATCAACGCGGGCTGGTTGCGTGAACAAATTTGCATGTATATGTGCCCATATGCACGTTTTCAGTCCGTCATGTTTGACGAAAACACCCTTGTTGTTTCTTACGATACCGACAGAGGCGACCCACGCGGCAGCCGTAAGCGAAATACCGACTACAAAGAAAAGGGCCTGGGTGATTGTATTGATTGTAATTTATGCGTTCAGGTCTGCCCTACAGGCATAGATATTCGTGACGGTTTGCAATACGAGTGCATCGGCTGTGCCTTATGTATTGATGCCTGCGACTCCGTTATGGAAAAAATGAACTACGAACCCGGCTTGATATCCTACACCACAGAACAAAAGCTCGAAGGCAAAGAAAGCCACATCATGCGCCCTAAGTCTATCGCTTACGCAGCAGTACTAAGCTTAATGATTGGCTCTTTTGCTTATTCCATATTTTCCCGCGTCCCACTTGAGCTTGATGTGATTAAAGACCGAGGGGCACTCTATCAGCTAACCGGCATGGGCAAGATAGAAAACTCCTACGTACTCAAAGTGATGAACATGTCCGAAGAAGACCATGACTTTAAAATCAGCGTAGAAGGCATTGAAAGTCTGCATATCACCACGCAAACCCAAATTAGTGTAAAATCAGGCGAAGTGTATACACTGCCGACCAGTATTGAAGTTGACCCGAGCAAAATGAAAACCACCCACTACAGCATTGAGTTTACGGTACAAGCACTGGATGAAGATTTAAACGCCACCAGCGAAAGCCGGTTCTTGGGTACTACAGAATAAATAATCAACACATTAAAAAGATAGGCTTAGGATGAACACCATGACAGACACTCAAACGCCCCCCGGCGGCCCTTGGTATAAACAGCCCTGGCTGTGGTTAGTATTAAGCGTCCCCATAGCATCAGTTATTTTAAGTAGCATCATGGTTACCGTCGCTGTGGTAGGCAAAGACTCTTTAGTCAGTGACAACTACTACAAAGATGGCATGGCCATTAACCAGACGCTTGAACAGGATCGTCTAGCCATAACACTTAAAATCCTGCCGACCATCACCATGGAAGAAGGTAGCATCTTCGTGAGTATTCAGTCAGAAAACATGCCTAAACAAGCATTTTTAACACTTAAACTACTACACCCTACGGTTAGCACCAAAGATATTATCATCCGCTTACTGCCCACACCAAATGGCTTTTTAGGTGACCTGCCCGATGAAATTTCGCTATCACAATTAATCGGCCGCCGCTATCTAGATTTGTATGGTTTTGATGAAAGTTGGCGCATTCGGGAAGAAGTCTACCTTCCCCTGAGCCAACATATTCTAAAGCCTTCTTAGCCTTCTGACTTAGCATCCTGATGTCACAAAAGTGTTACCACTGCGACGAAGTCATTCCACCCGGCTTTCATGCTGAGCTTACCATTGCTGACCAACCACAAAGCTTTTGCTGCTATGGCTGTTTTGCCATCGCTGAAACCATTGTTTCCGGTGGTCTGGAAAAGTTTTACCAACACCGCACACAAAGTGCTGAAAAACCAGACGAACTAAAACAAAGCCAGGAAGCGGAATTACAGCTATATGATGACCCAGCTTTACAAACCGACTTTGTTACCACAGAAGAAGATCTTTCAGAGGCATATTTAAGTATAGGTAGCATTACGTGCGCGGCCTGTATTTGGTTACTTGAGCGTGAAGTCAATAAAATTGACGGCGTCTACAACTTCACAATCAACCACACGACTCATCGAGCTAGCCTTAGTTGGCAACAAGACAGTTGCCTACTCAGTACCATACTGTTAAAAATTCGCAAACTCGGCTATAAAGTTCACCCTTACCAAGAAGACTTAGCACGCAAGCAGGCTCAAACAGAAAAGAAGACCGCTATCTTCCGCATTGCTGTGGCTGGTATTGCTGCCATGCAAAGCATGATGCTATCAGTGCCGCTATATTTAGGCAGCTTTAGTGGTATAGACCCGGAATATGTGGCGCTATTTCGCTGGGTCAGCTTGATTATGTGTACCCCCGTGGTATTTTTTTCGGCCTTACCTTTTTTTAAAGCCGCCTGGCGAGATATTCAAACACGCCATTTGACCATGGATTTACCGGTCTCTCTAGCAATCGCATCGGCTTTTACAGCTAGCGCCTATGTAACACTATTTACCCACTCCCAGCTTGATAGCGACGTCTATTTTGACTCCGTCGCAATGTTTACCTTTTTTCTACTACTCGGCCGTTTCTTTGAAATGCAGGCCAGACACAAACACCTCAACAGTGACGCCGATATTAACCAGTTATTACCTGCCACCGCGATCATTAAAACGGCAGAAGGTGAAATTAGTAAACCTGCACACAAAATTGAACTCGGTGACGTCGTTATAATTCGTCAGGGTCAAGTCGCTCCAGTCGACGGCTTTGTGGTAGAAGGATACTCACGTTTTGATGAATCTGCGCTCACGGGTGAGTTTTTACCCATCGACAAAACGCTGGGTAGCATGATAAGTGGCGGCACTGCCAATGTTGAGAATACCGTTTGGGTAAAAACAAGCGCCACCCAACAACATAGTCGCGTAGCGGCCATTATTCGTATGCTGGACCAGGCACAAAGTGAAAAGCCGCAAACAGTTCAACTCGCCGATATTGTTGCCAGCTATTTTGTAGCTTTCGTTTTACTGGCTGCAACATTGGTAGGGGGATATTGGTATTTCACCGCACCTGAAGCAGTATTTACCACCGTATTATCTATTCTAGTGGTCACTTGCCCTTGTGCCCTTTCATTAGCAACACCAACTGCGATGACAACCATTAACACCTTTTTACGCAACAAAGGCCTGCTGATCACAAAAAGCCATACTCTCGAAGCAATGAACAGCACCAGCGATATCATATTTGACAAAACAGGAACACTCACCGAAGGACGCATACAACTTAATGCCACGCACACCTTTGGTGATACCAACTCAGACACAGCTTTATGCATTGCAGCTAGCTTGGAATCACACTCGCAACACCCGATCGCTCAAGCATTTAAGCCCTATTTCAAACGAAGCGCAGAGCAAGTCAGCACACGACTTGGTTTGGGCCTGGAAGGTTTATACGAAGGCAGTAATTACCGTTTAGGCAACCTTGAATTTGCACTGAACAACACGAATGCACCTGAAAAACTCCAGAAACATGCGGGTATTTGCGTATATCTCAGCCAAAAAGACCAAGCAAGCGAGTATCAAATCATCGCGCAATTTATGCTCAGCGACACCCTGCGCGATGAAAGCCTAAACTGCGTGCAAGCATTTCAGCAGCAAGGTATTAAAGTACATATACTCAGTGGCGACCATTTGGCTTCGGTACAAGAAACCGCAAAACAACTCGACATTAAACAGTTTAAAGCTGCACAAACACCCGAACAAAAACTGTCCTATGTACGTGACCTGCAAACAAAAGGTAAAGAGGTCGCGATGATAGGAGATGGCATTAATGACTTGCCGGTTTTATCCGGCGCCCGTCTTTCTATCGCGATGGGTGGAGCCAGTGATATTACCAAGCTAAATTCAGACGCGGTATTACTCAATAGCCACCTGAGTGTTTTGAATCTTGCCTTCCAAAGCGCTCACAGGACGCGTAAAATTATTAAACAGAATATGACTTGGGCAATCACTTACAATTTACTTATGTTACCCATGGCAGCAATGGGCTGGATTCCTCCTTATTTTGCGGCACTGGGTATGTCAATCAGCTCGTTAGTCGTTGTATTTAATTCATTACGCCTTAAAAAGTAAGCGGCAATTTAAATAAAGAAGTAAGTGGTTATGGAAATACTGTTTGTTTTAATTCCAGTTTCAATCGTCTTTGTCGCCCTGGCAATATGGATTTTCGGCTGGGCAGTTAAAAGTGGTCAGTTTGATGACTTGGAAGGCCCTGCGCATAGCATTCTTTTCGATGATGACAGCGACATGATTCCTACGCGAGATAATAAACCCAAAAACAAGCCTAAAGAATGATCTTTAACGACCCGGAAATTTTACTCTCCGCCTTCTTACTTGGCTTTCTGGGTTCGACACACTGCTTAGGTATGTGCGGCGGTTTGGCCAGCGCTTTGGGTCTAAACACTCAAAAAGCATCTATTCAAAACAAAACCATCACCAGCACTCACCCATCCAGCTTCCCAACACTATTACTTGCTTATAACCTAGGCAGAATCACCAGTTATTGTATCGCAGGTTTAATCGTTGGCCTAGCAGGCTTTTGGTTAAGTCAGCAACTTGCAGCATTAAACCTGCTACGCTATCTGGCCGGTATCATGCTAATTTTGATGGGGCTATATCTAGCCCAGTGGTTCAATGGTATAGCCTTTACCGAAAAACTCGGCAGCAAGCTATGGCCCTTCATACAACCGTTAGGCAAACGCTTTATGCCGGTAAACACCGTGCGTGATGCCGTAGGCATTGGCATGGTATGGGGCTGGCTGCCCTGCGGACTGGTTTATTCAGCCTTAATCTGGGCCAGTTTAGAAGCCAGCATCGGCGGGTCTATGCTGATTATGTTATTTTTTGGCCTTGGTACACTCCCCGCTATGCTCACCAGCGGCTACTTTGCACAGGCGCTGGGGAACCTTATCAAACAACGCTGGTTTCGCTCCAGCGCTGGTTTAATGATGATCGGCTTTGGTATTTGGTCATTTCCTATTGTGCAACTCAGTTTTCAGAAAATAGTGTCGTAGAGCGACTGGGCTCTATTTAAAGTATTGGCTTTTGGTTTGCGAAACTAACGTGGCATAATTTCCAGAATTTGTACAACGCCATCATCCTCTTTTGGGCGTGATGATGAGACACTTTGGTTCAAGTTAAATTCATAAGGTTTGCGTTCACCATTTCGGTCAATTTTCAGGGTTTCGAAATCAAATAATTGCGTATCTGCCAATTGGGAAGGAGCAACATTTTGTAGGGAGCTGAAAATAGATTCAATGCGTGTCGGGTGTTCTTGCTCCCAGTCCAGTAGCATTTTTTTGATGTTCTGGCGCTGTAAATTGTCTTGGGAGCCACATAAATTACAGGGAATCACCGGATATGCCATTAATTCAGAAAACTTTTCTATATCCCGCTCTCGGCAGTAGGCTAAAGGACGTATGACCACATTTCGTTTATCATCTGACAATAATTTAGGTGGCATGGCCGATAAACGCGAACCATAAAACATGTTTAGAAACATGGTTTGTACAATGTCATCTTTATGGTGACCTAAAGCGATTTTATTGGCTTTTATATCTTCAGCAAAGGCGTATAGAGTGCCTCGTCGCAGGCGTGAACATAAACCGCAAGTAGTCTTGCCTTCAGGAATTTTGGATTTTACGATTGAGTAGGTATCACGATCAACAATATAATATTCAATACCTAAATCCTCAAGGTATTCAGGTAGTATATGCTCGGGAAAGCCTGGCTGCTTCTGGTCAAGGTTCACAGCAACCAGCTCAAAATTTACTGGAGCACTCTTTTGCAGGCTCATTAAAATATGTAACATGGCAAAGCTGTCTTTACCGCCCGAGAGGCAAACCATAATGCGGTCCCCCTCTTCAATCATATTAAAATCAGCAATTGCGCGTCCGGCACCACCACGTAGTTTCTTTTGTAGTTTATTAAACTCAAGTTTATCTGTGCCTGCCAACGTTTGCATAAAGACCTCTAAAACATGCATAAAACATACTTACAATATAAGAATGCGGCTAAAAATTGTGAGGTATTATAGCGAATTTATACATAAGACGATAATCTAAGACTTCTCGCTAACAAGATAGATATACAATGGATGCTTTAGAAGACATCATTACAGCCATCTCGGCTTTTCTGGATAAAAAACCACATTGCACTGAGCATGAACTATTAAGCGAACTCAGCAAAAATGCTGTCGTACCTTTCAACCAGTTCAATATTCAACACAGTAAAGACTTGTTTAGCGCTCACTTTCTGATTATGCACGCTTTGTATCACTTACAAAAAAACTATCTTAAAGCGAAACAGTATTGCTTAACGATAGAAGCGATCAAAATTGAGCGTTTGGCGTATAAGGCCGGTACGGACGGACTTACGCAGCACGACCCACTGAGAGATTATTATTTAGATATTACCCATTACTTTGAAACCAATGAAGCAGAGGTAAATGACTTACTGAATACTTTCTGGACGAAGTTTTTGGCTCAGGATGATAAGCAGCAAGCTTTGGCAATACTGGACCTTCCTGCTAACAGTGATTACCTAAGTGTAAAAAAAAAATATCGTTTACTTGCCCAGCAGCATCACCCCGATAAAGGGGGCTGCGGTCAGCAGTTTGCTAAGATATCTGCGGCCAAGCGTATTTTAGACCAGTGCTATAAATAACGTGAAAAGCACCCAAGTCATTAAGCTGAATGTATTTTTTCACCTGGCTCAAGTCGTTCTGGATCTGCGTCATATTTCTCCTCTACATAAGAAGGTGATTTATACAGAATCTTATAATCTTTATATGTCACGACATCTTTTAGCATTTGAAAAAACTCATCCAGATTCAAGCGTAAGGGGTTCAATGTTGTTGGCTGTCGGCTGGTTAAACCATATTCAATTTCACCCACCTCACGTTCATCCCTAAAAGTACCAAATAGACGGTCCCAAATAATCAACACACCACCAAAGTTGGTATCAATTTGATCGGGCTTACAGCCATGATGCACACGATGGTGAGATGGGGTATTGAAGATATACTCATATGATTTTGCCAATTTATCCACCATTTCGGTATGAATAAAGAATTGATAAGCCAGGTTTAATTCAATGGCTATTAAAGTCCAATTTTTATCGAAACCGATAATGGCTAAAGGTATCCACCACATGACCCACCCAAAGTTTAAATCCATTAGAAAATTCTGGCGTAGAGCTGTGGAGAAATTCATAATTTTTGAAGAGTGGTGCGTGACATGAATAGCCCATAACCAACGCACTTTATGCATAGAAAAATGATAGATATAAAAGAAAAAATCAACCGCTAAAAAAATGAACAAAATGCTTAAGAAGCCATCATTAGTTTCATATTGAAAACCAAACTGCTGTACATATTCGTAGAAATACTGAATAAATAAAGCCACGGCAACCCCATCTATAATTTTATAAAGGCCGCCGGTACTGATGTTCGCCAACGTTTCTTTAAAATTATAAGCTTCAGGCCTGCCCTTGCGACGCCAGTACCAAGCTTCTAGTAGGATAATTCCAACAAAGAAAATTCCAAAGGTTACAATAAACCCCAGCGCATGCATTAAATCACTCATAAAATTCTCGTCTGTCTGTTATTACTAATGAAGAGCAACTAATAAAGCAGCATTATCAGCAGCGCTATTCACTTTAAATTATTTAACTGAAACTAGTTTAATCGAGCATTGAAGGCTATTATTGGCTTAAGCAATTTGTTTTTTAACAATCTGCGCCAAAAAGAATAATTATTAGTCAATTTCTATGAATTAACCCTTGTGAACTAACAACGCATGCTAAATGATTTTTTTATCACCCGAGATGTTGTCGGCTTTCTTCAGCACTATTTGAGGGAAAACCAAATTGTTCTGCCGGCTTACCAAGCTAAGTTGAATGAACTCGCTTTAAAACAACTAATGTCGTTCAAACAATGGTGGGATTTGTTAGATGAGCTTGATGCTGCACTGGATATTCCAGCATTGGGCTTAGAGATTGGACGCTGTGTTCAAGTTGAGCACTGTGGCGTACTTGGTTATCTATTTCGCACCAGTCGCAATTTAAGTGAAGCCCTGCAATGCTTTAAGCGCTTCCAACGACTCATTTATGCAGGTAGCCAAGCAGATATTGAAATAGTAAAAAATCATACTTTAACACTAATCTGGAACCCTGAATTTGGTTACTCAAGCCAGTTATCAGATGAATTGCTACTCACTGCCATGATTAATATCACGCGTGAAATTGTTACCCCCCTTACTTTGAACCTGGTTAAGGTATGCTTTACCCAGAATATTAAGGAACAGCATTTGAGTATTTATGAGAGCTTCTTTGCTTGTCCCGTTTTATCAAAACAGGATAAATTATCATTATCTTTTCAAATAAGTGATTTAAGCTTTCCGATTCCTCACGAAGACCAAACCTTACATAGCTTACTGGGCAAGCAAGCAGAAGAGTTACTTAGTCACCTCCCCGAAGACGATATGTTTATTGTTGACTTGCGTGACACCATTATTCGTTGTTTGCATGAAGGCCAGGCTGATGCAGCAGTGGTTGCCAGGCAACTTAACATTTCAGATAGAACCTTGCATCGTCGCCTTAAAGTAAAAGGTAAAGTTTACCGGGATGTACTCAAAGATATTCGCAAATCCATGGCTTTAAGATATTTAAGTGATGACAAGCTTACTTTGGCAGAAGTGGCATTGCTGCTGGGTTATAGTGAGCAAAGTACGTTTTCACGGGCTTTTAATACCTGGTATGGTAAGTCGCCTTTGCAGTATAAACGTGAGTTATTGTGTTAATAGTTGATTGGTTTAAAGTGTCGGAGTTGTCTTTAAAATAGGTACAAAAGCAGACACAGAGCACTCTTACTATTCCCCCTACCTAAACCCTTTGTCATTCCGGCAGTCTTTTAAACCGAAATCCATTGTTTTATGGCTAAAGTAGCATTAAATTCATAAATTCCGGCTGAAGAGCGCACCAGAATAACAATGAAAGGTGTAAACGAAATTCGTAGAATGGACTATGCCCACTAATTTCACTCACTTTCAACAGTGTATTTACAAGCTCATATTTACAACGCTATTGCTATCAGCCTCAACTCTTGAAAGAAAGTTTGCATAAATCCCCAGTACAGATTCTTTCTCCCAATGTAAGAAATGACCGGCGCCTTTAACCAGTACAAACTCAGCTTTAGACATGAGTTTGCTTGCTTTTCGGGTATCAAATAAGTCCATAATGGTATCGTACTGGCCCATTACTACTAGGGTTGGCACTGTAATATTCTTTAAATCAACCAACTCTTTCAGATCACCCATTTGGGTAACGAAAATACTGTGCTCATAGAAAGACTGAAACTGGGCGTCACTCATGCTCTCGAATTGGCTAATAATTTGTCGTTTGAGTATGTCGGGAATGTATTGGCCAAATTTTTCGAGCATCATAGGCGCGATATTTTTTTCATGTCCTTCAGAGATCATGGATTGAACCTGATCAATAATTGCGTTAAGCACTATATTAGGTTTGGTGCCAAAGCTTGCCAGAATCAGTTTATCGAAAACTTCAGGGTAGCGGTCAGCATAAGCCGATGCAACAACAGACCCCCACGACCCACCCATCACATACTTTTCAGTAATGGTGTCATCAATGATTTCCTGAACAAGCTGATTCAGAACCTCAACCTGTTCATCCAAAGGTACGCCTGCCGAACCTGATAAAATTTGTGAACGCCCCTGCCCCGGCATATCAAACACAACAACTCGGTAGTCTTTGTGAAAATAAGAGATGAAAGAGCGCCAGGCTGACATCGTTTGCTTGGCGCCACTTAGGCAGACAATAACCTTACTGGCATCACCATAGACACGATACGGTATGACAAACCGGCTGTAATGCAGCTCACCTGTTACTTTTTTCATTGAACGCATACCCCTTTGTTCATTTCTTTTCTTCAAAGGGCATTTATATCAGCTAGCTTGATTATTTAGCGTGATAGATTGCGCTATTTTACAAAAGTTTTACTCTGAAATTCTTACGCCAACTCTTGTAGTATCATTTCAAGGGCTTTTAAAGGTTGTTCTGCCTGCGTTATGGGCCGTCCAATTACTAAGTAGTCTGAACCGGCTGCAATCGCCTCACTGGGCGTCATCACCCTTCTTTGGTCCCCTTTTGCTGCAAAGCTTGGGCGAATGCCGGGTGTTACTAAATTAAAATCCTTACCGAGCGAGGCTTTCAAGTCTGCGACTTCATGTGATGAACAGACTACACCATCCAAGCCACAATCATGAGTGAGGGTTGCCAGTTTTGTCACTTGCTCTAGTGGCGATACATTTAAACCAATTTCAGCTAAATCTTCACCTTGCATACTGGTAAGTACAGTAACTCCGATCAATAAAGGTTTTTGTTTATAAACACTAAGCTTTTCAACACAAGCATCCATCATTCGACGTCCTCCGGAGGCATGTACATTGACCATCCAAACCCCCAAATCAGCAGCAACAGCGACAGCATTGGCTGTTGTGTTGGGGATATCATGAAATTTTAAGTCTAAAAAAACATCAAAGCCAAGCTTATGTAAATACTCTAATATTTGAGGCCCGCTGCGTGTAAAAAGTTCTTTCCCTACTTTCAAACGACATTGTTGAGGGTTTAGCTTTGCAGCCATTTCAAGCGCTGCATCCGCACTTGGATAATCCAGAGCAACAATAATGGGGGAGTTTTGCGTTGATGCAGATGCAGTCATAATTTGCCTATTACTATTTAGGGAAAGGGTTTAGGTTAGAATTTACTTTTCATACTCAATGGCAGCTTGAGTTGTTTGCCAACATTTACAACTTGGACACATCCAATGATGCTGTTCACCAGAAAAACCACATTGCTGACAGCGATAAGCAGGTTTATCGGCAGCAACCTGACTAATAACCTTAGCCACCACACTGAGCATATTTTCACACAAGGCCTTATCTTTTAAACCAATGTCGGTAGGAACCTTATCACTACAAGAACACTGTTTAAACATCATATCAAGTGCAGACAGGCTAGGCTTCAAATATATCTGCTCCTCAAGATAATACTCAGCGTCTTCCTGACGACCCTGCCTTATAAGTGACTCGACAATGGCTAGCATGATTGGCACTTGACCAGTCTCTTGATACATCTTTTTCAAATACGTTTGATGACGTTCAAAAGTATTGGTCGCCTCTGTACATTCAAGCAACATAGGCAGTATTAAGGTGATATTTACCGGCGACAAAATAGCCACCTGCTTGAGACCACTTAAAGCAAAAGCATATTCTTCTTGCTCTATATCAAGGCGAGCCAAACCAATTAAGGCGCGAATACAGGCTTTATGGATACCCAAGGCTTGCTTATACCAACGTCGAATCTCTAAAAACTGGCCTTTATTTTGTGTTTCTTCGGCTATTTCACAGCAGTATTGAGCAACTCTCAAAGCCACTTCAGGGTGTTTTTTTAGCTCCAGTTCCAAGCCTTTTGAAACGGCATTATCCCAATCCCTTTCATGCTCATAAACATCCAATAATAAAACCAGGCTTTTAAAACCAAATTGCTTTGAAGCACTCAGTTGTTGTAATAAGGCTTCAGCTCGGTCAAGCAGACCAGCTTTTTTATAATCTTTGGCCAGCTCATACACTACAGATTCTGAAGCCTGCTCAGGTAGCTCTGGGTGAGACATCAGGTTCTGATGGATCAAAATAGCCTTTTCCACTTCACCTTGCGTACGAAAATGCTGACCGATGGAGAGGTGTGTCCCAAAGGTTTCTGGCGTGACCTCTAATGAATGCACAAAGCGGTCAATTGATTCATCACTAAAGGAGTCAAATAGTAACTGTAAGCGATGCTTTATTTCTGGGGGAGATTGGTAAGCATCGTCATCAGATTTTTTAACGGATTTGGCATAAAAACCTAATAACCAACCAATGGAAAGCGCAAGAAACAAAAATACCCAAAACAGCCAGGATTCCATCTAGTTACCTTTTGCTGGTTCACCTTTAAGCCGCAAGATTTCGTCTTGCTGATTTTTTAACTTACGGCTTTGGTTTTTATTTTTTATTTTCAAGGCAACATGACTCGGCCAGCTAATCAGCCAAGCAACAACACAACCGATAATAAAGCTCGACAGCACCCAAAGACCTACACCTAGGGAAATAGGTTGAATCAAAAAGAGATCAAGGGCAACTTCAGTTTCATTTCGGGAAGAAAAAATAAACCCTAATAACGCTACAACAAGAACAATGACTGCATATAAAACAAATTTAAGCACCGTTTTACGCCCTACTCTATTAAATAAATAGATCTAAAATAAATGATCTTAAGTAAATTGTAGGGCTATCTTAACATGCTAGAAACCATGCTGAAAACTAAGAGAGGGCAGGATATATAAAAGCAGAGAATTAGTAACCTTGCTTCAGGCTTTCATTCACACAATCCCTTAGCTCTTTACCTGGTTTAAAGTGTGGTACATGCTTTGCGTCCAGCGTCACAGAATCGCCTGTTTTAGGGTTACGTCCAACCCTTGGCGCACGATAGTGAAGAGAAAAACTACCAAAACCTCGAATTTCTATTCTTTGCCCTGAAGACAAAGTCGATGACATCAGGTCAATAATTGTTTTTACGGCTAACTCTACATCTTTGACTGAAAGCTGCGTTTGCTTTGCAGCAATTATTTCAACCAGTTCTGATTTTGTCATTGACTATACCTACAAATCTTGCATCAAATTTTAGTGTTTTTTTTAGTATAGACAAAGAAAAGGAAAAAACGAAAATAAATGACAAAAAAAACGGGCATAAAGCCCGTTTTTTTAATTAGATAACAAATAGTTAGAAGGTTACCCCTCTAAAAGTACTATTTATTTTCCATTTGCGCCTTGATCAAGTCGCCGATTGTAGTTGGGCCAGCTGACTCAACTTGCTTCTCGCGAACTTCTTTCATTGCTTCTTTTGTATCGTCAATATCTTTCGACTTAACAGATAAGTTGATAGCACGATTCTTACGATCAACATTGATGATTTTAGCCTCTACTTCATCACCAACTTTCAATTGAGTCGTAAGATCTTCAACACGATCCTGGCTCATTTCTGAAGCTTTCAAAGTTGCTTCAACATCAGCATTCAGCTCAATAATTGCTGCTTTCGCATCTACTTCTTTAACAGTACCAGTTACGATAGTACCCTTATCATTTACTTGTACGTATTCAGCAAATGGATCGCTTTCTAACTGCTTGATACCTAGAGAGATACGCTCACGCTCTGGGTCAACAGAAAGAATAGTGGTATCGATTTCATCACCCTTCTTGTACTTACGTACAGCTTCTTCGCCAGTATCGTGCCAAGAGATATCAGACAAGTGAACTAAGCCGTCGATGCCGCCATCAAGACCGATGAAGATACCGAAATCAGTAATAGACTTGATCTTACCGCTAACTTTGTCTTCTTTGTTGAATTTGCTTGAGAACTCTTCCCATGGGTTAGCATGACACTGCTTAATACCAAGAGAGATACGACGACGATCTTCGTCAATATCAAGAACCATTACTTCAACTTCGTCACCTAACTGAACAACTTTAGATGGGTGAATGTTCTTGTTCGTCCAATCCATTTCTGAAACGTGAACAAGACCTTCAACACCTTCTTCGATCTCAGCAAAACAGCCGTAATCGGTTAAGTTAGTTACACGTGCCGTTACACGAGTGTTCTCTGGGTAACGTTCTTTGATCTGAACCCATGGATCTTCACCTAGCTGCTTAAGGCCTAGAGAAACACGGTTACGCTCACGATCAAACTTCAATACTTTAACGTTGATTTCGTCACCAACATTAACGATTTCACTTGGGTGCTTAATACGCTTCCAAGCCATATCTGTAATGTGTAGTAGACCATCAACACCACCAAGATCAACGAAAGCTCCGTAGTCGGTAAGGTTCTTAACGATACCTTTAGCTTCCATTCCTTCAGCCATGTTCTCAAGAAGTGCTTCACGCTCTGCGCTGTTTTCAGCTTCAAGAACCGCACGACGAGAAACAACAACGTTGTTACGCTTTTGGTCTAACTTGATTACTTTAAATTCAAGTTCTTTGCCTTCAAGGTGTAAAGTATCACGTACTGGACGTACATCTACTAATGAACCAGGAAGGAAGGCACGGATAGTTTTCAGCTCAACAGTGAAACCACCTTTTACCTTACCATTAATCACACCTTTAACAATTTCTTCAGCTTCGAATGCTTTCTCTAGCTCAGTCCATGCTTCTGCACGCTTCGCTTTCTCACGAGAAAGTTTAGTTTCACCGAAACCATCTTCAACTGCGTCTAATGCAACATCAACAATATCGCCAATGCTTAGTTCTAGCTCGCCGTTATCAGATAAAAATTGTGATAAAGGGATAACACCTTCAGATTTTAGCCCAGCATTTACGGTTACCCAGTCGCTATCGATGTCAACAACGGTACCCGAGATAATTGACCCTGGGGTCATATCTATTTGTTGTAGGCTTTCTTCAAATAAGTCTGCAAAGCTCTCGCTCATTACATTTCCTGTGTGATTAATAGTCTCCGTATCACCAGCGAATACGGTTAATTTATATTTGTCATACCCTGCGTTGCTGGCCAACGTTATTCAGGACTCGACATTTAGAAAACTTGTTTAAAACAAATGACTTAAATCATTCGTTTTTTAAATTCTTTTACCGCCTTTATTTTGTTGTATTTTTGTACAACTTACTCAAATCCAGCTTAATTTATTCAATCAAACTCATCACTTGCGCAAAGACTTCTTCAATAGAAAAACGAGTAGTATCAATGACTTTTGCGTCATCTGCAGCCTTTAACGGTGCATTTTTACGCCCCATGTCTCGGGCATCTCGCTCTTCTATCTCCTTTAAAAGGGCCGCGATACTAACATTTTCCCCAGCATTCTTCAACCGCGCTTTCTGCAGCTGAGCAAAACGCCTCTCAGCTCGCTCTTGGGCGCTAGCTGTCATAAATACTTTATACTGGGCTTGCGGAAAAACCACCGTCCCCATATCCCGACCATCAGCAACCAAACCGGTTGCTGTCGAAAAATCGCGCTGTCGTTGTAACAACGACGCTCGAACAGCAGTCAAAGGTGCAATTTTTGAAGCATTATTTCCAGCCACCTCAGTGCGAATTTCACTCGTAACATCATCACCTGCCAACAATACTCGAACAGGCTCACCAAACTCGGATGGTAAAAACTCCACATCCAAACTTTCTGCCACTTTCGCAAGTGCCACTTCATCATCAAAGGAAACATTCTGACGCAGCGCCGACAAAGCCGTCAAGCGATACAAAGCACCACTATCCAGTAAATTCCAACCCAGTTTTTTTGCAACAAGCTGAGTAATACTTCCCTTACCCGCACCGCTTGGGCCATCAATAGTTAATACTGGAAAGGCTTTATTTTCTGACATTTGCTATTACCACTTAAATTACGAGCTTTTGGTGAGCGGAACCCACCCTACAATTAGATACTTAGCCTTCTACGCTAATATTCATTCCCACTTGTCCGGCAAGTTCAACAAAGTTAGGAAAAGAAGTCGCGACATTAGCGCAGTCATTAATGCTGATATCGCCTTCGGAAATTAATGATGCAACCGCAAAGGACATAGCAATGCGGTGATCGCCATGACTATGCACTGTACCACCTTGTATTTTACTGTTCTTTATCACAATACCATCAGGGCGAACTTCAGTACGCACACCTAACTGAGCCAAACCGTCAGCCATTACCTGAATACGGTCACTTTCTTTCACGCGTAACTCTTCAGCACCGGTTAATACCGTTTCACCTTCAGCACAAACAGCGGCAATGAATAACACAGGAAATTCATCAATCGCTAACGGCACCTGATCTTCAGGAATATGAATACCTTTTAAAGGTGCGTGCTTGATTCGAAGGTTACCGACAGGCTCCCCACCTACAACACTTTCGTTTTCAATGACAATATTCGCACCCATTTGACGCAATATATTAATAACACCTACGCGCGTAGGGTTTAAACCAACATGCTCTAGCAATAGCTCTGCACCTGGCGTAATCGACGCAGCCACCATGAAAAAGGCAGCAGATGAAATATCGGCTGGCACATCAATTTTACCCGCAGTCAAACTGCCACCACCATTTAAACTGGCAACGGCACCATCGCGCTTCACATCATAACCAAACCCATTAAGCATTCGCTCAGTATGGTCACGAGTAGGCGCAGGCTCAGTCACCTTGGTTTCACCTTCAGCATACATACCAGCTAAAAGTAGACATGATTTAACCTGCGCACTCGCCATTGGCATATCGTAGTTAATGCCTTTTAATGACTGACCACCTTTAATTTTTAAGGGTGGACGACCACCTTCATTGGACTCGATACTCGCACCCATCAATCTTAGTGGACCAGCAACTCGCTCCATCGGACGCTTGGATAAGGACTCATCCCCCGTTAACACGGTGTCAAAGCTTTGCCCAGCTAGCAAACCGGAAAACAATCGCATCCCAGTACCTGAGTTACCTAGATAAATAGGCCCAGGAGGCGCTTGCAAGCCATTTATTCCCACACCGTGAATTCGTACTTTTCCTTCTTCGGGGCCTTCTATAACAACACCCATATCGCGAAAAGCCTGTAAAGTAGCCAGACTATCCTCACCTTCCAGAAAGCCTTCAACATCTGTCACTCCATTCGCCAAAGCACCCAACATAATCGAGCGATGCGAAATAGATTTATCACCAGCAACACGAATGCTGCCATTCACGCTGCCACCGGCCTTCATTTTAAATATTACGTTTTTTGTATTCATGGTATTGGTATAGGACTGTCCAGATAAAATTTTTGTAAAGTGTTCACGGGCAGATTTTGCACGCGTGAAAACACCTAGTAAAGTTTGACTATCTTTTGCTTCAATTGCTTGTCGAAGCATGTCTAAATCTTGGCTAAAGTGGTCAAGCACTTTTAGTAGCGCATCATGATTAGCCAAGAAAATGTCATGCCACATGACCGGATCACTCGCAGCAATGCGAGTAAAGTCTCGAAAACCACCAGCAGCATAACGAAATATTTCCTGATTTTCCTCTTCACCGGCTAAAGTATCAACCAATGAAAAAGCAATTAAATGCGGCAAATGGCTCGTGGCAGCTAACACCTCATCGTGATGTTCAACACTCATTTCAAGCACACTAGCACCACAAGACTCCCACATTTTTCGCACTAAAATAAGAGCTAAACTGGAGGTTTTTGGTAACGGCGTTAAGATAACTTTGTGGTGTTGATACAAATTAGCATCCGCCGCTATTACACCGCTTTTTTCAGAACCCGCGATGGGGTGACCTGGCACCACAAAGTCGGGCACCTCACCAAATACTTTTTCAACTGCAGACAAGAAACAACCTTTAACGCTCCCTACATCCGTTAAAACAGCATCACACTTAAGATAAGGCTTAATTTGAGCCAATGATTCTTCAAAAGCCTTAACGGGTACAGCAAGCACCACAATATCCGCATTACTTACAGCCTCTTCAAGTGAGGACGCGGCTTTATCGACGACACCCAGTTCAACACCTAATTTAACTTCATTATAATTAAGCGAGTAACCAATAGTTTGGGCCACAAAACCTGATTTTTTAACCGCCTTCGCCAGAGAACCGCCAATCAGGCCCAGACCAATAACCGCCAGGATTTGAATTTCAGGGTTCGAGCGACTCATTAGCATGCTCTCACATTTTTTTACCTGAAGAGAGCACAATCGCCAAAGCATCTAAAAAACGCTGGTTTTCATACTCCAAACCAATAGACACCCTAAGATGGCACGGCATTCCGTAATTAGCTAAAGGCCGAACAATCACTCCTTGCTCTAGCAAAGCTTGGTAAACAACCCCCCCCTCTTGAGCAAGCTCAAAGCATATAAAATTTCCAAGTGAAGGAATATAGTTTAAACCGAGTGCCTTCAAGCCCTTTTCTACTTGCTGCAAGCCTGCATTATTTACCTTTTTGGATTGCTCGAGATATTCAGTATCAGACAACACCGCCGTTGCAGCTGCCAGAGCAAAAGAATTCACATTAAATGGCTGACGTACACGATTTAGTATGTCAGTAATTACCGGGTTCGAAACCGCATAACCAACACGCAAAGCAGCTAAACCATAAGCCTTCGAAAAAGTACGTGTAACAATAAGGTTTGGAAACATCGCTAAAAGCGATAAACCATTGGGATAATCTGACTCATCAATGAACTCGCAATACGCTTCATCCAACACGACGATAATATGATCTGGTACACTTTCTAAAAATGATACCAGTCGTGACGAAGATAAATAAGTGCCCGTCGGATTATTAGGGTTGGCTATAAATATCAGACTGGTTTTATCGGTAATAGCAGCCTGCATTGCATCTAAATCATGCCCCCAGTCTAAAGCAGGCGTAACCACCGCTTTTGCATTCACCAACTGGGTAGATAAAGCATATACAGCAAAGGCATATTGCGAGTAAATAACTTCGGACTCAGCATTTGCGTAAGCACGCGTGATTATATCAAGCACATCATTAGAGCCATTACCCAAGGTAATACAATCCGCATCAAGCTTGAAGCACTCACACAAAGCCTGCTTTAGGACAAAGCCAGTTCCATCGGGGTAAAGCGTAGTATTTGCAAGTTCATTCTGAATCGCTTTTGAAGCGGATGAACTAATACCTAAAGGATTTTCATTACTAGCCAGCTTAACGATGCCAGTTAAACCCAGCTCTCGCTCTAATTCTTCAATCGGCTTGCCAGGTTGATAAGGATGTAAACCCTGAACACCTTTGCTTGCCAGTGCCAGATAATCACAAGTGGTTGAGCTTAAATCACTCATTCAAAGCACCCCTACAGAATAAGACCCCAAGTGCTTAATCTCTACCGCATCAGGTGAAATCTCACTAATAACCTGCTTGATATTTTCATCATCAACATGACCTTCGAAGTCTATAAAGAAGATATAAGCCCAGGTACCCGAAGTAGAAGGCCGGGTTTCCAAGCGCGTTAAACTAACTCCATGACGGTGAAAGGGCTCAAGTACATGATACAGGGCACCCGGTTTGTTTTTAGCTGACACCATAAGCGAAGTTTTATCCTGACCGCTAGGCGGTACTTCTTTGGTGCCAATAATCAAGAAACGCGTGGTATTGTCTGGCTGGTCTTCAATATTTTCAGCCAGCTTGTGCAAGTCATAATGCTCTGCAGCCATATCACTGGCAATCGCAACCGCTCCCGGTTCAGCCAATGCAAGACGCGCTGCTTCTGAATTACTACTAACTGCCACACGTTCAATTTGAGGACAGTGTGCATCCAACCATTTACGACATTGCGCTAGAGACTGCTGATGGGAATAAACTCGCTTTACAGCACTTAAATCAATTTTCTCATTTGTCAGTAAGTGATGATGAATACGAAGCTTAACCTCACCAGATATATTCAGCGGTGAAGAAACAAAACTATCTAAAGTATGGTTAATCATACCCTCCGTTGAATTTTCAACGGGTACCACACCATAGTTTGCCTGGCCTGACTCAACCTCACGAAACACTTCATCTATCGCAGCCATAGGCTGTACAGACACAAAATGACCAAAATGCTTTAGTGCAGCAGCATGCGTATAAGTACCTTCAGGGCCAAGAAACGCTATTTTCATTGGTTTTTCAAGCGCTAAACAGCAAGACATGATTTCACGAAACAATTTTGCCATTTCTTCATCTGGCATCGGGCCATCATTTCGATCCATAACAGCACGCAATACCTGGGCTTCGCGCTCTGGGCGATAATACTGCACCTCTGCGCCACCAGATGAAGCCTGCTTTACTTCCGCTACTTTTAAAGCACAAGCAGCTCTTTTATTGATTAGGTTTTGAATTTCCTTATCAATGCCGTCAATTTGGTCTCGTAGGACGGCTAGCTGTTTGGATTCTTCAGTCATTTT
>Ga0105348_1000225_pt1 | contig 43239 bp, 8 predicted proteins | sample EN8Hudsemesocosm_2_FD_83504 | JGI IMG/M metagenome (GOLD analysis project Ga0105348, IMG submission 83504) | Methane-oxidizing microbial communities from mesocosms in the Hudson Canyon - EN8C Hudson Canyon | ecosystem: Environmental > Aquatic > Marine > Cold seeps | place: Hudson Canyon... | reverse complement strand
GTAATAAAAGATTGGGGCTTGCTTGCTAAGGGGGGAGCGATTGAAATATGCTGGTTTTTTAAACTGTAATGGGATTAACGATTAGATTTGTGTGCTTTTGGGTTTGAGCGAGAATTGCTGAACAGAAAGTATCAGGCTGTTTTCGTGCAGAAATTTATGCCCATGCTTATTGTCGAATTTCTAGCTACCTGCAAACAATGTCTAACAAAGGTTACAATCTGCTAATTGCAATTTAGATGGCTCTGGCTGGAGAAAAACTGGATGGGGGCGAGTAGTTACAAAAAATCAAACCATTACATGCTTCGCACTAATTTGTATAGGTGGGAAGAATCGACGGTTACGTTTTATCAACGCCACAACGTCTGGCAGTCGCACGAATAGTGAATCCTTCAATCAATGCCTGGCCATAATCAAGCCAACACTCTTTATGTATCGATGGCTGCAAAAACATCACCGAATGTATCGTGCGAGGGTATTCCATTTTCTAAATTAAGTAGTTCAGTAAACCAGGCTTCTTTTGCTTTTCCAAATCTTTCAATAGCCACCCAGTTATCAGCCCCGCAAATGGTGGCACAGAGGGTGATAAAAAAGTATCTGAGAGCTGGTGCCTTTTTCGTCTATCTATTCTAGGGTCTGTAATAATAATAATAAGCAAGCAAGCAAGTAGCAACCACATTTGTTGAGTGCTGGTGTCTAGAGGTTGAACAAAGCAAAATCCAACCTTTCTATGGCGTTTGCAAAGACAGTAAAAGCTCACCTATCAGATTTTCATGGCTGTTAATAAATCACAGGTTAAAGAGTCTGTAAATGGTCTTAGTCTTACAAGCAGTAATAGAAGGTCATAAAGTCATTTTCTGATTTATTTACTCCACCAGAGAGATGACCAAATTCTTGGTGTTTGATTGATTGATAAAATATATTAAATTTTTGAGCATCAATATTGTAGTGTTGTTGTAGCATTTTTAGCTCTGAATATATGTTCTGTATTTTTATTTCTGCCTCATATAAATTAATGTCGAATGATTTTCTGGGATTATTGTCTTCAGTGACTTCAAGGTATTTAAATAATCTAGAATCTTTTCTTTTAGACGCACTGGTAATTATTTGTTGAGCAAGTGTTAAAAGTAGAGGTTCTGAATGATTTTTGTAGATACTCTCTATTTTTTCTAGAATTGTTTGTAACGAAATTTCTGGATAAAGAATGTAACGTGTCAGTGTGTTTTGAGTATTCTTTGCGGAAGCGTCCCATTTATACCCTAAATAAAGCATGAAAGGTTTGTTATAAGTTGGGTCTACTGTACGGTTTTGAGCGTATTGATTCCAGAATTCTAGGTAGACTTTATAAGTGCAGTGATCGGGAGTTTGTTCGTACCCAAAATAGATTCGATTGGCTTTAGGGAAGTGTTCTCTGAACGATTGCAGTTGAACTTCTGGCATACAAAGTATATGGCAGTTGTTAAATATTTTTTTTCGGTGTCTAGATATTTGACCTACACCAACTAAAGCACGCTGTTCAAATAAAGCATTTTTGGTCAACTTAAATGATTTCTCAATCCCCTCTACGTTAAGTCCAATGAGTAATTCATCAAAAAGTGTAGTGTTTGGGTAAGAAGGGGGTGGGTGCATAGGGGCAAAGCAAGTTTTGATAGGTGGAGTATAAGTCTACACAAATAGTTGTGAGGAAGGAAATTATTGATTATTAAAGATATTATTGGGTAAGTAAAAGCTGGATGATTAGATGTTTTTTTTCGGGTGAAAATTTGTTGATAAAAGTCAAAAAAACATAGCATAATCGCTAAGGTGAGAGTATATTCTTACTAATATAGTAGGTAAATATTTTTTAGTATTCGATAAAGCCGGTTTCAGTCAGTTTTGGAAACGGAAAGCTTGGGCTCATTTTTTTGAGTAACTGAGTTGCACGAATGATAATGTAAATCACCATGATCTATGGTTTTTTACATGTTAATGGTACTTTGCTTAACAAATAATAAGGCTTAAGTACTGCAAAAGATAGGGGTGTTCTTATGTCATTTCCATTTAAAAATTCAGTCAAAGCAAGTGCATTAGATAATCAAAATCCACGTTTTTGGAAGAAAGCACGAACCCTGTTTTCTCAAGCCTTTTTTAAGAAGCGGGCAGTCGCCCCGATACAGACAAAAATGCAATTCGAGCCCCTCGAACCTCGTATTCTTCTCTCGGCTGATTTGTCGTATGGCAGTGTCACAGCCACTGAGCTAACCTTGCTCCACGATCAAGCTGCTGATCAGTATCAGCTATTAGATCAAAATAATATCATCGTTTCTTCGGTGGATAGCGCATTAGCCATTGATGGCTTGACGATTCAGGGAACTGAAGGAGCAGACACACTCAAACTGGACATTGCATCGCTAGACTCTGCATTAGATATTGATTTTCTGGGGTCTGGTGACGATATTCTGTTTGCTGCTAATGATAATGATTTTACTTTGGGAGAGTCTGAACTTACTGCTGGAACAACTGTTTTTGGAATTGCTGGAATAGAAACGCTACAGTTGGAAGGTGGTGATGCAGCTAATACCTTTACGTTGGATAACTGGTTGGGCGATTTTTCAATTACGGGCGGATCAGGAGAGGATTCATTAATTGGTAGTAGCCTGATTGATAATAATTGGATTATTGATGGACAAGACTCTGGATATTTAAATAATCAATCTTTTCTGAGTATTGAGAACTTATTTGGTGGCGTATCAAATGATGATACCTTTATTTTTGAACAGCTGGGTAGTTTAAGTGGTGTCGTTGAAGGCGGTGATGGTGGTTTTGATATTGTCGAATTACAAGGCACCTATGATCAATTCGTTTATGAAATTACAGGGGCGCAATCGGGTGTAATAACATTGGATGGCACCGAACTTAATTTTTCTGGAATGGAGCCAATCGATATTACGGGTTCTGTTTCGAGCATAACAATTATGGGGACAGTAACACAAACGGATGGGGGATTATCTGGGGTTGTTTCTCCTTCTACAGAAAATGACGATACTCTAACTGTTAAAGAGGCTGTTGGTACTGATGCTACCGATGGTTTTGATATGGTTGTTGAGCCTTTGGTTGGTGAAAAATTGCGCTTTGTCAATCCGACAGATTCATTAATTATTGATGCATTAGGCGGAATTGACACAGTTACAATTGAATCATTTGATGCAGGCTTTGATGCTGATCTGACAATTTTTGCTGAAAATATCATTTTGTCCGATACGGCAAGTATCAGTACATCTGGTGATATACAGTTCCATGCCATCAATGCGGCTGATCGTTCAATAGCCTTACCAGGTACACCTGCAGAGGCTGTTAGTTTTGTTGATAATTTATTAGCAGAAGATTTGTTTTTATTTGAGAAATCAGCCACTGTTAGTGTTTTAGGTGATATTACAGCAAATTCTTTAGATATTATTGCCAGAACAGAAGGTAGTGTTACTAATCCGACTTTAGGGTTACCTGTAAATTATTATACTGATAATGCTGAGATTAAAATTGAAGGTTCAGTTATTAATCTTGATTCGACACTCTCTTTATTATCAGAAACATTAGCTAGCTATACTGCTGAAGGGGGTCTTGCCGTCAATGTAATTGAAGGCAGTACCTTGGCTTATATCAAAGGTAGTGAAATCAATACCGGTCTAGATCTAGGTTTAGGAGAGACAGGCAATATTACCATTGCAGCACGAGATGATACTCAACTCATCGCCAGTGCAGATGGTGTCGTTGGTACCGTTTCAGCTGCTTTTAATGAATTAGTTAAAGATACCAAAGCTTACATCAGTGATTCATCAAATGTTTCAGCGACTAATGGTAATATAAATATTACGGCTGAAGGTTCATCTGATGTTGCTTCAAACACTGTAATTCCTGATTTAGTTGTTAATTCAAATGTTGTACTTTTCTCGATGAATGTACTGCGTGGCGATGTGGATGCTTACATTCAGGAATCTAGTGTACAAACGATTACATCGGGTAATATTCATATGGATGCCGACAATACCTCTGTAGTTGATGCACAAATGTCGGCTGACCCCGCTGGCTTACCAACAAGTACTTTTGGTGCGGGGATTGTCTTAAATGCTGTTGGCTGGGACCTAGGCGATGCACTTGGACAGAGTGTAGATCTTCTGCTAGGTGATATAGCAGGGGTAGGTGGTGCAGATAGTGCTGATATACAATCGTATATTCAAGACAGTGATGTCAATGCAAAAGGTACGCTGACTCTTGAGGCAGATAATACTTCAGCTATTAATTCTGATTATACTTATCTTTCAGATAACAGTTCTCCTGTTGCTGGTACTAGTGTTGGTTTGCTTTTGTCCGGTAATAAAGTGGGCGGCTCTACGGCTGCTTTCATACTTGACACTTCGGCCACAACGAATACGGTATCAAGTCAAGATATTATTGTTAGTGGTGGTAATATTAATATTATCGCTAATGATTCAGCAATTATTGAGTCATTCATCACACTGTCAATAACATCAAATTCAGGGGTTGATTCCTCCACTGTTGCTGGTATTTTGACTTTTAATGATGTGACAGGTGGTGCAAGGGCTGGTATTTATGGTGCTACTGTCACTGCAGAAAATGGCAATGTTTTTATTAATGCAATCGAGAATGCGATAATAACAGCAGAAACCTTGAGTGAAACTGAAAATAATTCAGCTGTAGGTTTATCAACAACTAAAGCCGTTAATGGCATAATCGCATCAAATGTAGTCCGCAGTAATGCAACAGCTACGATTGTTGATAGTGACATTACCACACTGGATAACGACTTAAGTAATCAGGGTAATGTAACCGTAGAAGCCACTAATAGTTCAATATTAACAGCAACCTCAATGAATGGAGTCATTGCTTCAGGGGGCAGCCCTACAGCAATCGGTTTTACACTAGCCTTTAATTCAGTGGGTTGGCAAGCGGGCAATATTCTATTTAATTCAGTAGACACACTGATTGGTGATCCTGCAATTTCAACGGCATTTGGTGCCAATGTTAATTCAGGTGCTACTGCGTCAATTGTTGATAGCATTATTGATGCATCAGGTGTGTTAGCTGTTGCTGCATTTACAACAGGGCGAATAACGGCCAATAGTACCAATACTTCTTCTGCAAGTTCTGGTCGATTATTAAGTAAGGGTTTGAGTCTTGGTGGTGTGCTTTCTCAAAATAAGATTAGCAGTTCGGCTAAAGCCTATATAGATTACAAAGTTGAAGCAGAGTTTGGTCCGGATGCATATGCTGGCGATCAGACGATTAATGCTGATGATGGAATTAGTGTAACAGCAAACGATACGGCTGAAATTAATGCGGAAATTTCTCTAGCTTCGAATACAGAGGCGGTTTCATCGGTAAAAGGCTTTGCATTTGCTGTGGCATTGAATGATGTCCGGGTGGGTGCAGAGGCATCTGTTGATGATGCAAATTTAACATCAGATTCAGGGTCAATTTTAGTAGAAGCGATTGCCAATGCTGCATTAACGGCGCAAACAGATGTTAATGCAGAGGTTAGTGCTACAGGTGGCAACATACTTGATGGTGTGAATACTAGCTCGTTATCAGTTAATGGCATTGTTGCAACAAATGTTGTTCAGGGTGGTGCGTTAGCCAGTGTGATGGACAGTGATATTACAACAAGTGATACAACTGCTGACAGTGGCAATGTCAGCATCAATGCTGAAAACATGGCTACATTAAATGCAGGGGTTGTGAATGCACTAGAAGGTGGCAGTATTGGTGTCAATGTAACCTTAGCCTTTAACTCCATTGGTTGGGAATCACAAAATATTCTGTTCAATACGGTTGATACGTTGATTGGTGATCCTGCGATAGCTGATGCATTTGGTGCTGATGGTAAGTCAAATGCTGTTGCATTATTAAGCGATACCACGGTTGATGCTAGCGGTGAGTTGGTTGTTAATGCCTCTGCTGCAGCTAGTTTAATAGCAGATATTGATAACCGAGCAGAAAGCAGTTCTTCTTCTGACATTATTTCATCAACAGGTGTTAGTTTTGGTGCCGTCTTATCACAAAACAAAGTAAGCAGCTCAGCTCAGGCATCCATTGAATTTAGCACTCCTTATAATCCTTTGGTAGTTACTCCGCGTATTCAAGCTGATGATGGGGTAACAGTATCAGCCTCTGATACTGCATCTATTGATGCAAGTATTGTATTGGAATCCGTCAGTAATGCAGTAGCCAATAATTTACGTACTGCAGATGCAGCTGGCTATGCATTTTCAATTTCTATGAATGATGTTCGTGGCGGTGCTGTTGCATACCTTGATAATACCAGTTTAGATTCCGATGCTGGTTCAGTTGTTGTTGAAGCTATTGCTGATGCATCGTTAAATGCCCAAACAAATGTGGCATCAGAAACCAGTGCTTCGGGTGGATCAATATTGGGTGGTACCAGCTCATTATCACTAACCGGCCTTGCGGCAACCAATGTTTTATTGGGTGGTGCACAGGCTTACGCATCGAATAGTGATATAGAAGCTGATGGTGATGTAACGGTAAACGCACAAAATATTGCGCAACTAGATGCGGATGTTATTAATGCTTCTACTTCCGGTGGAGATAGTATTGGCGTAACACTGGCTTTTAACTCCATAGGCTGGGAATCTCAGAATATTTTATTTAATGTTGTTGATGCTCTGATTGGTAGTACTGAAATTGCTGATGCTCTCTCAGCCAGCGGTAATTCTAATGCTGAAGCCTATTTGCTGAATACAGTAGTGGATGCTGATGGTGAATTGTCTGTTACTGCAAAATCTCATGACGGTAAGTTATTTGAACTTGATGGTTTTAATCTGACCTCACTGGATTTGGATGACCTTGCTAAATCAGATGTTGATGATGCGGATACACCCGCAAATGAAGCCATTCAGGATTTGGATTTGGATGCAGGTTTGATGTCTAACCTTAGGGATGTTTTTATCTCAAATGGTATTTTATTAAGTTCAGATTTAACGCTTGATTCGGTTTCTCAAGGTAATGAATGGCTGCTTTATGATGAGCTTAATAAAAAAGATTACAGTCTTCGTTTAGAAGGAGATGTACTCAAAATTTATCAAGATACATTACGCCTGCAAGCTAATGTTAGCAATGTAGCCTCGGTTGATACTTCATCTGATTTGACCGCAGCGGAAGGTTTAAGTGTTGGGGTGGTGTTGGCACAGAATAAAGTCAGTAGCTCAACTAAAGCTTATATTGATTATACAGTTGAAGATGCTTATACGGGTGACCAGACCATTACAGCTGATCAAGGTGTTGTCGTTTCAGCACAGGATAATGCCTCAATAAATGCCCGTGTAACACTTGCAGCAAATACTTCAGCAGCAGGTAATGCAACAGTGGGTTCTGCCAGTGCGCAGGGCTTTGCCATTTCAGTGTCAATGAATGATGTTCGAGTGGGGGCTGAGGCTTATATTGATGATGCGACTGTCAGTTCTGATTCAGGTTCTGTGATGGTTGAAGCTTCAGCGAATGCTGCGTTGTCGGCACAGACTGATGTTTCAGCAGAAACCAGTGCTTCTGGTGGAAATATTCTTGGTGGAACTGAGACGTTGACTGTTACTGCCATTATTGCGACTAATGTTGTACAAGGCGGAGCAACCGCTTTTATTACGGATAGTTCAGTCACTACCACTGATATTATTGCAGAAAGTGGCAATGTTACGGTAGATGCAAAAAATACAGCATTACTAGACGCTGGCGTGATTAATGCTGTTGAAGGTGGCAGTAAAGGTGTTGGTGTTACTTTGGCCTTTAATAGTATTGGCTGGGAACCGCAGAATGTCCTATTTAATCTGGTTGACGCTCTAATAGGGGATGAGTTGATAGCAGATGCCTTTGATGCTGATGGCAATAGCAATGCATTAGCATATCTTGACGATACGACGGTGGATGCCAGTGGTGCCTTGTCGGTTACAGCGTCAGCAGCCGCAGCATTAAGATCAGATGTAGATAACAGAACAGAAACCAGCTCTTCTTCTGATTTCAAAGAAGCGACAGGATTTAGTGCAGGAGCTGCTCTAGCACAAAATAAAGTCAGTAGTTCAGCAAAGGCTTATGTTGATTTTGATAGTATAGATAGTGATCCGACCACACCACGTCTTGATGTGGAAGATGGTATCACCGTGAAAGCACAGGATGTAGCTGTTATTAATGCGCGTCTTGAATTAGAAGCGAACCATAGTGCTGACACTAATGCGTTCCAGGCAGCAGGTTCAACAGGCGTGGGTGTTGCTGTAACATTGAATGATGTTCGGGGAGGAGCAGAGGTTTATGTAAATAATACTTCGGCGTCTCTTGATAATGGATCTATTCTGATTCAGGCAATTGCCGATGCTAGTTTAACAACCCAAACTAATGTCGCAGCAGCAAGCAGTACTAGTGGGGGATCATTAGTTGGTGGCTCAGAGTCCACTGGTGTTACAGTTTTGGCGGCGACAAATGTTGTAATAGGTGGGGCAATAGCGAAAGTGACTAATAGTCAGCTGAAAACCCTTGATGATACAAACGGCGATATTACAGTTGATGCACAAATTACCTCAGAATTAACGGCTAATGTTATTAATGCTGTAAGTTCAGGCGGAACATCGGTTGGAGTAACGCTTGCCTTCAACAGTATTGGTTGGGATTCACAAAATATTTTATTTAATACCGTAGATGCATTAATAGGTAGTCCTGAAATATCTGATGCATTTAATGCTGGCGGTAAGTCGAATGCGCTGGCTTATATGGAGGATACAACTACTGATGCAAAAGGATTGTTGACTATTTCAGCAATAGCAGATGCTACGCTGATTAGTGATATTAATAATGATACGACGACTGATGCATCCTCAACAATAACGGGTGCTTCTGGTACTAGTTTTGGAGCCACTATTTCACAAAATAAAGTGAGTAGTGCCGCTACAGCTTATATTACTTTTACGACTGTAATAGATGAAAGCGATCCTACACGTATCATTGCTGATAGAGGTGTTTTAGTTAAGGCGGATGATAAAGCCAATATTACATCTACTATAGATTTATTTAATGAAACTGTTGCTGCTAATGTCTTTGGAGATGGCAGCGCTACTGGTTTAAGTTTTGCTATTGCGATGAATGATGTACGAGGTGGTGCTAAGGCTTATGCTTTAAATGCGACTATGCTCTCAAGTGATGGAAATATTAAAGTCACAGCATTGGAAAACTCCAATTTAATTGCTACGCATACGAGTAAGGTTTATGCCTCAAGTACGAGTATCACTGGGGCATCAGGCTCAGTAGCTGTCGACGGGGCTATTGCGACTAATATAGTGTTGAGCAGTGCAGAAGCTTATATAAAAGACAGTATAGTTGAGACGACAACATCGGGTAATATTGAAATTTATGCAGAAAATCAATCTTTGATTGAAGCGACCATTAGTAGCGATGTGTCATCTGATGGTACCGCAGTAGGGGTTATTCTTGCATTTAACACCATTGGCTGGGAACCTCAGAATGTTTTGTTTAATACCATTGATGCCATTATTGGTACTGACATTGGTAATGAACAGTCAGCTTTGGTTAAAGCCTATGCCCAGGGCAGTCGTCTAACGGCAGCTCAAGCAGTTTCTGTTACAACCTATTCTAAAGCAAATATTGATGCAACAGTTGGATCAGCTGCAGCTACGATAGGCTTTAGTATTGATAAAGGCAGCAATCCACCGGCTATATCGGTAGCGGCAATTGTCGCTATGAATAAAATCAGTACGACTGTCGATGCTCATATTTTAAATACGGATGTAACCGCAAATTCTGGAAATATAACCATAAAAGCAGAAGATGAATCTGCTATTGATGCAGATGTCGAGGCCACTGCACTTTCAATAGGGGCGAATGCCGGTAACAGTAATGCTATTTCAGTTGGCTTGAGTATTGCCCGCAATGAAATCACCAATAATCTTGTAGCCTATGCAGATGGCGATGATACAAATCTAAACACATTAATCGCAACCAAAGGGACTGTTGAAGTTATCGCTAAAGAAAATGCGATTATTGATGCAACCTCTACTGCAAGTGCAGTTTCAGTATCGATTAGTCTGGATAGATCGGTTGGTGTTAGTGGCGGCGGTGCCATTGCAGTTAACCAGATACTAGGAACCAGTAATGCTTATATTAAAGATAGCAATGTAACGGCTACTAAAGATGTTAATTTATTGGGTGAAATAAATGTTACAGCTGAGTACCTATCCAAAATTACAGCAGAAATTGCAGCTGTTTCTGTTTCAGGTTCATTAGGTCTCAATGGTTCTACAGCTGTTTCCATTGGTTTTTCAATTGCTCGTAACTTAATTGGCTGGAATGAGTTTAGCGGTGCAAACGCACTGGAAACCAAAGCTTATACAGAAAATACACAATTAGATGCACAACGCGGTATCAATATTGAGGCTAAGTCTGATGCTGATATCGATGCGACCATATCAGTTATATCTGCAGCAATAGGTGTTTCAGCTAAAAATAGTGCGGCTATTGGTGTCGGTTTTTTATGGACTGACAATCGTATTGCCACGAATACTTATGCTTATATATCAGGTTCTACAGGGATTAGTACTGATAGTGGAAATATTCGTATACATGCCGAAGATAGTTCTGAAATTACGGCTGATATGACGAGTGTTACTGCTACAGGATCATTAGGTGGAAGTAATGCAGTCGCCGCATCCGTTGGTATTGCCTTGGCGCTTAATACCGTAGAAAACGATGTTCAAGCTTATATTACTAATGCAGCTTTGGTTAATGCATCTAATCTTGATAATACAACGGCTGCTATAACAGATGCAGCAGGCTTAGGCGCAGCTAGTGGCGGTAATATAGAAATTTCGGCATTAGCCAATTCAACCATAGAAGCCAAAGCAGCTGCAGTTTCTGTAGCAGTGAGTGGTGGTGTTAGTAATGGTGTTGCCTTTAGTGGTGGTGGTGGTATTGCTTTGAATACCATAAACAGTAATGTTGATGCTTATACTACAGCTGGACATATGGTCTCAGCTGGCACTGTTACTGTTAAAGCGGAAAACTTATCAAACATTGATGCAGAGATATTGACTGTTTCAGTAGGCGCCGCAGGTGCAGGTAGTAATGCTGTAGCAGCCTCGATTGGTGTATCAATTGCGAATAACACGATTGGTCAAGACAGGGATTTAAGCAAAATTGGCTTAGATGGTGATGATGAATTGCAACTTTCTGATGGCTGGGATGAAACTTCAGCTTTTGCTGCCATTGATCTACCAGGTGTCAGTGCCAGTTTAAATAATACCAGTGTGTTATCAACGGGTGCGTTAATGGTAACGGCAAAAGGTGACCAGTCAATACGTTCTCAAGTTTTGAGTGGCTCTGTCGGTATTGCTGCTTCGGGTTCTAATTCTGTGGGCTTAAGTGGCGCAGGATCCTCAACCACCAATGTTATCAATTCATTTGTTACTGCTTCAATCATTGGGGATGGTACTGCAGGAATCGATGTAGCAAGTGTTACTGTATCAGCTCTGGATAGTTCTAGCATTTCTGCTGTCGCAGGTGCGGCTTCGCTAGCAGCAACAGTGGGTGGTAATGCAGGTGTTTCAGCATCTATTGGTGTGGCATTAGCGCGTAATACGGTTGATACCTTGGTTGATGCTAATATCACAAGTGCAGATACAGATATAACTACGCGTTTAGGAAATATTGAAGTGACTGCTACCTCGGCAGGTGACTTAATCTTCACGTTTGATGGAACTGATGTAACTAACAAGTTGTCTGCAGGCGATTTAGATGATCTGGCTGTCGCTGAGGGTGACAATGAAGATACAGGCACTAATGAAGAAATCAATGACACCCTTGCTGATGCAATCTTATTAGGTAAATTACAAAGCTGGTTTAATGGTAGTCAAAACGATATTACACTTAGTGAGGATCTTAACCTAAATATCGTCACTGAAGGTGAAGAGTGGGCATTAACTGAAATAGATGGAGATACTTATACCATCATTAAAGATGGCTCGGCATTTAAGGTATTTGAAACCAAAATTAATGCGGTTGCAGTTGCTGCATCCGCTGCTGCTGGTGTCGGTGGTAGTGCTGGTATTGCAGTGAGTGGTGCCGGTGCTGAATCGACTAATATTATTTTGGGCAGTACCAAAGCCCATGTTGATTCTAGTGTATTGGTTTCAGCTGCTGATATTAATATAGATGCAAGTGACAGTTCTCAAATTCATGCTTCAGTCATTGCCGCTTCATTAGCTGTAGGAGCCGGTGGCACAGCAGGTGTAGGTGCTTCCATTGGTGTTTCAGTTGCACGTAATTTGACTGGTAATAGTGTAGAAAGCGGCAGCGTTGATTATGAGACAACCGATACAGGTATTACACAGATTGCCATTGGTAAGAAAGTAATCATTGCAGAAGGTGTTAAAGCCGGAAATATTTATAAATATATTGGCGATACTGTGCTGAAATATAATGATAATTCGGTGATTGATCTAGAAGAAATGGATTACTCTAACGCTGAATTATGGGAGCTGGATAATCTGGATGATAGTAGAGCAAGAGAAGTACATGCCTACAGTCTGGATAGCAGTCTTACTGCAGATAGTGATATTAATATTACAGCCACCAGTTCTCAATCTATTGATGCATTAGTTGTTGCAGCATCAGCTGCTATTTCAGGCGGTGGCACTGCCGGTGTTGGTTTAAGTGGTGCCGGTGTTGATGCTGAAAACTATATTCAAACCAGTGTCAAAGCCTATATTAGTGGTGATGGTGCCAGTGGTATTACTGCAGAAAATATTAATGTCACAGCAGATGATATTTCATCCATCAGAGCAGATGCTGCTGCTGCGTCAATTGCCGCTTCCTTTGCTGGCGTTGCCGCAGTTTCAGTTTCTATTGGCGTTTCCCTTGCACATAATGAAATAGGTAATGTGGTTCAAGCTTATATTGTTGCGGCTGATACCGGTGTAACTGCAACGGCAGGCAGTGTCTCTGTATTAGCGAATGAGAATGCAAGCATTGATGCCTTATCTGTTGCTGCTTCATTAGCTGCAGGGGTAGGTGGTACGGTAGGGTTAGGTTTTAGTGGTGCAGGTGCAAATGCCTTTAACATTATTAATAACACTGTTGAAAGTTATATCTCTACAAATTTGGCAGGAACAACAGGCAGTAAAGTATCTGCATTGGCTGATCTCAGTAGTGATAGTGCGCTGATTGTACTAGATGACCAAGACACCCTTCAATTATTGAACGGATCTCGATACCAATACGAAGGAAATAATGGTGATATCATCGATTTGGAACTGACAAATTTCAGTGATACCAATTTATGGACACCTATCGCTTATGACCCTGATGTAGCGACTACTTATCTTTCACTATCGGCACCGATATATCTGGAAGATGGACAATCGGTCAAATTAAGTAATGGCTTAGTCTATAAATACACAGGCGCAACAGCTGTTATTGATCCGATTACAGGATATACAACAGTAAATGACCCAACATTGGGAGATATTGATATTCCCAATGCAAATCCAGATTTTTTTAATGCAGATACAACTAGCTTGTCAGGTAACTGGGAATTAGTAGATCTTAATATCATCGTAGATGCCCAATCGCATTCCAATATAAAAGCTTTAGTAGGGGCAGCATCGGCCGCTGTTGGTGTTGGGCTGGTTGGTGGTGGTGCTTCAATTGGTGCCACAGTAGCAGGGAACCTGATTGGTTTTGATTCACTGAGTGATAGCACAGGCGGAGGTAATAAAGTCCACGCCTATATCTCAGGTTCAGAAATCCATTCAGATCACGACACCCGTGTTACTGCTTTTGCAGAAGATATTATTCATGCTGATGCCTTCGCAGGTTCAGTTGCTGTATCGGGTGGTTTGGTTGCTGTTTCTTTATCGGGTGCCGGTGTTGGACTGACGAATCATATAGGCAGTGAAGTCCAGGCTTATATCATCAATTCAGATGTGACTGCTGGTGATGATGTTTTAGTTAAAGCTATTGCAGACAGTCAAATAACAAAAGCCAGTGCATTGGGTATCTCGGTTGCTGCTGCTATTGGTATTGGTGGTTCGGTTTCTGTTGCTGTTTCAATTGTGGATAATGATATTCAAGATGTGGTTGATGCCTATATTAGTGGCACATCCGCACATGAAATTAATGCAGTTGGCTCAGTCAATGTCATTGCCGATGTGGTCAATGCAAAAATAGAAAATGCCGAAGCCATTACAGTATCCACTTCAATAGGATTGGTTGCAGTGAGTGGTGGCGGTGTGGATATCAATAATGTGATAGACAATACCATTACTGCTGAAATTAATGGTGCTATTAAGGTACAAGCAACCGCAGGATTAACGCCTTCCGATATCGAATTAACAGCAGATGAAATCAGAGAACGCAGTGGAACAATATCTGTTTATGCTTATGAGAATAGTTTTCTGGAAGCAGATTCAACGAATGCAACTATCGCAATCGGCCTTGGTGCAGCATTAGGTGTTTCGGTACTGAAAAATGAAATAAAAAGTGATATTTTCGCAACAGTGACTAACTCTGATTTAGATGCCAGCTGGATTAGGGTAGAGGCTTCTTCAGATGCCAGAATTGATAAAACGGATACGGCTGCCATTTCAGGCGGTTTGGTTTCTGGTGCTATCAATAGTTCCACCGCGAATATTAAAACTGAAGTGAAAACTACGATAACAAGTGCTGATTTGTATGCCAGTGAAGAAGTCAGTATTTTTGCTAACGCGATTAATTATGCCCGTGCTAATGCAGATGGCGCGGCCTTTGGCCTGGTAGCTGCGGGTGGTATGTTTGCAGAAGTCAATTTAGGTAAAGGTAATGGTACCTACGAAGTTAAGGCCGACCTAGGCGATGATACAACAGTCAATACCCAAATCTTAAATGTGTCCGCTTGGAGTGATGATGATATTTTGGCACAAACCACAGCCGCTGGAGGTGGTGCAATTGCAATTTCAGGTGCCGATTCAGAAACGAATAGTGATCAGGCAACATTAGCCAGAGTCGGAAATGCTGTTGTTAATGCTATTACAGCAGCCATTGTGACTAATCATACGCAATCTCAAGATGCCAGTGCCGATGCTTATAGTATTGCATTGGGCGCAGGTACTGGAGGGGCAGTTGACAATATCAATACCTCAAAAGCAAATATTGAAATAGATGGTGCAGAGATTAACGCTAATTTTATTATTATTGATGCTAGTAATTTGCTGACTAAAGAGCAGTTAAGTGGCGGATATAATCTACAATCAGGTTCCGTAGGTGCTATAACGATTGCCGATTTACAAAGTGATTCTCAATTTGGTACCAGTAGTAATAAATTTCAGGCCAAAGTAGATATTATCAATGGTGCCAAGCTAACAGCTATGGGTGATAACTCGAGTGAAGCCATATTACAGATTGCAGCAGTAACTGATGTAGAGGCGGTCGATAACGTAAAAATTGAATCATTTGGCGCTTTTGGTTTTGCAACGGGAAAGTCTTTGGTTGATGTTAAATCAGATGCCCGGGTCAATATTGATGATTCAGAGTTAAACAACCAAGCGGGTGAGGTTGCGGTTTATACACAAGCACATTCCTATTTATCGACTGAAGCCAATATTGTAGTCGCTGCCGCACTGAATGGTTTTGCTAATGCAGTTGCTGATAATACTTTAGTAGCTGACCAGACTGTGATTGTTAATGATTCGACCATTAAAGGTAGTGTCGTTTCATTACAGGCAGGCTTATCGTTTGATCCAGCAACTTCCAATATATTCTTTGGTTTTGCTGATGCTTATGTCAATACTTATTCATTGGGGCCTAGTGTTGGAGTGCCGATTGCGACTGCTTCTGTTACAGAAAATAATAAAGTAGAAATTAAAGGCACATCAAAAATTCAGGCATTGAAAGATGTTAACTTGCTCACCGTAGTTGCTCAGGGAGGGGATAACCTGGTTAATACTGATGGTGCAGTATTATCTTTATCTGCAATTCCTTATGCAGTTGATGTAGATGACGGTGGTGTTTTTAACAGTAATCGCACGGTCACTGTTGAAACAGATGCTGTTGTAGAAGCCGGTTTGAACAGCAGTAGCGTACTAAGAATCCGCTCACAAGTTTTGAATGGTGTGACAGGGATTGATGATGATTCGACGACGGGCACACCTAGTTCACGACTATTAACTGACTCGGAAAAAGTTGCTGAAGGTCTGGTTGATAGTTTTGGTGCCGCTTTAGATGTGCGATATGTCTATGAAATGCTCAATGCCGACGATATTATGTTTGGTGTGACTAACGATACACTAATAAAAGTAATTAGTGGTTTTAATACAGGTGGAGTTGTTGGGGAGACTTATCGCTATATAGGTAATAAGGATAAACTGGATCTGGCAGCTCAAGACTTTAGTTCTGGTGAATGGGATCATCTTAGTGTGCCTGAGCTTGATGAAGCTTTAGAGATAGAAAACCTGAATGTGGTCGGTAGTGATGTATTAAAGGATCTGCCTACTGCATTAAACGGACGCTTTTATGTGCTTAAACCGGCTGAACTGGATATGCCTGTTTTTACCATGCGCAATGTAGGAAATCTATTATTGCAACAGCGTGATGCTATTTTGGAGTATATGGCTAATCATGCGACAGATACTGAAGCATTAGCCCGTTATCAAATTCAGCTTGATGCTGTGAATGAAGATCTTGATGATTTAGGGTTATTAGGAACGGACACTGTTGAAAGTGATACTGGAGCCGATTTAGTAGTAGATACAGTCACAAAATCATTAGATGTTTTATTTCTTGAAGTTCCCAATATCTATGCAGCACCGGGTTCTATCTTTATCGATGCTTCAACAATCAATGTAACGGGTACATTAATAGCAAGAGGTGGTGCAGAAATCAATATTCTGAACGAAACGCCATTTACCATGACCACTGGTGATGCCATTATTGAAGATAACCGCCGCATTGCCATTATTAATGGGAGTTATATTGAACAGGCTGCAGGTCATGTTTATTTTAATAATGTTTCTCAAGACGGTGATGAGGCAATAGCAACAACAGGCATTACTATCATCCAACAGGTCAGTGCAACCATTGATCAATTTGGTATTGGTTTAGATACCGAAGCTTTAAACCGTATCAGTGCATTAGATCAAGATCTGTACATGGTGGGTGATACCATTAATGAAGATGGTGATATCTATATAGAAAATAAAGAAGGGAGCATCATCGTTACTGGGGAAATTAGAGGTGCATCGGTCACCATTATTTCTGCCAAGGACTTTTCACTGAACACCGATGGCTGGTTTCATACAGGTAAAGACCCCAGACAGTATATTGATTATGATATTGTCCGAGGCTGGATATTTTCTTTGGGCAGTGGTTCCACACGGACATTTAGCAATGATACGGATGTGGCAACATCGGCTTATACTATTAGAAACCCTGATGTTTTTGATTTCTTTAACCCCTATATTACAGTAGATGCTGAGGATCTCGATCTGGATGGTAATATCACAGCTAATACAGCTAAAATACTGGCGATGGGACAGATTACCATTACTGCTCGATATCTTAATGTTAATGGACTGATACAAAGTGGTGTCACTGAAATTAGTTTAACTATTGACCCGACCTTTAATCCAGGCAAAACTACAGCCTCCTTACAAGATGACAGAGGGAGAGCACTGCGAGGTGTCACTTTTGGTGACGGCGTGCCTGTTGATGCTTATTTTAAAGCAGAGGATGGTGGCTCGATAGTTGTTGAAGATATCGTGCCTACAGGCGGTAAAATTGTTATTGCAGGTCAGGTTTTTAGTACCGGTAATGGTGAACTAAGAGTTGCTAATGGCTATGCCGATGTCAATATTGTTAATCAAAGCAATTTTGATCTGATTCTTAATCGTATTGACCTAACTGAACCTAGAGTTGGCGAAATTATCATTGTCGATACTGCAAGACTGATTGATCCAGTAGGCAATGATACAGTCAACGATTTTATCATTGCACCTTTGAAAACAGAATATGTATATAGTGTGGAAGGAAGCACGCCGACGGTAACAGAAATAGTCTCTTATGGTACCCTAGCTACCAGTTCTGCCGATGGTGTAGCCGCACTGGATTATCATTTACTTGAGCAGACCGCACATACTGATTTATCAACTATCAATTTTCAACCTCAGCAAGGGTTACATTATAGCTGGGTAGAAGGGCAAGAAAAAACCAATGTTGTTATCACAGTCTATGAAGATAAAAGCTTTAATCTGTTTGGTGGTGATACTGGCTTTGAGGATTGGTTAACGGCTGATACAAGTTACAAATCTAAACAAACCTATACGCGAGATACTTCTCCCTTGCTAGAATCAGAAGTGGTTGGTACTGTCAGTGATGGTTCAGCACCTTCTTATGCTGGGGATTTTGCATATACGATACGATATGTGGAATTAACAGATGATGATGTTGATGTTGTGCCGGGGTTTACTGTAGTCAAGAAAGTCTCTGGCTCAGGTACTGGTGCTGATGGTACTCGGTATCGATATAAAGCAACTAGTCAACCCGCTTCATTGGTGTTGAGTAATGTGGATTATACCGGTGGTGCTTGGGAAGTTTATTCGGAAGGAAATTCGGATAATTTCGATTACGAAAGTGATTATAAAAATTACAGCATTTCTTCAAACACAGAAACCTCAGGTGGTGGTTGGTTACAGGAGAAAAAAACCACAACAACGTATACTGAAGTTATTGGTTTAACTGATTTTTACACGCATAGTTTACGAGCTGACGCACCCATTAAAGTCAATTTTGTTTTAGGTTCTGACAGACCCACCATTGATGTACGCAGTACTGGATTTGGAGATGTTTTCTTAGAAGGTAATATTGATAATGCCAATTTTGGACAGACCTTTTTTGATGCCACATTTGGCTCTGTGCTTTCTACAGACAGTGTCGGTATTTATGGTGTCGCCCCTCATGTTGAGTCTTTACTAGGTGAAGTAAAAATCAATGTAGAAGGTAACTTGAGTAGTGCTTTACATGTAACGGCATTTTCAGATATTGAGATTAATGCCATTTCACGGGATGGTAATCCAGCAGGGTTACTGACTGAACGTATAGAAAGTACAGTAGGTGATGTGGTTATCAGAGCTATAGGCGGTATTACTCAGGTGGCTGATAATGGTTCATTTATCCTGCGTCAACCGACAGCCACTGTCAATACCGGTGAGGATTTAGCTGTTACCACCACGCTGATTCAAGGTAATCAGGTTCATCTTTTTGCCGCTCAAGGCAGCATTGGTGGAAGCAGTTCTGATTTGCTCAATCTGAACAGTAATGTTTTGGGTACTGGCGGTTTAACAGCGATTGCAGATGGCGGTATTTATATCAATGAAACGGTAGGTGATCTGGTATTGCTGGAAGCAACTGATTGGGATGCTGCATTGGTTGGGTTATCCGGTGATTTGGGTGGTATTCACGTTATTTCGGGTGATGCCTGGTTAACCACAGTTTCTGGTTCAATTCTGGATGGTTATCTTGAAGAATATACCCCACCAACAGTGGAAGAATCAGCAGCAAGAGATGCAGATTTGGCATTGACTGGTGCGGCGGCTGAAGCGATTGCGTTAAATGCATTACACAGTCAAGAGCGGACTAGCACGGAATTATATCATTCCTATTGGCAGTCTTATCGCCAGGTTAGTCGTAATTTAGATGCTAATGATGAACGTATAGCTGATACTACTTATACTATTCAGAGTTTGAATACTACTGACAATACCCTGACTTTTTCAGCCGCACATAATTTGACTGTTGATGATTTAGGCACAGTGTTGACTTTTGTTGTTGACCCTAATGTCATAGCGACTGAAATCAACTTGTTTAATAATGAAGATTATTATATTGCTGAGATAATAGATGGAACGACCATTAAATTGGCAAGTAGTCGTTATGATGCGGCATTATCAGCGAGTCCAGAATATATTGAGATAGACTTAATTTCAGGTGATGAGAATGCAGTACTTGGTTTAAGTCTGATTAGGTACCAATGGGATACCCCTGTCGTTGCATATGATGCTGGTGATGTTAATGTGCCTGCACAGTTTAAAAGCATACATGATGATAGTAGTCTTTCTACAAACTATGATCCTGATTATGTGAACAAATTTACTCAAACTGAAATTGATGAATATATTGCCGCAAGAACCTTTGATGCAGCAGCGCTAAATAATCCTCTATCTGCTGCATTAATTCAAGAATTGTATCCAGAATTACCCGTGCCATCTGGTATTTCTGCAGCAAGCAGTGAAGGCGTGAATGTACAGGCCACTAATATTACTTTAATTGCAGGTGCACCAGATGGTGGCATTGGTAAAATTAATGAGCAGCTTAGCATTAATTTACAAACAGGTGAGTTTTCAGATTTAACATTGGCTGAACAAGAAATTTTAGCCAGAGCCGCAGTCGAAGATATTCTAGGTGTTAGCTATCAGATGTATATTTACTCGGGTGATAGTGGCTCAGTGGATCTTACTGGAGAAACATTTTCAGGGCCAGAGTGGACGGCTATAGACATTGATCATTTTACTTCAAGTGATACTGGCTCAATTCTGGTTGAACACTCTGATGTGGTTTTGGTACAAAATGGTGAAGATTATGGTTTATATCGTTACAGATTAGGCAATGCCACTATTAATCTACAAGGACAAAATTATCAAAATCGCTTTGTCTGGGATGAGTTGGTATTGGATGGCCGAAGCCATACTTTGAAACCATCGAATGGAGTTCAAACGCTGACCAAGGATGTTAGTATTGTTGCTGACACAAGTGTTATTTTGGATATCACTTTACAAAAATTTGATGATGTCGATATTGAAGCAACAGGCAATGTTACCGCGACTGCTGCTGATGGAATAGGGCTACAAACAACTGGTGAACTGAACATCAATAAAATCACTGCAGGTAGCTCTGCGCATAACAGCGCATCTGGAGGCGGAAATGTCCGCTTACGTGCTGGTGGCAATATTATTGACACTTATACGGGTTCTGTAGCTGCAATTAGTGCATTAGGTAATTTGATTCTAGTTTCAGATACTGCTTCAGTGTATGGTTTAGACCCTTCAACAGTCGCTGCGGAAGATTCTTTCCGTATTCAGTTAACCCCCGCTGGTGCATTCAGTGCAGAAATCCAGACGCGATTGAATGTATTGCAAGTTTCCGATGACATAGGCAGTAATCCAGTTAATGATTTGTTTGTTTCACGAGTCGATGGTGGCGGTAGCGGTGATATTGTTATAGAAACAGAACAAGGAAAAATTGTTGTCGGCAAGGTTTTACGTGCAGATACGGTAACCTTAACGGCAGAAGCGTCTATTGAAGATTATTTTGATGACGATGATATACCAGTAGCCAATATTTATTTTGTTAACAAGGCCTATTTGATTTCAGGTGGACAAAGTGGACAGAACAGTAATTTCATTGAAGTTGAACTGAATGAAGAATTAAATACAACCTCCCAAGGGGATATATTCATCAACAGTCTGAGCGATGTTTTTGTCCGTTATCTAGAGTCAGTTGATGGTGATGTGACATTGCTTGTTGCAGGTAATGTCTATGTGGATACCATTAAGGCCGATACAAGCACAGGTAATGGTACCGTCATTATTGATACAGAATTAGGGATTTTTGACTGGAATCAAGATGAAACGACGGCTCCTGTTAATAATATTACCGCAAAAAATCTCATCTTCAAGTCCGTCACAGGTGTTGGGACAGATGTTGACTCGCTGGAAACACAGGTACAATTTTTAGAAGCCGAAATTTCTGCCGGGGGTATCTGGTTGGATAATACCGGTGATCTAGTCATTGGCGGAATCACCATCGACGTAAGTAAAGTCAATAGCTTGGTTATTGATGGACGAAATACGCTAACGGGCATTTCAGCACAGGGCACCATCAATATTTCAGCATTCAGTGACATCACCATCAATGAAACCATAGACAGTGCTAATGGTCCAGTTTTGCTGGATGCTTCTGAAAATATCTATGTCAATGCCGGTATTACCAGTGGTGGTGGCATTATCACTCTATTGGCTGATGGCGATATTATCTTTTCTGCGACAGGTTTTATAGATAATGAAACGGGTGATGCAACCATTACTTTAGCGGCTGATGCCAATATTTATGGCACAGATGCAGTCAATGATGGCTTTATCACCATGGCAGATGGTTCTTATGTTGATGCCACTGATGGTTTTATTGATATAGATGCCTATGGTGATATTCGCTTGAGTCATATTCGTACCAGTACCGAGGTTGATGTTAATTCACAAGTGGGTGGCATTCTGGATAATGGTGATTCAGATGTGGAAATCAGCGCAGCAGATGTGCAATTGTTTGCACATGGCAATATAGGTACTGATACTAACGAACTGGAAACAATTATTAGCCAGTTAGAGGCTATCAGTACAACAGGAGGCATTTTTATTGATGACCAAGGTGGTTTAACCATTGGTGGTATTGGTTTAATTGCTCCTTCTGCATTGAGTAGTGTTGTAAACGGTTTATTCGCACGCCAAAGAATAAGAGTGACTACTACTGGCTTTATGCGAGTAAAAGAAGATGTAGAATCAACGGATTCAGATATTGAATTACATGCAATTGATTCAGCCCTAGTGACGTTATTGGATGGTGGTGAGTCTGGTTTATATTTCACAGCAGACGATGGTAGTGATGGAGATGAAGATTTTACTCTGATTGATAGTGCGACTATTTCTGCGGCAACCGATATTCGTTTATTTGCTGGGGATGATATTTTATTAGAACAAGATACAACAGTTGTATCGGGTGTATCTATTGCTATTGTTGGTGATTATGAGCGTGAAGCAGCTAGTAACTATGATTTGGGTACAGGTACAAGAATAGATTTACAAGGCAATTTAGAATCAATAACAACACTGATCGCTGGGCAACGTGATGATGATATTATCCATGTAAAATTACAATCATTGATTGGCCATACAACTATTCGAGGTGATCAATTAGCCGAATGGACACGTGAAACCTCTGCAACATTATCAGGCGAAGATTTAATTATTATTGATCATCTACCTGATTTAATCACAGAACATGATAGACCGAATCATTCGGCAACTGCACAAGCAACAGATGATATTGTTCGCGATACGCTGGATATAGATGGACAAGGAAAAACCGATAATTATCTGATTAATATCAGCAGTGGCAGAAGCAGTTACATTATCAATATTCACGATACTGGCGCACCGGATGATGGCGCCGATATCTTAACCGTTGAAGGCACAGATATTGACGATGCTAACAATGCTTCAGGTGATGATGTCTTCTTATTACGTAAGCACTTTATTGCTTATTTATCGGAATTAACTGAAGCAGAGAAAGCAGCTTCAGACGGTGCAATATTTGATTTTGCTGTAGAACGCATTAATTATGATCAAAGCATTAATGGCCGAGTGCGTATTAATGCGAGGCAAGGTGATGATGAGTTTTATGTCGATGACAATAGCTCAATAACTACGCTGGATGGTGGGGAAGGTAATGATTTATTTCAGTTTGGGCAAGTGTTTGGTAGTAACCCTAATGGTTGGGTTTATGCCGATTCAGGTCTAGGCATAGATGTTCGTAGTGTTGCTGATGATATAGATAATATTGATTTAACTTCAAACAGTGATGATATTCAATTAAAACTCATTACAAGAGGTTGGTTAAGCAATGGTATCACCTTACCAACTGTAGCCTTTGGTGGTGAAGGCCAAGATACTTTTAATGTCTATAGTAATAAAGCCTTATTGCGTATGGAAGGTGAGCAAGGTAATGATAACTTTGTAATCAGAGCATTCATTGCTAAAGACGATATTATCGCTAATGGTGGTGGCGATGATGACCAGTTTGAATACAATATTAATGCCCCTGTCAGTATTAATGGTGGAGAAGGCTTTGATACGGTTGTTGTGATTGGTACCGAAGAAGCTGATGCTTTTATTATTACCGAAGACGGTGTGTTTGGTGCTGGACTTACTGTGCAATTGGATGGTGTTGAAGAATCACTGGAAATAGATGGGCTTGAAGGTGATGACGAATTCTTTATTTTAAGCACCCGCGATAATGTAATTACGACTGTTATCGGTGGATTAGGCAGTGATTTGTTTTCTATTGCTGGCGATGTCACCAGCGATATTATTAGTCAATCACTAGGTGGTCGCTACGGTGTGATAAATCATGGTGCAACTAGTGACGATACAGATTACGAGAAATTATTGGTTGATGGTATTCAGTTAATCATTGCAGATCCTCAACAAGGTCTAGTAGTGATTGATGAAGGTGCTGATGATCATACTCGAATCATAGAAGATAATGGCAGTGTTGATTTTTATGATATTTCATTTGCGGTACTTGCAGATGATCTTGATAGTAGTTCTACAGTAGTTTATCTAACCGTTTCTGCTGCAATGTCCTCAACTGCTGATAAACGCAGAGATACAAGGGCAATCACAGAAACCTATGGCCCACATGAAGCAGAATCTTTGTTGGTTTCATTGGATTATGATGCGTCGACGGGTATTGGTACATGGGTTTCCTCTGCAGTACTAACCTATGATGCAGCAACAAACTGGGATAGCAGTCAACGAGTCTATGTACAAGCATTACATGATGATGCTATTGAAGGTGAGCGCAAGGTAATGGTTAGCCATAGCTTGCAAGTGGAGAGTGATTCTGAAAGTGATATTGCTTTGTTCACCAATTCAGAAACCGGTGAAACCATTGCAATCTCCAATGTTGAAGTGCAATTACTGGATGATGACTTAGGTACATTATTATTTGAAGAAACGGATAATGCTACGCAAGTACTTGAAGGTAAGAATATTGTTGATATAAATGGAGATACTGTCAGCACAGCAATTGAGGATAGCTATGATGCATGGCTTTCTGTACAGCCAACACATGATGTCACGGTGGTTCTGGACTATGACAGCCAGATTGAAGTTTATGATCATAATGGTAATTTGATTACTGAATTGACATTTACTAAGGATAACTTTGCAGATAAGCAAACGCTTACTATTAAAGCTGTTGATGACGTTATTTCAGAAAATAAACTGACGTCACGAATCACTCATCATTTTAGTAGTGATGACCCTATTTATAATGCAACATTAATTGATAATGTAAAACTGGGGCCGGTACCTGTTGAATTAGATGTCAAAGTGATTGATGATGACTCTCCTAGAGTATTGGTGACTGAGTCAGGTGGTTCAACTAAATTAGTTAAAGGTTTGTCTGGTGATGATTATTCATTGCGTTTAACACAAGCGCCGGATGCGGATGTTACGGTTAATTTATTTCCTGACGGACAAACTTTTTATCCTGCAGGTGCTTTGAATAATGACCGAATCAATATTAATGACGTGGGAAGACTGCTTTCAACCACGGTTGATATTATTGACGCAGGCTCAAATGGCTTACTAGATACTATTACCCGTCATACCGGTAGCTGGATTGAAGATGGTTTCTCTATCGGTGATGAAATTACCCTGCAGGATAATTTACAACCTGATTTGAATACAGACCTTGCTAGTTTGTCGTTCACGATTAAATATCTTGAAGATAAAATTATTACGCTAGAAAGTAGTAGTGTCACATTACCAGTTAATTTTTACTGGACAGTTGATGAAGAGCCTACAACCATTCGATCTAGTTTTGAGATTAATATTGTTGGCACAGATGTAACACCTGAGTATAACGCTTATGTCAATTTGGCTAATAATGCATCAGAAACGCGTGATCGCATAATTCGTACGGATGGTGGTAATTGGTTAACAGACGGCTTCCGTGTTGGCACTTTATTTGAAATGGATGGTACTCAATATAAAGTCAATGAAGTGACTGATATTAGTATTACCTTAACACTGGATGGTGAATTAACGACCGTACAGGATCATGATGTCTTTATTCAAAGACAAGCAACTTCAATTACATTCACAACAGATAATTGGTATTTGCCAGTTAATCTAAAAATAGAAGTGGATGAAAACTTTATCGTAGACCCTAATAAACAATTTGTACGCTCTGAACCCGTAAGAGAACACCTTGTTGCTCAAGTACAAGGGCCATTAATTATAGAAGGTGGTGTTGCTGAAGGTAAAGATCGTTCATTGCGTACAGCAGTTGTGTTACCTACTGAGCATACCGAAGCCCCGATTGATATAACAGTTAATACCGATGAAACCGAACAAGCGGATCGATTGAATGTGTTTAATGATTCCAGTACTTCGGATGACACTGGTCTTCTGTCTTCCATCTATTTACGTAATGAGTTGTTCTTATTAGGTGATGTGGATAATGGTATTGATCCAGTTAAATTGTCTGGTTTGGGGATGGGTAAAGAGGCCTTGGTTTCTACTGCTTCAATGACACTGGCTGCGTCAACAGTTACAAGAAATGATAGTTTCTTATGGCATGATTTAGGTTTCCGTGTCGGTCAATATCTGCAAATTGACAGTGCAAATGATGCAGAAGATGGCTTATTTGAAATTGGATTGATTGAAGACGGTGTTTTGACTTTAATTAATGCAAATTTTGGTACTTCTCATTCTATTCATATAACAGCAAGCGTTGATGGATTAACTTCAGATACTAGTATTGCCCAAGATGGTTCTGAGCTGATTAATATTCCATTTGGTATTATCTTCGATGATATTGAAATTACCGATATTTTGTTAGGTAAAGGTAATGATCGCCTAGATATTGACGCAACTTCACAAGGCACATTTGGTGCTGAAGATTATGTTGTGACTGTGGTTCACGGTGGTGGAAATACAGTGATAGCCTCTGAATCTGAATTTGAGTTTAGTGGTAGTACATTAACCAGAACTGATAATATCGATTGGTCTACATTAGGTTTTAAAGTTGGCCGTTATCTGAATATTGCTGAAACAATAGCTAATCAAGGTGGTTTATTTGAAATTACTGCGATTCAAGGTTCAGTCATTACTTTAGCATCAGCTGCTTTTACTGCTGAAACAGCAATAGTCAATGTCCATGTTGATGGTGATATGGTTAAAGTCACTGGTAATGACTCACCATTAGTTGTTTATGGTGACACTTCTCAAGATGGAGCACGTTACGACTCTGATCCGGGCGAAGGTATCTTTACTGGTAATGCTTTATTCTTCCCAGAACATGGCAATGACATAATTGATGCTTCTGCATCTGATTATGGCGTGACAATCTATGGTGGTCGAGGAAATGATCTGCTTATCGGTAGTCAGGCTGGTGATCAATTAGCGGGTGGCTCAGGCGATGATAGAATTCTAGGCCAAGCAGGAGATGATCATATTTATGGTGATTCTGGCTTTAATTTGGATTATGAGGTGGTTAAAGATGAAAATACCGATGCGGCTATTGTTACTCGTTTATTAACAGTTCCAACAATTAATGAAAGTCATATTTTAACCTCAGATGCCGTGCTAGGGACGGTGACTGAAAATGATATTGATTTTGAAGTGACAACAGGTGTCATTGCCGCAGGTAAAGATACAATTTTTGGCAATGAAGGCGAAGATATAATTTTTGGTGATCATGGCGAAATCCTAATACAAGTTGATGGAACATCTGAGAGACTACTTCAAAGTAACTTAATTACTTTTATCGGTACCGTCGAACCTAGCAATGGTGATCAAGATATTATCGAAGGTAATGCAGGAAGTGACCGTATATTGGGTGGTAATGCAGGTGATGACATTAAGGGCGGCGAAGGGCGTAATATTGTCTTAGGCGATCTCGGTTTTATTGATTACGTAATTGCTGACATTGATGATCTAGCTGACATTGATCTGATTGAAAGTACTGATACCAATATCGGGGGTGACGATACTATAACGACTGGTTCGCTAAGTGACATCATCTTTGGTGGTTTTGGTAATGACCTGATCCATGCTGGGCAGGGCGACAACAATATTGTTATCGGTGATCATGGTCGCATTCGTTCTGCGGAAGAGATGGGGGCCGATCAGTTGACAGTAACGCTGGATGGTCACGCCATCACATTGGGTCGTATAGAAACAATCTCTCCTGAGATTGGTGGTGGTAAAGATACCATTACCACTGGTGTTGGTCGTGACATTATTCTTGGTGGACTTGACGATGATAAAATCTTTGCTTATGGCTCACTCACGCTTGCTGATGGCTCTGTTGTGGTGAACCCAAAGGATGAAGCTATTGATAATAAAAACTTGATAATTGGAGATCATGGCTTTGTAGATTATGTCAGTGAGGATGGTGATGCCAGTGATATTGATCGAATCTGGTCGACTCAGGAAGAAAATTTTACACTGGGTGGAGATGACTTGATCTATACCGGCGAACAGAACGATATAGTTATTGCTGGTAGCGGTACTGATGAAATTCATGCTGGTAATGGTGTTAACCTAGTTATGGGGGATAGTGGTCGTTTAACTTCGGCCGTGGTTGATGATCCTCAAATATGGTCGGCGCATGATTTTACATTGGGACTGGTACAAACAACGGGTTGTGAAGATGATGGTCACGAAACTATTATCACAGGTAACCAGAATGATGTTGTTCTTGGGGGTATTGGTGGTGATTTTATCTCTACTAATGGAGGCAATGATATTGTCATTGGTGGTCACGGTATTATTGGTTATGCTGATACAGAAATTGATGGCGTACTGGTATTTGAAGATCCAGATGCAATTGATGATGTAACAGTCATTGACTTCTTGGCAACAGATTATGCTCCAGGGGATGATGAGATCATCGGTGGCAGCGGTAATGATATTCTGCTCGGTGGTGGTGGTCGTGATCGATTGATTGGTAATGAAGGTAATGATCTAATTTTTGGTGATCATGGTGAGATTGAAGGTGACTTGAACCCTGATAATGGCTTCCATTTGCCATTGATTGATTTACAGCCTATGTTCCGCTTTACCTCAATCAGCACAGCAGAATTAGTTGAAGGGCACGGATGTGTTCATTTTAATGGTGATTTACTAGGGGATGATGACTACATTGAAGGTAACGATGGAGAAGATATCCTTGTTGGTGGCCAAGGCTCTGATGCTATTTTGGGTGGACAAGGTGATGATGATATAGCCGGGGGGCATGCTCTAGGTGGCTATGGTATTGAAGCTGATGGGACTTTAACTCCCGTTGCAGAGCTTGTACTTGAGTCAGTAGCACAAGGTTATGATCAAGGCGATTTTATTGATGCGGGTAGTGAAAATGATTTAGTGGCAGGTGATAATGCCCGCTTTGAACGTCGTCCAGATTCGCTGAGTGAACGTATTCGTGTTCTTAAAAATACAGCGATTTATGGTGAGACTATAAGTAGTGTTGAATATACAGATGGTCTGGTTCAGGTTACTGAAGCATCACAATTTAACCCAACAGATACTGTTGCCAGAGTTGTTCAACTATTGGCCCATTCAGATTCTGATGAAATAAATAATAGTCCAAGTCATGGCGATGATTATATTGCTGGTGGTTCAGAGGATGATCTGATCTTTGGCCAGTTAGGTGACGATATAATACAAGGTGATGGTGCTATGGTTATGAGTTCAGTTATCACCGCTGAAGATCATGGTTATCAAATGGGGCAGGTGCTTACTACTGGTGAGACAGTCATTGTTCAAGATGCAAACCGTTATAACTTGATGAGCTCTGTAAGTGCGACTCGTGATACAGATGGTAATTTGATAGTGAATGCATCCACTGAAGACTCAACAGATGGTGATGATTACATTGAAGGTAACGGTGGTAACGATGTGGTCTTTGGTAATCTTGGTCAAGATGATATCGTCGGCGGTAGTTCAACATTATTTGGCTTGGCAGGTGATGAAACGTTAAGACCAGACGGCGAAGACTTTATCTTTGGCGGTGCAGGTCTTGATCTAGAGCGTAATAACGAAGGTGATTTAAGTGCCGAAGGTCATGTGCGTGATGCGGATGTTATCGTGGGTGACAATGCCAATATTTATAGGTTAATCGGTGTTAATAACACGGCAACAAATAACTTTTTAATCTTTAACTATGATGATCCAATAGCAAATATTTATGAAGGCAATGGCGGTGGATATAGTGCAAGCTTGCGAATCATTCCTCGAGCAGTTGAACACATAGATTACACAGAAGGCGGCCCTGATTTTGACGCTGCGGCATTGAATGATAATGGTGCAAGTGATGAGATTCATGGTGAGTCGGGTGATGATCAAGTCTATGGTCAAGTTGGTGACGATGTGTTGTATGGCGAAGGGCAAGATGATGATCTCATCGGTGGTTGGGGTAGCGATATAATTTTTGGTGGCACTGGCCGTGATGGCATATTGGGTGATGATGGACGTATCTATACTAGCCGTAATACTGCACCTGATGATAAGTTTGATAGCTCCTTGTCGGAGTCTTTATATAACATAGCTAAAGTAAGCGAAACTTATATTGCAACGCCAGGACGTATGCAGGAAGCAATCATTAATATCACCGGCGAGTTGAAGAAAACAGTCAACTTAACACCGTTTAATGTAGATCCGGATCAGCAAGCCTTATTTGATCCTGCTTATGCCGATGATATTATTTTCGGTGGTTGGGATGATGACTTCTTACACGGTGGTGCCGGTGATGATGCTATTTCAGGTGCAGAAGCCATTGTAGATGGAGCTGTTGTTGTCTTTCCTGAAACAGCGACAGGTGATTATTTACCTGATGCTGAACGGGCTGACGGTATTGTTTTAAGATTTGGTTATGATCGTCCTTTAGTTGTTTCAAAAGTTGAGGCTGAATTAGGTTTTGGTATTCGTGTATTAGGGTTTGATGCTTATAAGGCCGAAGAATTTGCTCACTACAATGAATACTTTCCGCTTAATAAAATCTATGTAAACGAATCAACAAATACATACGACTTTAGTGGTACTGATTTTTTCATGAACTTTGACTCACAAGATGGTCGCGTTGTTGTTGATGCCTTTGATGTCAATACAGGTAATCAAATTCATACTGATGGCTTTGATCGCATATTTGGAGATTTGGGTAATGATGTAATATTTGGTGGTACAGGCAATGATCATCTCTATGGTGGTTACGGTAATGATTATTTACAAGCTGATGATGAGCTAGCAACATTTGGTGATAATGCCGATGACAATCGTATACCTGATGGCCCGCAAGTAACTTATGAAGACCGAGCGCACGGTGGTGCTGGGCGTGATGTGTTGATAGCTAATACTGGCGGCGATCGCTTAATTGATCATGTGGGTGAGTTTAATAGCTACTTAGTACCTTATGCACCTTTTGGAGCAGCAACGGTTAGTCGTACTTTACAACCTCAGTTAATGCAGTTTATGTATGACCAATCAGCCAGTGATGGAGCAGATTCAACACGAGCAAGTAATCGTATAGATCCATCAACAGGGTTACTAGTTAATGACACAGGCAGTGATCCACTACGCAACGGAGAGCCAGAGGGCGAGCTAGGTCTAGTATTGCAAAAAGATGCCGACTGGAAAGATCAAACAGGTGCTCCTGATGATCCACAAGCAGGTAATATTCCTGGTGGACGTAGGGATGTATTACGTGGAGCAACTTTTAATCAAGGTAAAACTGATAATTTTCTTGTTGATAGTGGTAGCTTTACCGCTACAGCTGGTCGATTAGAAGTTGCACCTGAAACGTTAGGCGATGATGCGGTAGCCGTATTTGTAGTTAATGAATGGGTGCCAAATTATTTTGAAATCCAAGCAACTATTAATGCCGGTAAACCGATCCAAGGGTATAAGTCTAATGCTTATCTGATTTTTGATTATCAGTCTAAAACCGATTTTAAATTTGCTGGTGTCAACATGTCTAATGATAAATTAGAGATGGGCTATCGTGATGTTAATGGTTGGCATGTGGTTGAGCAGACTAATTCACGTTTAAAACCAGATCGGGACTACGATGTGTTATTAGCTGTAAATGGGACTGTAGCTACATTAGTGGTTAATAATAAAGATGTTTTTACCCATGTGTTCTCACCTCGTGTTGAACCTGATGGGTTTTTGTATGGCTTGAATGCGGGTATGGTTGGAATAGGCGCTAATAACTCAATAGCGCGGATTGATAATGTTGCAGTACAAATCTTACCCCCTGAACTTACATTAGAAGATAGCGATGATTTTTCTGATCAAGTAGCTGATTTATTTACCGGAACAGAAGTGGGTAGTTGGCTAATAACTAGCAGTGGAAATGGTAATAATGCTTCTTATAATTATAGCCCTACTGTCGAGCCTCAAGCGGGGTTTGCTAGTAGCACAACAGATCTTCGTATTGGATCAAGCTATTTACTACGCCTTGATACAACGCTACAAACAGAAAGTCTGGCGGGTGTTATTTTTGATCAATATGGAAAATCTGAATTTAAATTTGCAGGAGTTGATGCAACAACCGGTGACGTCGTAGTTGGACATCATACTAAAAGACAAGGGTGGGTTATTGATGCAACTCAAGCGATAGGTATTATGGCTGGCACTGATTATGACCTGACGGTAACAGCAAAAGGTAATACTGTGAGTGTGTTGCTCAATGGTATGACTGTTTTAGGCTATGCATTTAATGCGGTGACTGTGGATGGTGGTTTTGGTTTATTTTCACAAGACAATAATACCAAATTTGCCAGTGTGACTGTTGCTACAGATGATCCTGCACATTTACCAGATACCAATGGACAAGCTTTATTAGCTGAAAATTTGATTAATGTGGGTGTAGTTAAAGATTTACATCAAAATCAATTGAATAGCATTGCGATTGCTGCAATAGATCGTTGGGAACAATCGGGGCTGGTTGATAATAAATCATTAGCGAAACTTGATTTAGTTAGCTTTAATCTTGCCGATTTACAAGGTCAATTATTAGGGCATTCAATAGATGATACTATTACTGTGGATATCAACGCTGCTGGTCATGGTTGGTTTGTAGACAGTACACCAGATCAAGATGATGAATTTCATCAATATTCAGAATCAAATACCAGTGGTCTTGCTTATGTGAATAGTGAAGCGTATAACCATATGGATTTACTAACCGTAGTGAGCCATGAAATAGGTCATATCCTAGGTTTTACACATGGGGATAGTGAATTGATGAATGATACGTTGAATACTGGTGTTAGGATTGTACCGCTTGCTAACACTGTTTTAGATTCTATCGTAACTAGCCATAGTGATCTTAACCCAACAGCAGCAGTTGAAAGTAAAAGTTTTGCTCAGAAACTTAAAGAAAAACTGACTGACTTTGGCAATTTTAAGTTTTTTGATGAAACAGGAGGCTTTAATGAGTATAAAGCCGAAGAAGAGGTTAAGGAAGAAGATGAATTTTTAATGTTCTCTCATATAGAGAATGCTGAAGATAAAGCAGTAAGATCTCCGCGTTATGAATTAAATGAACAACATAATGATGAAAACAGCGAATTATTTGTACTTGCGGATGAGAATAACAAGGAAGAAGGTAGAAAAAACATGAAAACAAGCGCATTAATTGATTGGAGTGCTTTGGACGATGAGTAAAGTATTTTGAAATAACTGATACTATTTATGGGTAAACAGAAACTTTTATGTATTATTGGTTTTTTCAAGACTAAAGAAAATGATTTTTTAATAGTATCAATTAAACAAGAGGAAAAAGAATGTCTACACAGTTACTTATATATGAACGTGCGGAACCCATTAATAAAAAGAAACACAGTGAGTGGTCAGTTAAGACAGGAAGTAATTATGATTTTGCAAAAAACATAAACTCAGTTCCATTAACTGCCGTAGAGTTCCCTAGTGCTGCCTCAGAATACAGCATTATTTTTGCTGGAAATGAAGAGGCGGTAATGCCTGCAGTGATATTAGGCGTTCGTGACCAAGAAAACTTATACTTGTCAGATGATGGGAAATGGAATAGTAAATATATTCCTGCCTTTTTAAGACGTTATCCCTTTGTTTTCTCAGGCAGCAAGGATGCCAAACAATTTACACTGTGCATAGATGAAGAGTTTACTGGCTGTAATCAAGAGGGTAAAGGCGAACGCTTATTTGATGCTGATGGAGAACAAACACAATACCTTAAAAGTGTCTTGAATTTTTCTAGTGAATATCAAGGACAGTTTAACCGCACCCAAATGTTCTGCAAAAAACTAAAAGAATTGGATTTGTTAGAGCCCATGCAAGCACAAATCACTTTACCTAGTGGTGAAAAAATGAATTTGGGTGGCTTTCAAGCGGTTAACCGTGAAAAATTAAAAGCATTGACTAATGAGCAATTAGGCGAATTAGCAAAAACAGATGAATTAGAACTTATTTACCTGCATTTGCAATCTATGAGAAACTTTAATGCCATGATTAATAAAGTTTCAGGTAAGGATGTCACTTCAGAAACAGAAGCCTCTGAGGATTTTGCTAAAAGCCCTAAAGAAGGTTTGCATTAAGTAGTTGTTTGAAAAACCCTCACTTCCATAGTTTTGTATGGGAATGAGAGTTTTTCATATTAAGCCTTATTTCACAACATTTACTGAAGTTTAACGTTGTTGCTATGCTCTTTGTTTTAATGATAATTAGAAGAATTAAAGCTAGTTTTGCTAGGTTTGAAATGGAGATATGATATTTCTATAAATAGTAAGGCACTTAGCGACCAAAATCTGGTAGACAATATTCGATCTGCTGAACCCATTAGTCAGGAAATGGTGGATGAGTACTACCGACGCTGTATTTCAATATATTTAAACTTTATTGGTATTCACTGGCATACTGGCTTCTATTTAGATGACAATAAAAATATTTCGCCAGTTGATCAAAACAGGATGACACGATGTATTGCTGAGTCAATTGATCTCAGTCAGCAAGATAGAGTGTTGGATGTAGGCTGTGGTATCGGTGGAACGGCTTGTTATTTGGCGAAAGAATATGGTTGTATGGTGAATGGACTCACTCCTGTCGAAACTCAAAGGGAAACTGCTTTTGAGCTTATTTCTAAATTTGGAGTTGAAGACCGAGTCACTATTGATTTGGGTCATGCCTCTTTATTACCTTATCCCGATAATAGTTTTGATGTTGTATTGTTCTTTGAATCACCTTGCCACTTCCCTGATCGTCAAACATTTTTTAATGAAGTTTTTAGAGTTTTGAAGCCAAATGGCAGAATGGCAGGTGAGGACTGGTTGGCGACTGATTTAATCAGTAAAGACATGCTTAAAAAATGGATTCAACCGATCTGCAAGACATGGGCAATACCTATGTTAGGTACTGGTAGTTGCTACCTTACACAATTTGAGAACGCCGGTTTTGTTAATAACCTGTATGTAGATATGCAGTCGGAAATATTGCTAAGTAAGGGCTTTTCTGTGACAGAAACACAACAATCACAACTACGTGAGGAGATTCAATCTTGTCAGAGCCCGCTTCTTGAGCTTACGCTGGAAGGGCTTTTAAGTCTTGGTCAGGCAGTGGCAGCAGGTGCATTTACAATTGGTAGATTTATTGCGCATAAGCCTGCCTAAAACATGCGAGGAATAGGATGAATAAATTGTAAGTAGTTGTTGCTATATATCAAGTTAAACAGAATGAGCTTGGTTTTGATAATATGAAGTTTTTTACAGGTCATTATTAATAATAAATTTACATGGAAAATAGTAAGGCTGAAGTAAAACCTGATAATCGTAATGAAAGCCGAATTCCCGTGGAATCAGGGACTACTGTTATTATTCACAGTGGTGAACGAGAAATTATCGGCACTATCGAAGATAAATCAGAAGGGGGATTAGGTATTAAAATCCCTGAAGCATCTAAGCAGTTTTTACAGCAAAACACCATGTTGACAATGACTTATAGCATGCCTTATGGCTTGGTGAGTCAGTCTGCACAGGTTTGTTGGAGCAATTCTGATAAAGCTGGTGAATTAACAATAGGCACCAGTTTCCTTGAGGCTGAAGATGGTTTTCAAACTGACTATCAAAAGTTGTGGAAAAATTTTATTGATGCCGAAAAACTGGAAGATGCAGCACGTTTTTGGTTAAGTCTTCAATCAGCAATGATCAGTGGTGTTACTCGAGGTGTTGTGGTGTTGGGTAAACCAGAAAGTGAAGCTTATTCACCCGTTGCATTTTGGCCTGAAGGTCAAAGCGGTGCTATCGGTTTAACAGAGGTTGCAGAATTAGCTTTACAAGAAAAGCGTGGTGTTTTGCGCGATGAAGGCCAGGTTAATAAGGAACTTGATCTTCGGGTTTGTTATATCGGTTTTCCCTTGATGCTGGAAGAAAAAGTATATGGCGTGGTAGCTATTGAAATCGCCGTCCGGCAAGAGAGTTTGATGCGTGCAGTGATGCGTCAATTACAATGGGGAGCTGCATGGATTGAGCTATTTATTCGACGTATTGAAGGTAAAAAATATACACCGGAAAATCAGCAACTAGTTACTGTTTTAGAATTAATAGCAACCAGCTTACAGCATGAAAAATTTCAAGCTGCAGCGACAAGTGTTGTTACCGAACTTGCTACATTGCTGGAGTGTGAGAGAGTTAGTATTGGCTTTCTTAAAGGTAAGTATATGCAAGTTGAAGCGCTATCGCATAGTGCTGATTTTGCCAAAAAATCTAAGCTGGTTCAAGGTTTGGGATTGGCGATGGATGAGGCAATGGATCAACAAGCTTCATTGATCTTTCCTGCCTATAACGGTGATACCGTAAAAATTCTTAAATGTCATGAAAAACTCATACAAGATCAAGGTACTGGCAGTGTTTGTTCTATTCCTTTGAGTAATAATAGCGAAGTATTTGGCGCTCTAACTTTGGAGAGAGCAAAAGGACAATTATTTGTAAAAAATACAGTAGAGTTATGTGAAACTATTGCCTCTCTGGTTGGACCAATACTGGAGGCTAAACGTAAAGAAGATCAATGGCTGATAACAAAATTTGGTTTATCACTAAAAAGTTTTGTTTTAAATTTGATAGGTCCTGCTCATGCAGCACTTAAAGTAACCACTTTTCTCTTTTTATCCGTGCTGTTGTTTTTTTCCGTGGCTGTTGGTGATTTTCGCATTACTGCGGATACCTCTCTTGAAGGTTCTATTCAACGTGTGATTGTAACCCCTTTCGATGGCTTTATTAGCGAAGCTTATGTGCGAGCAGGGGATGTAGTTAAGAAAGATAGTCCTTTAGTAACACTGGACGATAATGATCTTATTTTGGAAAGAGCTAAGTGGGATAGTCAGAAAGCACAATATTTAAAAGAGTATCGTGATGCCTTGGGTAAATCAGAACGTAGTAAAGTAAGTGTATTAAAAGCACAGTTGAGCCAAGTTGATGCTCAGTTGGCTATGGTAGATGCACAATTATCCCGAATACGGGTAAATGCTCCCTTTGATGGCATTATTGTTTCTGGAGATTTAAGTCAATCCTTAGGTTCTCCCTCTCAACGTGGTGAGGTTTTATTTGAAATTGCGCCCTTGGAGGCCTATAGGGTGATTCTTGAGGTTGATGAACGAGATATTTCTGTTATTAAAATAGGACAGACTGGTGAATTAGTTTTAACAGGACATAGTGACAAGGTGATAGTTTTCAAAGTGAATAGTGTGACACCTGTATCAGAAGTTAAAGAAGGTCGTAATTATTTTAAAGTGGAAGCAATATTAGATCAGAAAATTGACTTTTTACGTCCCGGGATGAAAGGTGTCGGTAAAATTTTGATTGGTGAAAGACATTTAATCTGGATGTGGACTCGCCCCTTTGTTGATTGGTTACGCCTGTCCTTATGGACGTGGTGGCCGCAAGGGTTATAGCTTTAGGAAGCAATTATGGCTGATTCAATGTTTAGTTCTTCTTGGTATCGTATTGCGGGACTAAAACCTCGACTGAGAAGTCATGTGCAGATTTCTAGACACCACTACCGAGGACAGTTGTGGTATGTCTTACAGGATCGCTCCAGTAGTCAAAATCATCGCTTTACGCCCGAAGTCTATTTTGTTTTATCGTTAATGGATGGTGAACGGAATTTTCAGGCGATTTGGAATTTGTCATTAGAACAGTTAGGTGATGATGCACCGACTCAGGATGAAATGGTTAAGTTATTGGGGCAATTGCATAGCAGTGATTTGTTGTTATGTGACGTTTCTCCTGATACCTTAGAACTTTTTCAGCGCTTTGAAAAAAAACAAAAAGTAAAATGGAAACAAAAGCTTTCCAGTCCTTTGTCTATTCGATTACCATTATGGGATCCAGATGACTTTCTTGAGCGTTGGCTGTTTTTAATTCTTCCTTTTGCCGGCTGGTTAGGGAAAGTTATTTGGATGACAGTCATTATCATCGCAGTGGTTCTCACCGCTTCAAATTGGCCTGATTTATCTAAGGGCGTTGCCGACCGTATTATGGCACCTAGCAATTTATTTTTGCTGTTTTTTATTTATCCAGTGGTCAAATTTTTTCATGAGATGGGGCACGCTTTTTCGACCAAAGTCTGGGGTGGAGAAGTGCATGAAATGGGTATTATGCTATTAGTTTTTATGCCTATTCCTTATGTTGATGCTTCCAGCTCTTGGTCATTTAGAGATAGAAAAAAGCGTATTGTCGTTGGTGCAGCAGGGATGGGGGTTGAGTTGTTTTTGGCTGCCCTAGCTTTATTTGTTTGGTTAACTGTTGAACAAGGAATAGTGCGGGCTATTGCATACAATGTTATGTTGATTGGCGGAGTTTCAACTTTGTTTTTTAATGGTAACCCCTTATTACGGTTTGATGGTTATTATATTTTTTCTGACTTGATTGAAATACCTAACCTCTCAAGTCGAGCTAATAATTATATTGGCTATTTATTTCAGCGTTACTTTTTCTCTGTGCAATTAAATTCGCCGGCATCAAGTACCGGTGAAAAAGTCTGGTTTATTTGCTATGGCTTGGCTTCATTTGTTTATAGGATGTTAATTAGTTTTACTATCATTCTATTTGTTGCCGGAAAGTTCTTTTTTATGGGGATAATCTTCGCCTGTTGGGCTGTTTATTCCATGATTGTATTGCCTGTATTCAAACAACTTAAATTTCTTTTTTCCAGTCCTGCAATACAACGTCAACGATTAAGAGCAGTGACGATAAGTTTTAGCTTGTTGACAGCTGTAATCTGTTTTTTATTTCTATTTCCTGTTTCTTTGAGTAGCTATGCTGAAGGTGTTATCTGGTTGCCAGAACAGGCAAAAGTACGCGCTCAGACCGAAGGATTTATACGAAATGTAGATGCAAAACCCTATACAAAAGTAAAGCAAGGCGATGTGTTACTGTTTATGGAAGATCCTTTGCTATATTCCAGAAAAAGTATTTTGCTTTATCAAATTGATGAGTTACAGGCGCAATATAAAAAAGCTTGGATGGAAGACCAGGTTAGAGCTCAAATTATTAACGATCAAATTGAGGTTGTAGAGGTTGAGTTGGCTCAAGTGAATGAGCGTATTGATGGGCTTACTTTAAATAGTCCTTCTAATGGTTTATTTGTTGTGCCCAAGGCAAATGATTTGCTAGGGAGTTTTATGAAGAAAGGAGATTTGATTGCTTATATTGTTAATTTTCCTGTAACGACTATTCGAGCTGTTGTAACTCAGGATGATATTGGTTTGGTCAGAGAATTAACTCAAAGTGTGCAGGTGCGATTAGCGCATAATATTAAGACCTTCTATTCTGCTCGTGTTGTTAGAGAAGTACCAGCAGCATCTGATCAGTTACCTAGTTCTGCGTTAGGTTATATGGGAGGGGGATTAATTCCTGTTGATTCTTCGTCGGGTGATGGTGAAAAAGCCTTTGAAGCTGTTTTTCAGATTGAACTGGAAATACCAGCAGAAGCAAACGCCAGAAATTTGGGAGAACGGGTGTATGTGCGATTCGATTTTGGAAGTGAACCTCTAGCATGGCAATGGTTCAGGTTGGTTAGGCAATTGTTTTTGAGGCAGTTTAGTGTGTGATAATGTTAAGTGGTGTTGAATAATGAAATCATCACGATCTACCTATAAACCAGGAATTGTTGAAGGGCTATATCCTGAGCAGAAAGAGTCTAAAAAGAGTTATTTGGATCAACTTTTGGCTAGAATTATTGGGTTTTCTACCCGCATTTCTAAATATAATCAAAGCTCACTTAATTTAGTCGTTGCAGCAGTTAATGGTTATGAACAAGAATGTAGCATATTGGATTATCAAGCTTTGGGGCAACGAATTCACTCCCTAAAATCCAATTTAATACTTCACGGCTTAAGAGATGATCTTATTATTGAAGCATTTGCTTTGATCAAGGAAGTTGCTGGAAGAGAATTGGGAATGAGGCATTATGATGTACAGCTTATAGGTGGGTGGATACTTATTAAGGGCATGATCGCTGAAATGGAAACCGGTGAAGGTAAAACTTTGGTAGCCACTTTGGCCGCATGTACTGCAGCAATGGCTGGTATTCCTGTTCATGTTGTTACAGTTAATGACTACTTAGTCAAACGAGATGCTACTTTAATGGAGCCAGTTTATAAGGCTTTTGGTTTGAGTGTTGGTATCATTGTTGAAGATATGGACTTAACCACTCGCCAAGCCTCCTATGCCTGCGATATAACCTATTGTAGTAATAAACAACTTACATTTGATTATCTTAAAGATAAGATGGTACTTGGACGAAACAGCAGTGGCTTTCATTTACAATTAGAAAGGCTATATGCGAAACAAGCGGCTAAGTTGCCACAATTACATTTAAGAGGTCTTTGCTTTGCAATTATTGATGAGGCTGATAGTGTTTTAATTGATGAGTCACGAACACCGTTGATTTTATCTCGTGACAATAATACGCTTGATCAACTACATGTTTATCAACAGGCTATTAATATTGCAGAGCAATTAAAGGAGCTTAGAGACTATGTTTGTGATCGCCGTAGTCACTATATAGAATTAACACAATCGGGTGTTGATCGTGTCAAACATAGTACTCAGTCATTGTCGGGTATTTGGTCTGCTGAACGACGTGGACGTGAATTAATAGTGCAAGCACTTTCAGCAATGCACTTATTTGTAAAAGATATTAATTATTTAGTCAGTGATGGAAAAATATTAATTATTGATGAATTCACTGGCCGCGTAATGCCAGACCGATCATGGGAGCGTGGCTTACACCAGCTAATAGAAACTAAAGAAAAATGTGAAATCAGTGGACAAAGAGAAACTCTTTGTCGAATTAGTTACCAGACTTTTTTTCAACGCTATCTACATATGGCGGGTATGACAGGGACAGCAAAAGAGGTTGCAAATGAATTGTTTTTTGTTTACCGGCAACCGGTGATTAAAATCCCTACTAATAAACCTAGTAAGCGAAAACAATTGCCGAGGCGTTATTTTGTGACAGCAGATCAAAAGTGGTTTGCTATAGTGCAACGAATTGAACAAATTCATCAACAGGGAAGACCTATTTTAATTGGGAGTCGTTCCGTTGAAGCATCTGAACATCTGGGGAAGCTATTATTAAACAAGGGGTTGCCCCATCGAATATTAAATGCTCGCCAAGATGCCGATGAAGCAGAAATTATTGAAGCGGCTGGAACGATAGGCTGTATTACTGTGGCAACTAATATGGCAGGAAGGGGGACTGATATTATTTTAGCATCAGGTGTTAATGAAATCGGTGGATTGCATGTGATTGTTAGTGAATGTCATGAGTCTCGCCGCATAGATAGGCAGTTATTTGGTCGCTGTGGCCGCCAAGGAAACCAAGGGAGTTATGAAATGTTTTTATCTTTTGATGATGAAATTGTTATTAAATATGCGCCTCCTGTGTTGTATTATTTTGCGAAAACAATGTGTGCCTCTGGTTACCAAAAAATAGCTTCATTAGTTTTTTACCTAGCACAAACTCGGGCAGAAAAACACCATGCAGCAATTCGTAAAAGTTTACTTAAAATGGATCAGAATTTACAAAATACATTGGCATTTTCTGGGAAATCTGAATAGGGAGTTAGTATGAATAGATTTGTAATAAAAAAAGTTATTATTAGCGTATTGTTGGTGTTTTCTAATGTTTTGTCTGCTGAAAATGAAGTTTTAGATTGTGTGATAGAGCCATCTAAACTTGTAGAGTTGAGCAGTCAAGTACGAGGGGTAATAGAAACCGTGTTCGTTGAGCGCGGTGATTTTGTTCAAAAAGGTCAACTAGTTGCTAAGATGATGTCTGGAGTGGAAAAGGCCAGTGTTCAATTATCTAGGAATAGGGCTAAAATGGAAGTGGATATTAAGTCTCGAAAAGCTGAGCGTGAATTTAGAAATAACAATTTAAAACAGATAACAGAGCTTCATCATAAAAAGTTGGCATCACAAAGGGAATATGATGAGGCCAAGACGGCAAGTATTGTTGCTGATATTGAGTTGGAAAAGGCTAGAGAGCTGAAGCATTTGGCGGTATTGGAATTACGTCGCACCCAAGAAGTGCTTAAGCTTCGGTCTATGCATAGTGTGGTGGATGGTGTGGTGGTTGAGGTAATGAAATCATCAGGTGAATTTGTTGAAGAACAACCCGTCATGAAAATTGCTCAAATTGATCCACTAAATATTGAGGTAATTGTGCCAGAACAGTTGATGGGGAATATTAAAATAGCACAAGAATCTAAGATTATCCTTGATAAGCCTATTGATAGTAGTTTGGTTGCGAAAGTAAGTATCATTGATCAAGTTATTGATGCTTCAAGCGGTACATTTGGAGTGCGACTCACATTAGCAAACCCTGGTAATAAAATTCATGCTGGGCAGCGTTGTAAAGTTGTTTTAGTTGATAGCATCGATGCTGCAGGTGATGAAAGTTATGGTTCTAGATGAAATGTAAAGAGTAAGCCAATTTCAACATCCCCTATCGAATCGTTTGAGCAACAGCAAGTCTAGAATTTGACGGATCAAAAAATTAGAAAGTTTATTTTTTCAGGGGCATGATCAGGAAATCAAAAAAAACATAGGTTTTCCCCCACCTCAGTCGTCTGGCTGCGGTTTTATCGGATGGTTGATGAGTATACAGAATGATGGACGAATACCAAAACCTTAGCCTTGAAATGCTATCGCTGAAAATCAGGGAAACGGAGCGGAGCGAAGTGATGATTTTTAGTCCGCAGTAGGCCACAGGGAAATTTGCCGATTCGACGTGTGCGATAGCACGCGAGAGAAGCAAAAATTTTATCCCG
>Ga0105348_1000220_pt1 | contig 43747 bp, 29 predicted proteins | sample EN8Hudsemesocosm_2_FD_83504 | JGI IMG/M metagenome (GOLD analysis project Ga0105348, IMG submission 83504) | Methane-oxidizing microbial communities from mesocosms in the Hudson Canyon - EN8C Hudson Canyon | ecosystem: Environmental > Aquatic > Marine > Cold seeps | place: Hudson Canyon... | reverse complement strand
CCTACTAAAGTATGTGACCGTCGTTTTTGTGGGCAGTTAGATAACAGCAATCAAGCGCTTGCCATTGCTAGCGCTGCGCAAAAGCATCAAGGCTTAACTTTAGTCATCACTAAAGACACACTGAGTGCTCAGCGCTTGGAAGAAGAGATTGGCTTCTTTTCTGAAGATCTACCGGTACTGCATTTGCCAGATTGGGAGATTCTTCCTTACGATACTTTCTCTCCTCACCAAGACATTATCTCTCAGCGCCTATTTACTTTTTCACAGCTGCCTCTGATAAAGCATGGTCTATTAATTGTTCCCATCAGTACCTTGCTGCATAAAACGTCGCCAAAAGAATTTTTACAAGCCAATAGCCTTGTCATCGACATAGGTCAAACCCTGAATGTCGAAACACTGCGCTCTCAATTAGAAAATGCGGGCTATAGCTGCGTTGATAATGTGTATGAGCACGGTGAGTTTGCATTACGCGGCGCGATCTTTGATATTTTCCCGATGGGTGAAGATAAACCGTTTCGGATCGAGCTGTTTGATGACGAAGTAGAAACCTTAAGAACCTTCGACCCTGATACCCAACGCACCGCTGATAAAATTGATCAGATTCGTGTATTACCCGCTAAAGAATATCCGCTTCATAAAGAAGGTCAGCGTCACTTCAGACAGAACTGGTATGAGTTCTTTGAAACCGACCCCAAACTTTCATCTTTATATACTGATATTAGCCAAGGGATTCCGCCAGCAGGCATTGAATATTACTTGCCTCTTTTCTTTGGTGAGCTAAGTAACTTATTCGACTTTTTGCCCGAATCCAGCTTAATCATTCATGATGGCGATATCGAAACAGCGGCTAAGCAGTTCCGCGATGATGTTCAATTGCGCTATGAAGACAGACGCCACGACATCCGTCGCCCGCTGGTCGCGCCTAAGGACCTGTTTTTAAATCCAGATGAATTATTTACTGCCCTCAACCAGTTCCCACGAGTTCAGTGGTATGGTGATCAAGCTCCTGACCGTGCTGGTAGTGAGCAATATTCAACCCCAGATATCGGCGACATCAGCATCAATGCTCAAGCCGAGGAGCCACTAACTTTATTAAAAGCTTTCTTAGATCAGAATAAAGCCAGAATACTCTTTTGTACTGAGTCTGCCGGTCGCAGAGAAGCCGTGCGTGAGTTATTACAGCGCATTCAGATCCGACCAACTGAACTTGAAAGCTGGTCAGACTTCGCCACCGATGACTGCCCAATCGGCATCACCATTGCCCCCCTCGATAAAGGCCTAGTAGTAAGCAACGACTCTGGGGAACCTGAACTGGTTCTAATCAGCGAGAATCAGTTATTTGGCCAGCGCATTATGCAGCGCCGTCGTCGCAGCAAGAATAAAGGCAATGCTGAGAATATAATTCGTGACTTAACCGAGTTAAAAGAAGGCAGTCCCGTTGTCCATCTTGATCATGGTATTGGCCGATATATTGGTCTGCAAACATTAGAAATCGACAACCAAGTAAACGAATTTTTGATGCTGGAATACGCTGGCGATTCAAAGCTTTACGTACCCGTTTCCTCTTTGCATTTAATCTCTCGTTACGGTGGTGATAGCGAAGGCGGCCCTGCGCTGCATAAGCTCGGCACAGAAAAATGGGCAACCGCAAAACGTAAAGCCCAAGAGAAAATTCGCGATACCGCAGCAGAGCTTTTAGATGTTTACGCTCGTCGTGAAGCAAGAGTCGGCTTTAAGTTTAATAAACCCGACCAAGATTATGAGCGCTTTGCTGCCGCCTTCCCTTTTGAAGAAACCCCAGATCAGCAAACCGCGATCGAAGCGGTTATTGAAGACATGACCAGTCGCAAGCCGATGGACCGTTTAGTCTGTGGTGATGTAGGCTTCGGCAAAACTGAAGTCGCAATGCGTGCAGCCTTTATGGCCGTGCAAAGTGGTAAGCAAGTCGCCATCCTTGTTCCGACGACTCTACTCGCCCAACAGCATTATGAAAACTTCAAAGACCGCTTTGCCGATTGGCCTGTGCAAGTTGAAGTTCTATCGCGCTTTAAATCAGCAAAAGATACTCAGCTAGCGCTCGATAAAATGAGCGACGGCAAAGCTGATATCGTTATTGGTACTCATAAGCTACTGCAAAAAGACATCGTCTTTCATGAACTGGGATTATTGATGATCGATGAAGAACATCGATTTGGTGTACAGCAAAAAGAACGCATTAAATCGCTGCGCTCAGAAGTCGATATTCTGACATTAACCGCAACCCCTATTCCTCGAACGCTTAATATGGCGATGGCCAGCGTACGTGACCTTTCGATTATCGCCACGCCACCGGCAAAGCGTTTATCAGTAAAGACCTTTGTGCGCCAATACGATAAGCCAACAGTAAAAGAAGCACTCTTGCGTGAAATTCTTCGTGGTGGCCAAGTTTATTATTTACACAATGAAGTCAAAAACATTGAAAAAGCCGGTCGCGATATTGGCGAACTGATTCCCGAAGCCCGCGTTGGCATCGCTCATGGTCAAATGACTGAGCGTGAGTTAGAAACAGTGATGAAGGACTTCTATCACAAGCGCATTAATATATTGGTCTGTACGACCATCATTGAAACCGGTATCGATATTCCGTCAGCCAATACCATCATCATCGATCGCGCCGATAAATTTGGTCTTGCGCAACTGCACCAGCTGCGTGGCCGCGTAGGTCGTTCACATCACCAAGCGTATGCGTATTTACTGACTCCTGATGGTAAAAAACTCAGCAAAGATGCAGTGAAACGTCTTGATGCCATCCAGAGTTCGCAAGACTTAGGTGCAGGCTTTATGCTGGCGTCACACGATTTAGAAATTCGGGGGGCAGGTGAGCTATTAGGCGAAGAGCAAAGCGGTCACATCCAAGGGATTGGTTTTAGCTTGTATATGGAAATGCTAGAGCAAGCGGTTAAATCCATTCAGTCCGGTAAAAACCCTAACGCTGAAATTCCACTGCAGCATGGCGCAGAAGTGAATTTGCATGTGCCATCACTCATTCCAGATGATTACCTTCCGGATGTGAATAGCCGCCTAACTCTCTATAAACGCATATCCAATGCAAAAAATGATAATGACCTACGTGAGCTGCAAGTTGAAATGATCGACCGCTTTGGCTTATTACCCGAACAAGTTAAAAACTTATTTAAAGTCACTGCCCTAAAACTGCAACTGACACCACTGGGGATTCAAAAACTGGATGCTGGAGCAAAGTCTGGCCGCATTGAATTTGGCAGAGAAACTAACATTGACCCCTTCCGCTTAATTCAAATAGTACAAACAAGACCTGCGACATATAAGCTAGAAGGTGGACAAGCTCTTAAGTTTATTGAGAACATGCCCGAAATAGATCAAAGACTCGCAGTGATCGAACGCTTATTACGCGACCTGCAAAAGGACCCTAACTCATAATGAATCGTTTTAAATCCATACCAACACTGACAACAGTACTGGCATCAACACTGCCACAGGCGTCCAAGGAGCTGCTTACGCTTCTTGCCTCACTTATGCTTATGACTATCAGCAATACTACAACAGCTGAAGCCGCCCGCTGGTATGAAGTTGAAGTGGCATTAATAGGATATCAAGATAGCCAGAAAATCAATCATGAAAATTGGTCTGAAATTCTCATCAATGAAGATTCTACTAATGTCTCAAATGATACGCAGGCTGCACTCGATGAACAGGAAATCGAGCCTTGGTCTTGGCTTAATTGGTGGAACAGTACGACAGAAGCAGAAAGTAATTTATACAACGTTCAAAAGCCGCAAGCATTAAACCTTGAGCCTGCTCTTATATTGAAAACTCCCTTTATTGAAACAGGGATTGCCTTTGAAGATAAGGTAGAAAAATTTAAAAAAACGAAAGGCTTACAACTGATATGGAGCCAAAAATGGCAGCAGCCAATTCCCGATAAAGCTGATGCAACGGAGGTTGAAAATGCCGTTAAAATTAATTTCAGAACTCCACTTAATTTTCAGCAGACTCTAAAATCATCATCGCCACTACTGGAAGCAGAAGTTATTGGTGAAATCTATTTATATCGCAGCCGCTATTTACACCTTGTATCCGCACTCAACATTCAACATTGGCAAAGCCTAAATGGCACAAGCAAGCTGGATAAATCCATCAATATCTTACCCAACCACCCTCAAAACGGGGTAAATATAATACCTTCTAATAGCAGCACACTTTTAACAGCGATTAATGAAATCCCGCTCAGGGCGGCCAGTGTTAATCAAAGCCGCCGCATGCGCAGTAACGAACTGCATTATATTGACCACCCATTATTGGGGATTTTAGTCAGAGTGACACCTTTAGCGGACATTTCAGAGTAATAGCGACACTACTCAGTCATAGCTAACCAAGGTGAAACCCCATTATTTCATCTTGGTTACGCAGAGCACTCACCCTCGTAGGAAACAATTGAATATCATTTGGGGTTAGTAGAATAACCTTCTCATCAAATAACCCTACCAATCCAGAACGTGTCATTTCCATGAAACGCCCCTCATTACTCTGCAAATAAAACTCTGGTTGCAACTCGAAGCTATGAAGCAATCCGTTTGCTAGAGGGTCTTCGATCGCCCCCAGGTCTTTGTACAAGCTCAGACCATTTTTAGCCAGCAGCAAGATTTGACCATTAATGAGCTCTAGAGCTTCTACTCTCTCTCCATGAGAAAGTACTAATGACTGAGATGACCTTACAATATCTGAGTTATTTTCAATGATCATATTTACGGTTCATTCTCATCTGAGTATTTAATTTATAAATTATGCCATAAAGATGAATAACAGCATATTCGTCTTAAATTATATCGTGTTATATCAATAAGCGATTGAGGCCATAGATACCTTGACCTGCATCAATGAGGTACTTATGATCATTCTGTAATTCTCTTTTAACTCCTCCTCTAAAAATAAACATAAGGAACTGCTTACACATGTCCACGCCTACGTTTAAGCTAACCGTCGACGGTTTTGATTTAACACTTGTTGAGTTTGACGGTATAGAGGAGCTGAATCGCTTATTTAAATATACTTTTAAGGCTGAGATACCCCTAGGAAAATCCTTATCGGATGTACTCGATGGTGATGCGGTATTCACCATTGTAGAATTTGATACGAACTTATACTCAGGTGACATTGATATTCCTGGATATATTTCAAAGGTATCAAAGACTAGCAGCGAATGGACCTTAGAGTTTTTACCAAAACTTCATAAAACAACAACCAATAGCCGCGCTGAAATCTACTTTAAAGAAGACGCCTCTTTAACCGCACTGTCGGTCATTGAAGAAGAATTTAAAAACGATATTCTGTTGAATGATCGTTCCCCTGTGTTCGACATTATCAGCACCCTGCCAACACGAAAGCTTTTTTGTCAATTACACGAATCCAATTGGAATTACGTTGCAAGGCTTTGTGATCACTGGGGATTTCATTTTTACTTTGATCATTACAATCAGCAAATTGTATTTGCTGACAACAATCAATACGATCAATCGTTCACAACTGAACTTAAAACTACGATTTCCACCGCTGATAACTCTCCATTAAAAATATTAAACTGGCAAGAAAATTTGCAAGCCGTTGCCAGTATCACTGTCATAACCGGCTATGATAATTATAATGCAGCAACTCCTATTACGGCATCATACCCAACAACAAATCCAGGTAATTTAACTGAAGCTAAACACACTTTGGCAGATGTAAACTCTCAATTGGAAGCTGATTATATTGCTCAAATAACGCAAGAAGCGACTCATTGTAAGAGCCACCTAGCAACAGGTGATTCAAAATTACCTTATTTATTCCCAGGTTTCTTAATTAATACAGACGACTCTGATTTTGCTAAAGCCTTAATCATAAAAACGACGATACAAGCTCGCAACTTAAACTCTACCAATTCTGGCACAGCTGCAAGCTATACCTGTAGCTTTGAAGCCATTCCAGATTCAGTATTATTTAGACCGACAAAACACTACCAAATTCCTGCTGCAACTAATGTCTATGGAAAAATAATTTCTGAAACAAATGACCTAACACAAGCACAAAGAAATCAAGTAGGTGAATATAAAGTCGATTTATTAGGCTTTGAAAATGAATCTTCAGTACATCCCTGGTTGCGAAAGACTCAAACGACAGCTGGCGCAAACAGCGTCGACATCCCCCTACTTCCCGATACCGAAGTTTTAATTGCTTTTGTCGACAATAACCCTAACTGCCCTTACATACAGAGTGCCGCCGAAAACTCACTTCAACCAGCCCCCGTAACCAATGCAAACCCTCATCACGCTGTGATTAAAACGGGAGGCATGTTGGCAACAAGTTCGTTAGAAGGTCGATACAATTATGCAATTACTTCAAAGACGCTGGCAATTGATAGTACCTATCAAACGGTTGACTCTGATATCAGTGGTTCTGTTAAAAATTATTTAGCTGAAAGAGGAACATTTGATCAGCATACTAATTTTATTGACCCCTCATCCGCTACCGCTGTTGCGTTCAGTGATAGCGATGAAAGCAGTGGCGACTATATTTTTACTCGCTTCTCTGGTGATAGTGTAGAAATCCGTCAAGGCGATAAAATGCATTGGCATAATGGTAACATTTATGACTTTGGCGGTTACTGGAATTATAATTTAGGTAATAGTTACGAAGAAAATTTCATCGATCAAGCAGCACCGCTTAATATCAAGGTAGATAAAGACAGCCGCAGTGGCGACATACTTCCTTCTGGGCCCAACCCCGGTGCCATATCTTTCAGTACATTGACAGAAGGTGGCTTGAGCGAATCCGATGTAAAGCCAGCTTCCTATAGTAGTACCGGTGTAGCGACGACCGATGGTAGCAAAACTTTTAAGGTCAATTCTGAAGGTGATTGGAATGCCAATGGCATGAATATTACCAAGGATTATAATGCCACCTATGATTATAAATTTGGCGAAGGCATTGAAATTAGTGACCGCGTAAATTCTTTAGAAATCACTCATACCGACGGCGATACAACGGCTATCGAAATGAACTTCCATAAAGGTATTCTCCGCTCTTGGGAAAAACAAGTTGGCCGTAATACTAACGAGAAAAAATGGGCCGGCAACGGCAACAAGACCTTTGAAGGGTCTTCCAGCTTTGATAGTAACACTAACACTAAAACTGAAAAAGAAACTGCCTGGGATGTTAAGGGCGATACCAAAATTTCAGACAGCTCAACCATCACCACACCTAACTCAATAACTACCGACGAAAAGTCTTTTAATATGGATACCGGCGCACTCGCCACCCACAACATTAAAACGACTAATGGCATGGCGACAGCCGAAATGGATTTTTCGTTTGATGCGACCGCTGCGTCAAAATTCAATTTTGGTGCATCCACATCTTTTGCTTTAAGCGCTCAAGCTGATGCCTCACTCGCAATCAGCCTCTCTGGCAATGCTAGCATAGCTCTTGAAGTAGGGCTTAATCTTGACATTAAGCTGTCTGGCGGCATGACTTTTGAAATGAAAAAAGATGTTGGTGGCTTGTACAAGTTCAAGAACGGAAAATTTGTCGCAGAGACAGAAGCAACTATTTTAGCCGCTACGACAGCAGCTACTATCGAAGCTATGGGACCTACAATCCAAACTATCTCGGCACAAATTGTGAATTCAAATGCAAAATTAGAGAAATCTATTGCCAAATTATCTAGCGCACAGGTGAATATCCAAAATGACCTTATGCACTTAATATTTTAACTGATAAGGCTTAGATAATACCGTGAAAATAATTTCTCCTATGCAGCTAGTGCACAATCAACGCACTCTCGAACAGAATCGCCAATTTCATTGGGTAATATCACCCTCCATGTTCGTTCGCCTATCAACAGGAAAAGTCGAGCTGCAACATGAATGTATCAGCGATGTTATGGATAGCATGGGTGACATTCCAATGCTCGATATGGGCATGCCCAAGCCCAAGGGCGAGTGGCTTGCAAGTGCGAGCCTGTTTGCACCACAAGGTAGTGAGATTCAAGCCGCCAAAGCCAGTATTGAAATAGCAGGAAAAAAGAAAACCCTTAACGTTTTTGGGGATCGCCACTGGCAACTAAGCTTGCCATCAAGCCCTGATAGCTTTACCAGTATGCCATTAGATTATCAGCATGCATTTGGTAGCCCTGAATTTCCGATGAACCCGAACGGCCTAGGGTTTAATAGCGAACAACTGCCCAACATTGAAGCACCCCACGATACCATCACACACAAAGACGGTCAGTACGCTCCTGCCGGCTTCGCGCCACTTGATCCTAGCTGGCCTCAGCGCTCACAATTTCAAGGGACATACGATAAGCTATATATGGAAAAGTATTTCCCTGGCTATCCAAAAGACATGGACTGGCGCTTGTTTATGAACGCTCCACAAGATCAATGGATAGATGGTTTCTTTCAAGGCAGCGAAACCTTTGAATTAAGCAATTTGGCCCCTAATCAAAAATTAATTAAAGGACAGTTACCCGGTTTCGATCCTCGTTGCTTTATCAAAGACAGTAATGAAGCCAACGAAAACCAATTTAAAGAAGTTAACCTGCACTTAGATACCGTATGGTTCTTTCCCGATAAAGACCTTGTACAGCTAATTTGGCGTGGCGGCATGCAGGTCGTCGGTGACGAAGCAGAACAAATTAGTCACGTACTACTGGCCTACGAACATAGAGAGCACCCTCGCCGAGGTGCTGAGCATTATCGCCACGCTATGGAGGATCGAATTCAGAATAAAGACCCTCTACAAGATAGCTTAAATACGCAGGACCTTATCCCCACTGGTGACCCGTCAGCCATGCAGCTATTGCAAAAATCGGCAATGGAAAATGTTCAAGAAAGCTCATTTGTAGAAAACATGAAAACCAAAACCGATTCAATCAAAGCCGCGGTTGATGACAAAGTTGAAAGCTCTTTGCAAGATATCAAACAGCAGCTTGATAAATCTACGGTAGACACACAACAAAAAAATGATCTTCTGACTAAACTTGATAGCCTCAATACCCCATCAGAAAATGACCCTGCAACCGTTGCGCTCATGAAAAAGCTGGATGAAACCCTTCCAGGCATAAACTCGGGCAGTCCAAAAGATATAGATTTTTCTGATTTTTCATTCAAAAAACTGGACGAACTGTTCGCTGAAATTGCTAATTTTACGGACATTAAGAAATCAGAAGCCTTTGCCGCGATTAAACCAGAGATTGATAAGCTAACCAAGCAACTTGAAAGTACTGATATTCAAGGCAACCTCAGTGCAGAGCAACGAACGCTTATTGAAGATCAACTCAAACTACTTAAAAATACTGTCAACGAGGAGCCCCCTGCTCTCGTACCTCTGCCTCGCATCGATGTTGAAGCATTAAAGCAGCAAGTCAATACGACAACACCCGAAATTCAAAAAGCTCAGCAAGAGCTTCATTTAATGCTTAGCAATCCAATGCTGGCTGATAACCAGAAGATTCAGCAAGCCAAAGACAAGCTCAGCTCATTACAAAATAACGAGCTGATTAAAATAAACAACGAGCTTGATCAAGCTCAAATCGAGTTCAAAAAAAGCTATGGTATGGGGGCGCATTTCGCTGATCACGGTTTATCGCCTCATATAAATGACGAGCAGCAACGAAATAGATTATTGTCCATCGCCAGTGGTGATAAAGATGCTAGCGGCCAAGACTGGGCGTGCTTAGATCTTTCAATGCAAAATCTAGACGGTATGAATTTCGAAGATTGTTTCATGGAGCAAGTCAATTTAACCGGCGCTAGTTTAGTCGGTGCTAATTTCACCGGAGCCATTTTAGCCCGCGCCAATTTTTATAATAGCAATTGCAGCCAAGCAATATTTGAACAAGCCAATCTAGGCGCAAGCCGTTGTCATAATACAAAATTTGATGAAGCCCAATTTAAAAATAGTATACTTTCAAAAACTGAATTCAAAAATTCCTCTTTTACAGCGGCAAACATCGATCAACCAGAAGTATTTGAAATAAGCCTAACTGATTGCAACTTCAATAACAGTAAAATCAAAGGCTTACCATTTTTAGAACTGTCAATGAACAACATAAGTTTTAAATATGCTCAATTGGAAACCTGTAATTTCGTCAACAGCACACTCAATGGCTGCAACTTTAATCATGCAATTCTGCCCTCCACCGCTTGGGCAAATACATCAATATCAAATAGCACGTTTGACTCTGCCGACATGACGAGCAATTGCTTTGTTAGCTCGGATGAGGATACACAGTGTACTTTTGACAACTTAGATTTCAGCAATGCAACTCTAAATAAAGCGAACTTACAGAATTTAGAATTAGAGAGGGTGCAATTCAGTGGCTGCGCTTTAGACAGCGCAAATCTGGCGGGTGCTAACTTAACAGGGGCAGTCTTTGATGACGCAATTGGTAAGCAAGCCATTTTCCGAAAGGCCAATCTGAACGGTGCAAGCCTTAAACGTACAAATTTCATGGAAGGCATCATGTCGAAATCAATCATTACCGATGCCAATTTAGAAAACAGCAACCTTTATGGAGTCGACTTTGTTCGCGCTACGATCAAAGGCACACGCTTTCATGGGGCCAACCTAGACGCTACCATATTGCGCGATTGGAGGCCTTCCTAATGATCCTTCTACAACCTGCACTACCAACTAGCGGCAAAGAACTTAGTTTACAAATTAAATCAGGTGAAACATTTACTGACTGCGAATTTACTAGCCTAGATTGCTCTCAGCAAGATTTGAGCGGCTCTGTTTTTTCTAATACTAAGTTTCAAGATTGCCACTTCAACCAGTGTGATCTACGCCAATCATTATTCAACAATTGCAAATTTTTGAACTGTACCTTCAGCCAATTAGAATGTGAAGATGTTAATTTTATCGAATCATATTTTGAGAACGCCAAATTCGAGCACAACCAACAGACCCAGTTCAATTTCATTACCTGCAATTTTGAGAATACTCGCTTCAATAACGTCAATATAGAAGGCGGTGTATTTCAACAATGTGATTTAAGCGCTGCTATTTTTTTTGAGAGTACAATAATGGCTGGCGTTTTCAATGATTGTGAATTACGGGATGCCGAGTTTGAGAAATGTGAGTTTAATAGGACTGTATTCAACGACTGCAGTTTTTCACACAATCGCATTATTCAGTGTCAATTCGCACTCATGTTCTTCAGCAAAGCAAACCTATCCGGCATCGACTTTAGCAGCATGCAACTTAGCCAAAGCCAGCTTAAAGATTGCAACCTTAAAGGCTGTAATTTCGTGAAAAGCCAACTCCAGCAAAGCGCTTTCAGTGGGAGTAGCATTCAAAAATGTGACTTTTCCGAAGCTGACATGACGCTAGCGAACCTCTTTGAATGTGACCTAACTGGCGCTCAATTCAAGAACACAAATTTAAAACAAGCCAGCCTTCAAAAATCAAAAATTATTGGCTGTGATTTATCAAAAGCAAATTTTGAAATGGCTCAGCTAAAAGAAGCTGAAATAAGGCTTTCTATTTTAAGTCGATCCAAACTAATCTATGCTGATTTAAGCAATAGTTTTATATCTGAGTGTGATTTTAGTGGTGCTGACGTTTACATGGCCAAAATGCACGAATCCTTTGAAGAGAAATGTATCTGGAGTGGCGCGAATAAGTCGTCTGCTCAAGGTACCAACGAACAGCTAAAAAAAGCCGAGCAATGGGGTAAATAATGAATACACAAGCCGAGAACATCATCCCTATCCAAAGCAATTTGGGTTCTGAAAATCATTTATCAAATAATTTCAGTGCTTATATTCAAGAAATAAATACGGGCGAAATTATTATTACCCATCAAGGCCGCTTAATGAAGGCTGAAACTGCCTTTAGCTGCTTAGCTCAGCCAATGACTGGTGATCAGGTTCTCATCAGCTGCGATCAACATCAGCAGGCTTACATAATAGCCATTCTTAAGCGTGAACAAACTGATCAAATGACGATGCAGTTACCTGCACGCACGGTCATTAACAGCAGTGAAAGTATTACTCTTGCGAGCCAACAGATTTCTCAATTAGCACAAAAGCAAATTAATAAAAGTTGCGAGCATATTACAGAGTTCGATCAAGCTATTATTAAAGGCAACAAACTACATAGCCATGTTCGACAGCTTCATAGCATTAGTGATTTGGTCAGTACTATTGCGAAACAAGCCATTCAAAAATTCAATAGTTATGTTCGAAAATCTGATACTTCAGACCAGGTTCAAGCAGCCCAGATGAGCCGTAAAGTCGACGGGCTTTATACAATGAATTCAAAACATACAATCATGGTAAGCCAGAAAGATACTAAGATTGATGGCGAACATATTCACATGGGTTAACGCTTCGACGTAATTAATTAAAGGAGACTTACGATGTTTGCCAATTGTTCTTTGGGTGGAATGCAATTTGCCATGCCTGATGTGTGCTTAACACCCATTCCATCACCCGCGGGGCCGATTCCAACGCCAATCCCCTACCCTAATACCGCTTTGTTGCCCACTGCTATTCCCCCGACCTGCTCTATGAAGCATTTCATATCGATGATGCCTGCTCATAATATGGCGACGATGGTTCCTATGACGATGGGCGATAATGCCGGGGCTCTTGGCGGGGTGATGTCCGGTATGATGATGGGGCCAGCACGCAGTATTATGGGCAGCATGAAAGTATTTACTGGCGGCCTGCCTGCAACTAAAATGCTTTCCCCTGCCTTGCAAAATATGACAAATGCACCAACTGGAATGACGTTAGCACCCTCCCAAGTTAAAGTATTAATAATGAGCTAATCAAGAAGATAATAATGAGCCAACAAGAAGAAAGTAAAATCAGTGCCTATGTCTCACCTGACTTAGAATATTGCTATCGTGATATTTCCAATATTTTTGTCGGTAGTAACGAAGTGACCTTCGAATTCGGTAATCACCACAAATCAGCCCCGGGCAATGCCGTAATTAATAACCGCATTGTTATGTCACTTGGTAATGCTTACGACCTTCAGCAGCGCTTACAGCAAGCTTTGATGCAAGCTCAACAAGCAATGATGAAACAAGAATAATTGTAAACGATTAATTTTTATAAAATTAAGGCGCTCAATGAAGCGCCTTTTTTGATTAATACGCAGACTCTATTTTGGACTGATACGAATCATTCCACCCACAGTTCCCTGCCAATAAACACGGTCCTTACCAATATTACCGGCCATTTGTAAGGTATCTGAGAAGAAACCTCCGCCAATGCGTTTTTGATACAGGGTTACTCCAGTATCAGGATCTAGCGCAGTAAAATAAAAGCTATCGGCTAGACCCGCTTTCGCTTTGTTCATTACCCCACGGCGCTCTACGGTATAAATTAAATTATCCGCTGTTGAAAGTTTAGGCACCGCGGATGAACGCAGTGAATTTTGCCATACGAGATCGCAGCCCGATTCGTCTTGATGTAAATCGATACGTACCATACCCGCAGCAAAATCAGCTTTTGCAGGCACTGCCGCGGGAACACCGTCAGGTACCTTCGGATAAGGATATCCATATGTTGAAGCCACGATCACACTCGTGCCAATACCAATTGCCGAATTCTCTGTCCCAGAAGATCCCGCTGTAAATAATGGATACTGACAAATTAATTCAGCGCCTTTGGTTTTATAAACCAATAACGATGCCTGCACATCGTTATTATCGGTAATCATCAAATACTCAGAGCCTGTAAGCGGACCAAAGAAGGTTGGGGTTGCTCCAGTACCTTTGCTTAATTGACCCGGTTTACGGTGACTGCCCGAATCATAAGCGGCTCGCCATTGAATATGAGGCTGACCGTCTTCGTCACGATGAATCACATACAAGGCTTCATCCGTCGCGATACCTGCTTGCCCTTCCAACGTATTCGAAAACGAATTATGTATTTCCTCCCCCTGTGCTAGCTTCACCGTTTTAATAGAGCCACTAAGGCTATCGTAGATGCCTACTAGACCTTGCTTAGTCGCAAACCAGATATCACCCTGCCCACCAGCATTGATGCTCACGACAGAGTCACAGTCGCCGCCACAATGACTATTAACGGCTTCCGTTAACGATACCGATTCGTCGATACTCACTTTCCAGCGTTTTATGATTCTACGACTATCCAGCCACGCCTTTACTCTAACTAGATTGTGCTTTCCATCCACCATGACCAAGCGGTCTTGATTATCCAAATACGCGTATACTCCACCCAGAAGACTGCCTGCAGGTAAGTTAAGCTTTGCCATGGACAGACCCGACTTTTTATTTAAAATTTGCACCACCGGATTGAGGCCAAACATATTCGTGCACAAAACAAGTGGATGGCCATCTGATCGAATTAAACTGGTTGGGCACGCCGCGGCAAGCGCGATTGATTTCGATTTTACCGAGCTAGAGCCATTGCCTAGTGGGCCTACTAACGGCGTTGTATCGGAAGAATAAGTATCACTGTGCATGGTCGCTGCGCCGTCTAATCCAACCTCTGGGTTAGGTATGGGTCTTGGCTGCAGTGCACTTGTGGGGAGTGATATCAATAATGATAGAGCGAATAGTATCTTAGGGTGAGACATGATCATTCCATGATTTAAGGTGAGTTAGTTATTATTAGCCAATGAACGATAATTGGTTGATACAATCTAGCAGACCCTTTAAATAATAATACTTCCTAAATGCGCCTTATTTAATCCCTCTGGCGCAGAGTATCTTTTAATAGCTTCTTTAATCGTTTCTTTAAACGTTTCTTTAATTGAGGCTTTGATAAAAAATCACAGACACAAAAAAACCAGCAAAGCCAAAATGACTGCTGGTTTCTTTGAAAATAACTAAACGTTATTTCTTAGTATTTTTTGCAGCTTTTTCAGCCGCTTCTTGATTCGCTAGGTATTCTTCATAAGTACCTTGGAAATCAATAATTTCTTTATCTTTAATCTCGATAACTCGAGTTGCCAATGAAGAAACGAATTCTCTATCGTGGCTTACAAAAATCAAAGTACCATCGAATGCTTTCAAAGCTTCGTTCAAAGCCTCAATCGCTTCCATGTCCATGTGGTTAGTCGGCTCGTCCATGACCAGTACGTTAAGATCCATCATCATTAACTTACCGAACAACAAGCGGTTCTTTTCACCACCCGAACAGACTTTCGCTTTCTTAACGATGTCATCCGCACCGAATAATAAACGCCCTAATAAGCCACGAACCATAAGGTCATCCCATTTAGGCGTACGCCATTGAGACATCCACTCAAATATATCCAGGTCGCAATCAAAATCTTCTGTACTGTCCTGCGGGCAATAACCAACAGTCGCATTTTCAGACCACTTGATCGTTCCGCCATTGGCTTTTAGATCATCTACTAGACAACGTAAAAAGGTCGTTTTACCTGCGCCGTTTTCGCCGATAACCGCTAGCTTAGCGCCACCTTCTAAAATAACATTACCCTTGCTAAACAAGGTCTCGCCATCAAAGCCATGTTCCAGATCTTCTAATACCAACGCTTGACGATGCAACTTCTGATCTTGCTTAAAGCTAATCGATGGAATGACACGGCTTGAGGATTTAACTTCATCTAAAGAAATCTTATCCATCTTCTTAGCACGTGAGCTTGCCAACTTAGCTTTAGAAGCATTCGCTGAGAAACGGTTTACGAAAGCTTGTAGCTCTACAATCTCAGCAGCCTTCTTTTCATTACCCGCAAGCAACTGCTCACGAATAAGACCAGACGCTTCTAGGTAATATTCGTAGTTACCTGGGTAAATACGCAACTCACCATAATCAATATCTGCCATGTGCGTACACACAGAGTTTAAGAAGTGGCGATCGTGAGAAATAATTACCATCGTACATTTACGCTGGTTCAATACATCAGACAACCAGTTAATAGTATAAATATCGAGGTTGTTGGTTGGCTCATCTAATAACAAAATATCAGGATTAGAGAACAGCGCCTGAGCCAGTAATACGCGCACTTTATGACCCGGTGGCACCTGAGCCATTAAGCCAAAATGAAACTCTTCCGCGATACCCGCTTCAAGCAAGATATCTCCAGCACGACTTTCCGCGCTGTAACCGTCCATCTCGGCAAATTCAACTTCAAGATTCGCAACCGTCATGCCATCTTCTTCTGACATGTGCGGTAACGCATACATACGATCACGTTCTTGCTTAACTTCCCATAGCGCCTTATCACCCATAATAACAGCATCAATAACGCTGTATTCTTCAAAGGCAAACTGGTCCTGACTCAAGGTACCTAGCTTATCACCAGGAGTAAGAGAAACGTTGCCAGAAGTCGGCGCAAGCTCACCGCTTAGAATTTTCATCAGCGTTGATTTACCGCAACCATTGGCGCCAATCAAACCATAGCGATGGCCATTACCGAATTTTGCCGAGATGTTTTCGAACAAAGGCTCAGCGCCGAATTGCATTGTAATATTAGCGGTAGATAGCAAAGGAATTTCCCTAGAAGAGATTGCGGACATGAGAACGCGAAAGAGTGAAAAGGTGCGCACATAAGAATTGCGCGCACTATAAAGAGTTAATGCCTAATTGTCGAGATCAGCTGGCTAATTATCGAACAATTAGTACACAAATATCCTGCCAGCCCACTAACTAGGCTGAGTTATTTCTGTATTCGGTACAAATTTAAATTGATCCGCTAAGCAGCTTGTCCCTAATCCGTTCAGCTTCTGTACTTTAATCTGCACGGGAATGCGCTCCTTCATTGCCTCTACGTGACTGATAACGCCAATCATTTTGCCAGAAGCATTCAAACTATCCAGCGCATCCAGTGCCGTATCAAGAGTTTCATTATCAAGAGTTCCAAAACCTTCATCTAGAAATAACGATTCAATTTGAGTTTTGTGACTGACTAAATCAGACAGAGCGAGTGCCAATGCCAGACTAACTAAAAACCCTTCCCCACCTGATAGAGTTCTGGTATCACGTACATTGTCCCCCTGCCAAGTGTCTAATACTTGCAGCTCCAGTGCCGCATTATCTTTACGCTGCAACAAATAGCGTCCATGTAAACGATCTAGCTGCCGATTCGCTAAATACACCAGATGATCAAGCGTCAGCCCTTGGGCAAAGCGGCGGAACTTATCGCCTTTTTGTGATCCGATCAAACTGTGCAAATAAGCGATATCGTCATAACTCTTCCTTGCTTTCTCTATCTGAGCCAGAATTTCTTTTTGTCGCTCGCGCCGCAGTTGATCATTTTCTATGTGGTGGTTAACTTCCCCCTGACGCTGTACTAAGTTTTTGAGCTGCTGCTCACTATTCTCTAACGTTTTTATAATCAGCGGCTTATCCAGATCAGCCAACACTAACTTGATGTCTTTCTGTTGCAATTCACGAGCAATACTTTGAGCTTGTGTTAATAAAGTCTGCTGCTGAATTGAACGCTGTTTTAAGCTTTCCTTCATCGCTAGTAAGGATTCACGTTCTTGGGGCTCTAAAACTGCGGCTAAAAATGCATCCGTGGTTGCAAAAGGGCTAGCATCAAGATCACTGTTCCACTGCCTCTGCTTACTGGCAGAGTCCTGCTCATTAACCAGGCATTGATTCTTAACAATACCCAGCTGGCCCGAAATATTTTCTTTATTTTGGTTATTTTTTTGTACGCACTCTAAACTCAGCTTTGCACTGTCGACGACTAAAGCTAGTTCTCTTTCTGCTTTTTCACGGGCCTGATTAACATCTCTATCAGGTAGTAATGATATGCGCTCTTCGTTAATCTGCCCTAGCTCTTGCTCAGTACTTTGATGATGATCAGTTAAGAGTATGAGCTGCTGGTCAATCTGTTCTTTTCGAATGAGGCTTTGATCATATTTATGTTGGCTTAATTGCAACGACTGCTGCAGGAGTGCTGCATTATCTTTATGCTGTTGCCAATTGCTAAGCGTCTTTTGCTGCTGATCTATCCAAGCATCAATGAACTTAACATCAGGCAACTCAAGGCTGTACTGAGCAAGCTGCTCAGCCAATCCCTGCTTCATAGCGATTAGTTCTTGCTCTAATACCGCAAGCTGTTGCTCGCCCTGAGTTAATTGCTGCTGTAAACCTTGCTGCTGCTGAACTAATAAACTCAGACCCTGCTGCTCTGCTTGAAATAATTTCTGCTGCGAATCCAGCTCAGATTTTGCTTGCTGCAACTGCTGATTACTTTGCTTTAACCCGTTAGCAGAATCTTCAAGTGACAGTAACCGAGCATTCATTTCTACTTGCCGCTGCTCCGTTTTGGATTGATTAATTCTTTGATAAGCCTCTATCTTTGGATGCTCTATTGACCCACACAAAGGACATTCTTCATCGGCCTGTAACTTGTTTCTCTGTACAGTTAAATCCTCAATTTTACGTTCTTGCAATAAAATCAATTCGATATCTTTCAATTGCTGAGCATGAGACTTATAGCTATCACGCAACTGCTGCATACTTTCTTCTACATTCGTCTGCGGTATTAATTGCTGGAAAACTAACTGTTCAAGGTTCAGCTTTTGATCTTGTAAACGATTAACCAGAGCGAGGTTCGAATTAATTTTTTCCTGTTGATCAGCCACCTGCTGATTAAGTAACGCCCCTTGTACTTGCAGTTGTCCATGTCCAGCCCTTACTGTGACAATATTCTGTTTCAAAGGAAGAATACGCAGCAATTGACTACGCCATAAGGGCAATTGCTCGGCAATAAACTCAACCTGTGAATGCTGTTGTAAATACAGTTGGTGGCTACCTAGCTGTTGCTGCTGCCCCGTTAATGCAGTTTCATTAAGTTTAATTTCTGCTATTAGATTCAGGCGTTGATTCTGAACGGATAACAATTCAGAACTTTCTTTATCGAACGCCTTACTTTTGTGCAAAATTTCAGTATCGAGAGGGATAACTTTCTCGTTTAATAAGCGATTAAAATCAGCATGTTTTTGCTCTGCTAATACCCGTCGCTCATTACTTTTATCTGCATCTATTTGCAACGAATTCGATGCTTTCTCGACATTTTGTAACTGTTGCATTAATACCTCTAGCTGCTGCTGAGCTAAGGACAACTGTTCGTTTGAATGCTGCAATAATTGATAGTGTCCTCGAAGATTCTCCGCAGGCTCTGACTGGGTTAGGCGAAGTAAGTTCTGCTCTTGCTCTTTCTGCTCTTGTACGACCTGGGCAAGATGAGTTTCGGCCTGCTGAAGCTGTAACTGATTTTCTTCAATACTTAAAAGCCAAGCCAACTTTTCTTGTATTATTTTAACTTGTACATCTTCAGCTTTAATTTTCTCTAGTAGCTGCTGATACTCATCTCTAAATTCTGCTATTTGTTCTTCGGTTAATAGTTCAGCACCTGCTGAGCGCGCAACTAGTTGCTCTAATCCATGCTTACTGTCGGTAAAATCTTGATGCACTCGCTCAGAAATCAAACCGTAAATTTCACTGCCTGTCAGCTCTTCTAATAGTTCAGCGCGTTCATTAGCCGCTGCATTTAAGAAGGCTGCGAATTGCCCTTGTGACAACATCATCGACTTAGTAAAACGGGCAAAATCAAGCCCCGTAATGTCCTCGATGAGCAGAGCCATTTTTTTCACTTGAGAGGCGAGAATTTTACCGTCTTCAATTCTAACCAGCTCAACAACTGAGTCTTGCAGATTTCCGTCTACTTTATTACGCGAACGGCGCTGACTCCAAAAGGCCCTATATCCCCTCCCTTTCACTTCGAATTCAACTTCCGCTAAGCAATCTGAAGTTCCTCGGGTCATTAACTCATTATTGCTTTTATTGATGGCGCCTAATCTGGGTGTTTGCTGATATAGGGCCAAACAAATTGCATCAAGAATCGTTGTTTTACCGGCACCTGTTTGCCCCGTAATCGCAAATAAACCATTATCTGAAAAAGGTGTGAGCGTGAAATCAATTTTCCACTGCCCCTGCAAAGAATTAATATTTTTAAAGCGTAGGCTATTAATTTTCATTGACGGACTCCGAATCAATGGCTGCAACGGTTTTTTCGAAAAGTTGTCTAAGCCTTGCTAACTGTTCCTGCTCGGCATCGGTCGCGAAGACTTCTAACGCCAAACGTCGCTCAAACACATCCATTGGATTTAACTCGGCTAATATTTCCTTACTATCGCTCTCAATACGTTCTCTTCGTTGTTTTTTAGCCCGCCTTAGCTGTAGAATTTCAACGTTCATTTTTTCAGTTAATAATTGCATTCGCTGCTGCAGATCATTCAAATAATCCTGTGTCTCAACTTCGATCGATAACCAGGTCGCTAGACCTTCATGGAAGTTACCCGCTTCTTTATGATCAGATTCAATACCTTCACAGCCGTACAATTCCGTTAGCTGTTGCTCAATACTCTCAAGATTCCCTTTAATAACCTGCATCGGTTGGAATAATGGAATATAAAGGGGCTCAACTGACTTTAATTTTCCAGCACAAAACTCAGCGATTAAGACTTGCTTCTGACGCCCAAGCTCATCGAAACTCAAAGGAATGGGCGAGCCGCAATAACGGATATGGTCACTCTTGGCGACGATTTGTGAGCGGTGAATATGGCCTAAAGCAATATAATCTGCAGGCGGAAATGCACTAGCCGGAAACGCTTCCAAACTGCCAATATAAATGTCACGTACCGACTCTGATGTTGTTACGCCCATTGCCGTAAGATGCCCTGTGGCAATAATTGGCACTGTTTTTTTTAACCCATCTCTCTTTTTAACGGCCACAGAAAACAGCATTTGATAATGATCAGTAATGGCCTGACCTAAAGCTTGCTTCTTTTGCTCTCCTGATTCTCCTGCAGCGCTTTTCATTATGTCTCGAGGACGCAAGTAAGGGATTGCACATAAAATAGCGCCTACCTCGCCATGCTGATCATTCAACTCTATTACCTGTTCTTCTAAGCAATCACCTGCAGCTGAAATGACATGAGTATTCAGCTGTGCCAGGATATCTTTTGATTCATTCAAAGTTGAAACCGAATCGTGATTTCCCGCAAGGATAATGAGCTGCCTCCCTATTGCATTCATGCCGATAACAAATTGATTATAGAGCTCTCTGGCATAACTAGGAGGAGATCCAGTATCAAAGACATCACCCGCTATTATCACGGCATCTATGTTCTCTTCGACAACTTTTTCCAGTAACCAAGCAATAAACTTTTTATGTTCAGCTAAACGGCTTTTATTGATAAAGAACTGGCCGAGGTGCCAGTCAGATGTATGAAGAATACGCATAGAATGAACTCAAGAATTGATCGTAGCAGTGTAACTCAATGACTGAAGAAATAAGAAATTCTGTAAATATAAGGCAAAAAAAAGCAGCCATAAGGCTGCTTTTAATTAAGATTAATGTATTTGCTATTAACCTGCTGGGGTTACATCACCATGAATCTTCTTATGGCGAGCAATAATTTGCTCAGGCTTAAGAATAAACGTCGCTAATGCAGGAAGTAAAATCAAAGCACCTAGCATGTTCCATACGAACATAAATACTAACAAGATACCCATATCCGCTTGGAATTTAATCGGAGAGAAGATCCACGTTCCAACGCCAATAGCTAAAGTAATACCGGTAAAACTAACGGCCTTACCCGTAGATTTAAGCGTTTCAAAGAAAGCCTCTTGCAGTGATTTACCTGCAATCAACATAACTTCTAAACGATTATAAATGTAGATACCATAATCAACACCGATACCAACACCTAAAGCGATTACTGGCAAAGTTGCTACTTTAATACCAATCCCTAAATAAGCCATAAGTGCCTGACAAAGTATCGAAGTCAGTGCTAGCGGAATCAATATACAAGCAACTGCACGGAAAGAACGGAAGGTAACAAAACACAATACAAACACAACAGCATAAACGAAGATAAGCATCGTATTTTGCGCTTCACCAATCACTTCATTGGTCGCGGCTTCAATACCAGCATTGCCTGAAGCAAGTTGAAAACGCACAGGAACATCCGTTAATTCACCGTCAGTGATTGCTGCTTTGATATCATCGGTGCCCATTGCAAAGTATTTTTCATCTACCTTGTCATCGTATTTTTCTTTAAAGACTTTAACAGCAGCTACTGCATTTTCTAATGTCTCAGCTTTGTGGTCATTAAGATAAATAACTACAGGAGCCATAGAACAGTCTTGATTCAATAAGCTAGCAGGCGCTCGCTGAATTGAAGTATTTAAAATGGTTTGATTTCGAGATAATGCTGACCACTTCAAGTTACCTTCATTCATACCTTTAGTAGATAACTTAGAGACGGTAACCATCGAAACAGTTGATTGCACACCAGGTACGTTTTCCATGTACCACATGAAGCGATCAATAGCGTCCATCACTTTGAAGCTATTACATTGCTCTTTAGCAGTTTCCACCATAACTAAGAAAACATCAGAGCTGGTTGAATAGTTGGATACCATATAGGCATTATCTAAGTTGTAACGTGAGTCTTGACGAAGTTCAGGAGCACCCGCATCAAGGTCACCAATTTTTAGCGATTGGCTTTGATAGATGCCACCTGCAGCCATAATGATGGCTGCAATAATCGCAAACGGTGCGACTTTTTTACTCGCGATCTTAGAAAGTAATTTCCAAAGCTTTGGTTCAGCTTGCTCATTATTTTTGGCATGGCGAACACCTGATTTGCTGATGCCAACATAAGACATTACCAAAGGAACCAATACCAAGTTAGTAATAATGATCATGGCAACACCCACACTCGCTGCAATAGCAAGCTCTTGAATCACGCCAATTTCAATAAATAGCAACGTTAAGAAACCAAGGCCATCACTTAATAGAGCCAACATACCAGGTACATATAAACCACGGAAGGCTAAGCGAGATGCCATTAACTTATTTGCACCTTTGCCAGATTCAATAGCGATACCACTAATAATCTGAACACCATGGCTAATACCAATAGCAAAAATCAGGAAAGGTACAAGTACAGAATACAGGTCAATCGTGAAACCCATTAGCGCCAATGCACCTAACTGCCAAACAACGGCGATAAGTGATGCAACAATAGGAATTAACGTTCCACGAATACAACGGGAATAGAGGAATAATAGAATGGCAGTAAAGATAATTGCAGCTAAGAAGAACCATACAATAGAAGTAACACCTTCTAATAGATCAGCTAGCTTTTTCGGCGTTCCTGTTACATAGATAGTAATCTTATCGCTAGAATACGCATTACGTATTTTTTCTTCAACTGAGCGAGATAGCTCCTGATAGTCTAGCTTTTCGCCCGTATCAGGATCGACTTCGACTAAAGGAATATCAATGATTGTTGAACTAAAGTTGTTAGCAACCAGACGACCAACTTGACCTGACTTCAATACATTTTGACGAAGCTTTTCTAGGCTTTCATCGGAACCATCATAAGTTGCAGGAATGACTGGACCGCCTTGGAAACCTTCTTCAGTCACTTCCATCCAACGAACATTAGGTGTCCATAAAGATTTCATTGCCGAACGGTCGACGCCTTTAATGAAGAAGATCTCATCATTAATAAGCTGCAATGTAGTCATATACTCTTTGCTGAATATATCTCCATCATTGCTTTCTACAGAAAGCTTGATCTTGGATAAGCCACTGCCTAGCTCATCTTTATGAACAAGGTAGTTCTTAATGAACTCATGCTTCAGTGGAATATACTTTTCAATACTAGAATCCAGTTTAATTTGAGTTAAACCGTATGCAAAAACCATCGTTAAAATGGCTAAAATCATTAAGACTAATGGTCGTGCTGCAAATAAAACACGTTCTAGAAAAGGCTCAGATTCTGGAGAGATCAGATAATGCTCTGGCTCAGATTTAGTATTATTCATTTTGTTTGTAGTTGTCATAATTATAAGTCTCCCTCAGCCATAGTGATTGTTTCTTTAATAATAGCTCCGTCAACGTCAATACGTTCAACACCAGCTTCACCAACAATCACTAAAGTACCATCAGGAGCCTGAGCTACTGCAGCAGAGGTCGTACGACTCGGTAAGGTAATTGACTTAGGATCTTCCGAACGACGATTTAATAAAATAATAGAACCACCATTGCCTACAAGCACAGACGTTTTATCTGTTTTCGCGACACCGGCCATTAGAGTTTGTTCAGAGTTGGTATGTACTTTTTGCCACTGTATTCCACCATCGACTGAGTGATACAAGTTTCCACGTAAGCCAAAGATCAAAACATTATCGTCTTTCGCCATAATGCCAAATAAAGAACCTTCATAAGGAGAAGGTAAGGCACGCCAATTTTTTCCCATATCATCAGAACGTAATATTAAGCCTTGTTCACCAACAAGCATAAGTGAACGTGGACCAACCATCGTTATGCCATTAATATGCAGACGATCGCTATTGTCTAAATGAGAAGACCAGTCTAACCAGCTTTTGCCACCATCACGTGTACGGAAAACCATTCCATAAGCACCGACTGCATAGCCAATTTTAGAATCATAAAACCAAACATCTAAAAAGGGTTTGGTAGAACCACTTTCTTTATCATATAAGGCATCTTCTAAAGCATACGTTGTATTTTCAAGATGCATTTCGGCATTATCAATCTCCGTTAAATCGCCGCTATTTTTAGCACGATCTAGCTCTGTGATTGCAAGACCTTTATTCTCACGAGCCCCTTTAACAATCGCACGGTTAGCAAGGTAACCATCAAATTGTTTGACCCACGTTTCGCCAGCATCATTGCTGTGCAAGATTAATCCGTCATGCCCTACCGCCCAGCCCATCGTAGCGCTTGGGAAATATACCGACGTTAAAGTAACAGAAGAAGGTGTACGAGCCTGAGTCCAGCTTTTACCACTGTTATCAGAATACACAATATGACCATGACCGCCGACAGCAATTAAACGACTGCCAACACGAGTAATATCAAGTAATAAACTCTTGTGAGCACGATCAGTAGCAAGTGCTGGTGATTCAAGAGGATCTTTCCATTGCGCTTGAGTCAATGCGGATATAACTAAGCTAGCGGCTAGCAGGGTAACTTTAATAAATGTAAGTCGCGGGATAGCCGTAACGATTCGATTTCGAACCGATTGGAATATCATAAAAAGCTCCATTCTTATAATTTTTTTGAAGGGCCGCTAGTCTAGCCGACCCTATTAGAATTATCTAACATCCATGTGTTACATATTGTTAATGACTTAGCGTTTACCGCGTCGTCGTAAAGCTGATGGCGTAAAATACTGCGAACCAGGAACATCTTTACTAAAGTCTACCGTTCCACGCTCTTCGTTATCTAGTCCCTGTACATGGTAACGTCTTGCTTTAATATCATGGAAAACATCTAAGGTAGTCCAGGTAACAGGAATCTCATAATAATTCTTTAAGTAGGCCATGCTTACACGCCAAAGTTCACCAGCGCTATCATATTGATCAGCTACCGCAATACCCCAAGTATCTTCATCGATATAGAAGCGGCGAGTTTTATAAACATGTCGCGCGCCTTCTTTTAAGCTAGCTTCTACTACCCATACACGGTGTTTTTCATATCGTGTAAAGTCTGGATTTAAGTGGCCAGGCTTTAGTATCTCTTTATAGGTTAGGTTATTACTGGAAAGATCATAGTTATTATAAGGAATAAATATCTCTTCTTTCCCTATTAGTTTCCAGTTGTAGCGATCAGGTGCACCGTTATACATATCGGTATCATCGGCATAACGCAGGCCATCAGCTGCTGCGATCGGTGTATCATAAGCAAGGTTTGGTGCTCTGCGAACTCGACGCTGTCCAGCGTTATAGCCCCATGCTTGACGTGCTTCTTCTAGCTGATCAATACTTTCATGAACCAGTACGGCACCACCGGCTAATCGTGCAGGTGCTTTTGTAAAAGACAGATAGTAAAAAAGAATGTTATTCAGATCATCAATCGTCGCTTTGGGATTATAGAAATTGAATAAAATATCTTGTTGAACAGTTACTAGTGAGAAAGCACCATCTTTATGCACGGCCACTTCTGAAGAGCGACGGCTAAAGAAAGTTCCACGCCAGCGCGTAATATGATTCCAAATTGCTTCCAAACCATTTTTAGCGATTGGGAAAGGCGTACCGCCATAAGCATATCGGATACCAGCACCATTAGAGTTTAACTCTGAACGAATGGCGTTTTTATAAGTATTCTCATAAACCCACTCAGGCGCAGCCGCAGTTCGACGAGTTTTATAAATTGGCATTTGAAAAGTTTCAGGATAGGTATTAAATAAAGCTACCTGACCATCTGTTAAATGTTCTTTATACTGATCTTTATTGGCTGATGTAATAACAAATAAAGGTTTATCTTGGGGATAAGGATTCGGATGATGCTGCCCTGGCTCTTGATAACTTAATGTAGGAGACGTTAAACCACCACGCCAAGGCGGAATGTCTTTTCCATTACCCGCACGTTCAGCACCAAAAGGTGTTAAATCACTCTTCAAGCGCTCTGCTTGTTGTACTGATACTGCTGCGTTGGCTAGCTGGCTTAAAGAAGCCAATACCAATACGCCAGCCGCGACCCAATTATTCTTTTTCATTCTGCGACCTCTAATTCAACTCACTGATGTGAGTTATCTATGCCCTTAGCATAAAGAAACTTAGGCTTAGGCTCAATGCGCCTAGCCCAGTAATTTTTTTTATAAGACTTATTTCACTACTTTTGTTCAAAAAACAACCTAATCACTCACTAAGCTCTTGCTCACAACCTCATAAACATCTTTCGATAAGTCTTCTTGGGCCATAATTCGCTGCAGTTGTTGCTTCATTTGCTGACCTTGCGAGTCAACATAACGACGCCACTTGCTCAAAGGCGCAACTAAACGTGAGGCTATTTGAGGATTTAAACGATTGAGAAGTATGATTTTATCTGCCAGCAATTGATATCCAGAACCATCAACAGCGTGAAAATTAATCAAAGATTGTCCGGCGAATGTACCAATAACTGAACGTACTTTATTAGGATTTTTAATATCAAAGGCTTCATGAGCTAATAGCTTATTAATGTTTTCAATATTGCCATATTCAGCCGACCCTGCTTGAACGGCTAACCACTGATTAACAACTAAAGGCTCCGCTTGCCATTTTTGATAAAAAGCTTGCAGCGCAGTTTCCGCTTGCGAGCCATGTTCAGAATTCACTAGGCTAGCCAAAGCTGCCATGCTATCGGTCATATTATCACTAACTTCAAACTGCTCGACCGCCAAATCACTATAGTGCTTTTGACCCGTTTTTAGTAAATAACTGAGCGCGGTATTTTTCAAACCACGCTGTGCCATCTGCTGAGGTTCAGGCAAATACGCTTGCTGAACATTCAAGCGCTCATACAACTTCACTAGATCCCCTGCTAGCGCCTCTGCTAAAACAGTTTGCACATGAGTGCGAGCCTGATTAATGGCATGCAGATCAATCACACTTTGTGTCTCGGCGATATAAGAGACACTAGGGAGTAATAGCATTTTTGCTAACATCGCATTATCAATGTCATTTCGCTTCAGGACATTGCGATAAGCAGAAATCAAGCGGGCATCAACCTCTGGCGCCTCACCATCAGCAAATTGTTGCATCACTTCAAATATCACATCCAGCGCAAGATTTTGCCCAGCATCCCAACGATTAAAACCGTCAGTATCGTGCTGCATCAAAAATAATAATTGATCTCGGCTATAGTCATAGTTCAATTTAATGGGAGCAGAGAAATCTCGTAGCAATGACGGAACGGGCTCTTCTTTAATATCGGTAAAAACCAGTACTTGCTCTTGCTCAGTTAATTGAAAAATACCTTGCTGATAAGCCCCTCTCTTGTTGATCAATCCTGCAGCCAGTTCTGGCTTTAATTCTTGACCATCCTGCCCTATTAAGCCCAATTCTATCGGTATTAAAAAAGGCTCATCACACGACTGTCTGAAAGTGAGCGTATACGTTTTAGCACTGGCATCATAGTAGCTTTCAACATCTACGACTGGCGTACCTGCCGATTTATACCAACGCTTAAACTGTGTCAGGGAAAGGCTATTTGCACCTTCCATTGCGCTTACAAATTCATTAATAGTGACTGCTTGACCATCATGTCGATCAAAGTACAGATCTGAACCTTTACGAAACCCTTTGGCCCCTAACAGCTTATGAATCATGCCAACGATTTCAGCACCTTTTTCATAAATAGTAACTGTATAAAAGTTCGAAATTTCCATAAATGAATCTGGCTGCACTGGGTGCGCCATAGGACCTGCGTCTTCAGCAAACTGAACGGTACGCATAATGGCCGCATCTTCAATCCGCTTAACCGCTGCTGAATTCATGTCCGCAGTAAACTGTGCATCACGGTAAACCGTAAAACCTTCTTTCAAGCTAAGTTGAAACCAGTCACGACAGGTTACGCGGTTACCTGACCAGTTATGGAAGTATTCGTGCGCTACAATCGCTTCAATTCTCTGATAAGATGCATCGGTTGCGGTTTGTGGGTTGGCTAAAACGCATGATGAGTTAAATATATTTAACCCTTTATTTTCCATCGCTCCCATATTGAAATCATCAACGGCAACGATCATAAAAATATCGAGGTCATATTCGCGACCGTATTTTTCTTCATCCCATTTCATGGAGCGCTTAAGCGCATCCATTGCGTAGTCCGTTTTATCGATATTTTGAGGTTCTACAAATATCTTTAATTCAACATCACGACCATTCATTGTGATGAAAGAATCTTCTTTTACCATCAAATCTCCGGCGACTAAGGCAAACAGATAGCAAGGTTTTCTATGCGGATCATGCCAACTAATGCTGTGACGCCCTGCATCTAAGTCATTATGAGCAATGGCATTACCGTTGGATAATAAAATAGGGTATTTCGCTTTATCGGCAATCACTTCAGTAGTGAAAACACTCATCACATCAGGGCGATCTAGATAATAGGTAATCCTTCTAAACCCCTCTGCCTCGCACTGAGTGCAAAACATGCCACCTGACTTATACAGACCTTCTAGCGCGGTATTATTTTGTGGTTCATTGCGGGTTGAAATCTCCAACTCAAATGAATCACTTAACGAGTGAATCGTTAATGTTTCATCTTCGAGCAAATAATCGTCAGTACTTAAAAGAGCACCATCTACTTTAATTGCCAGCAATTCTAATTGCTGGCCGACAAGTACTAGTGGTCCTTCATAACTTGCATGCTGGTCTCGATTGCGACGCATCACTAACCGACTATCAACTTGGGTATACTCCTCAAACAAATCAAAACGCAAACGTGTTTGTTCGATTAAAAAATGAGGTGACTGATAATCTTTTAAATAAATATTTACAGGTTGTGCATCGCGCATGATCAAGTCCTTTATTTCGACTTTCTATTATTTACTATCGAAGTATTAATTAACGTTAAAACAACTTAACTATTCAGCAGGTTTTTAAAACGACCCATGATTGGATATTTACTCCACAAACACCCAACAATGGATCGGATTCTGTCTCAATTTTAACTACCTAAATAGTTACAGAACAACAAGGCTTTATGAAACTTAGTAAGTAAATTCAATATGGTAAGAAGTAAATTTTCTCAAATTGATAACGCCACAATCAAGCAACAGATACTGGCCCTTAATGCCCATCAACTTACCTTCAATCTCTGGTGTCTTATCAAAATTCAAACTTGAAACTTTAGTTGGAAATTTAATGACTGGATATTCAAGCTCAAGTGTTTCCAGCTCAGGCAAGTGCGTAATTGCCCCTGGGCCATGCTCTAGCTCAATCGCACTCAGCCCTTCGGCATATTCTAGATAAAGCGCATCACGAATCGCCTCTAGATCAATCGCTTCTGCATTCCCTTTCAGCATCGCACGCCAATTGGTTTTATCCGCTAGAGTTTGCTTGAATAACGTTTCCACTAATCCTGAAAGCAAGCGGTCTCGTACTCTAAAAATAGGCAAGCCTTGCGTAGCACCTTGATCACACCAGCGAGTTGGCAATTGCGTACCGCGTGTAATGCCGACTTTTAAAGCTGAAGAATTAGCCAGATAGACATAATGATCCTGCATGCAAAAATCATCACCCCAGCTCGAATCACGACAAGTTCCTAAATGATAATGGCACTTCTCTGGGCTCATAATGCATAAGTCACACTGCGGTAGCTTTTTAAAACAAGGGTAACAATACCCCTGACTAAAACTCTTATTGGTTTTACGCCCGCAATGGCAGCAATGAATTTCACCGACATAATTCATTTTAATCGTCTGCCCTAGCAGAGGATTCAGATCGATACGCTCATCGTTTAAGCACATCTGGTATTGTATTTTAGAACCATCATCAGCATTGAGCTGAGTTGCCATCTTATTTAGATGACCTGAGATTGTCGGCATAAGTTGCTATCTTTATTTAATCACTAACGTTTGAGTATCGTTATCTTTACTCGATTTACAGGCAGCTTCCATATAACCAATCCGCTGATCTGCTGGCAGGTCGATAATATTTTCATAACGTATTAAGGCTTCCATGCACAAAGGCTTCTGGTCTTTCTCCATTTTTCGCCCATCAGGCCAACGGCTTAATTCCAAAGCGCTTTTCATATTGCTGTACATTTCTGGAGTCATGGCTTTAATTAAATCATCGACTGTCATCATCTTCACCTTCAATTTTTTTGTTTGCACTTAATCGTTTATTTCGCGGCCAAAGCAGCGCTAAAATCACACCGAGTACAGCGCCGGCTAAATGAGATTCATGACCAATTTTCATTTCCATGCCTGCGCTATCTATCAAAATCATTACCAGCATTGAAACCATCATAAATGGAAACAACCAGCTAGGAAGCTGATAGCCAGCTTGCTTAAAACTTTGTCTCGCCCAAGCCCAACCCATCAGTCCATACGTAACTCCTGATAGACCAGCAAAATATGGCCCAACAGCTAAGTACTGAGCAAAGGCGGAACCGATGGCTAAAAGCAGGGTTAATAGGATTAAGCTAACGTGACCATCATGTGTTTCAATTTCTTTGCCTAATACCCACCACCAAAAAGAATTCATCAATAAATGCATAAACGACAAATGAATAAGTGCAGGACTCCACCAGCGATAAATTTCGTTATTCCAAAAACTTAAATAATCGAATTTTTCTCCTGACCAAAAGCTGGCTTGTAATAACCAATCAGCCATTTCTACCAAGCCTACCTGCTGTAATAGAAAGATGCTGGCAAGTAAAACCAGCATAATAACAGTGAAAGGAAATCTACTGGCCTGAATTAAATATTGCTGTGACTTAACTTGCCAAGGTGTTTTTTCACCACTATCGGGTTTAGCGGTTAACTGACCTGCTTGCCACTCTTGCACCCAGATTTTCACCTGCTCAGCATCTTCAGGGCGAGCAACCCAAAGGTCTTGGCTATTGCCCTGCATAATGACGCGGTGCGGAATATTAGCCTGCCAAAGGCGCTCGGTAATTGGGCTTAGGTTAATATCAGGGCTGGCTTGAAATACAAGGATCGAACTCATCGGTTATTGCTCCGTTTTATCGACCCGAACCCAGGTAAACTTGCCATTATTTAAGTTCTGCTCCCCATCCATACGATAAGCAACTAAGCGACCGTATTTAACCGCACTGTAGTCAAGACAAGCGATATTAGAACGGATAACGGCCGGCACGCCTGACATCCAATAATGTCCAAAAAACAGTGGTTTTTCGTTTTCAGAATAATACAGCAGCTTTTGTTTTTCTTCAGGACTCAATCGAGCATGCGCTAGATCAGCGGGTAATGGATCGGGCTGAAAAACAACATCGCTATATACTTGCGGGCTACGTGACCAAAATTTGGTACGGAAAAACTGACGAACCATGCCGTCTTTTGCCGTCATAGATCGGTTATCAGGTAACTTCAACGAAGTGCCACGTAATATACGGTCTAAAAATTGAAACAAGAAGGTATCAGGGTTTACGGATTCAGATAATAAACCTTTATGCAGCTGATTACAGCCGTAGCGACCGGTGAATTCATTAATCAACGCATGATCCCAGCAAGCATGAATTACCCGAAAATGTTCAAAATCTATAAATAAAGGAAGTTCAGTAAACCATTCAAGATATTCTTTAAATTCTTGCGGATGGTCAGCAAACTGTTCAACAGTTTGCTCTACAATGAAGCTATTACGTTCAGTATGTTCGCGCAGATAAGGTCGATCAACACCCGCTGGCGCTGGCGTCATATAAGTAACCAAGTTGTATTCATGGTTACCCATAATCATATGGGCATGACCCGCATCAACCATTGAACGAACAATCTGACAGGCCAAACGAATATGCGGCCCACGATCGATTATATCGCCTAAGAAAACTACCTTGCGGCTTTTATGCTGATAGACGCCATTAATCTTGCGATAATCCATCTGCTCGAGCAATTGAATCAGCGTCTCACCACAGCCGTGTATATCACCGATTAAATCGTAACCTTGATGCATAAATTAGATTCCTGATTTTTCCCAGCCCAGTTTATTTCGGCAAATCTCATAAAAATTATGATCTTTAGGATGAATCAATTTCAACTTATGAGGCTTCTTACGAATGGTGACGGCATCGCCAGGTGCACACGGAAGATGCTTCTGACCATCGCAGCTCACGGTAGGATAGGTTTCATTACCTTCACCGATAACCAGTTTAATTTCGCTATTGCCATCTACAACAATCGGACGACTGGATAACGTATGTGGGAACATCGGAACTAAAACGATTGCGTCCAATTTAGGATGCATAATCGGACCACCGCCTGATAACGCATACGCAGTAGAGCCCGTAGGAGAAGATACGATCATACCGTCCGCGCGCTGGTGATGAACAAATTGACCTTCAACGTACAGGTCGAAAGCAATCATTCGGGCCGACTTACCTGGGTGTAGCACAACGTCATTCAATGCTTCACTGGTGGCAATCGAAACGCCATTACGCTTAATTTCAGCATCCAATAAAAAACGCTGTTCTTCAATATACTCGCCATCTAAAACGGCTTGAATCGCTTCTTCCATCCCCTCATCAGGGCTGATATCCGTCAAGAAGCCTAAGCGACCACGGTTGATACCGAGAACGGGAGTATTATGTTTTGCGAGAGCTCGCGCAGCGCCTAATAGGCTACCGTCGCCACCCACAACAATCACTAGGTCACAAATCTCACCCAGCATCTTCTGATTGCTTATCTGCATACCATGGCCAGGCATCACTTCGGCAATTCGATCTTGCAGAATAACATGATACCCTTCTTCAACTAAATAACGCTTCAAACGGCGTACGGTTTCAATAACCTTTTTACTACCCAATCGGCCAATAATACCGATATTACGAAACTCTTCCATCTCGATGGATCCAAATCAATGTTTGCTAAAGCTTATACCATATTTGCTTAACAAAGGCTTGCCGAGTTGCATGATCGCTGAGGAAATCAACAAGCGATTGCTTTATGAATCAATTCGCTAGAGGTTTATTCGCATATTATTCCAACTTCATTTTAATTGACTCAATCCCTCTGCGCCCCTGCAGACCTCCAGAATTAATTAACAGATATCGCTTATTAGCATCCAATTTGCCCTCTCGCCAATACGCTTCAAAGGCCATGACCAGCTTAGCGGTATATACAGGATCTAACGGTAAGTTAGCCGTATCATAGTGGTTAATTAAATCGACTAAGTTTTCAGGACAACGTCCAAATCCACCAAGGTGACTATCGCAGTCAATTGAGAACCTGTTGTCCAAGCCCTTTAATAAAGACTCAGCTAATGGTTGCCCTCCTTTTATTGCCATTATACCTTTCAACCCAATTGAAGGAGCTAAAGCTTGCGCAATGCCGGTAAAAGTACAGCCTGAGCCAATAGTCATCCAAACTTCATCATAACCAGCACACTGCTCAGCAATGTCCGCGCAACCCTTCTTGCCCAAATCATTATTACCACCTTCAGGAATCCAATAACTTTGATAGCTCTCAGCTTGCTGGTGACACCAGAGGGCATCATAACGATTAAGATAGGTCTTCTTATCAATAAAAATTAATTCCATCCCCATACGTCGACAATCTAACAAAGTATCAGTCAATGGCAGGTGGGAATAACCCCGTACGAAAGCCGTCGTTTCAAAACCCAGCATTTTTCCGGCATAAGCTAAGGCATGGAGATGATTTGAATGTGGACCACCACATGACAATAATTTTCGATAGCCCTGTTCATCAGCTGCCTCTATATTATATTTCAGTTTGTACCACTTATTGCCTGATACCAAGGGGTGTACTTGATCTAGGCGTAAGACATCCGAGGCGGCGAGCATTGTCAGTCCACCACTCTCTCTAGGCAGGGGTAAGGCGTGAATAATACCCTCCTCAAATTGAATCAATTCGCAGAGCTTTTTGCTGAGTTTTTTGCGGAGCTATAAACAGAACTATTTACAGAACTATTTACAGAACTATTTACAGAACTGTTTGCTGAAGTATTCGCCGATTGACGGTGTAGCTTACAAAAGCCCTGTAAATTCATCTGATAATGCTGTGGGTGTTCTATACGTGGGATTTCAGTTCGACAATGTTGACATTTAGGGTCGTCATAATGGTCTAACCAAGCACTGTATAAGCCTTCATCAACTTCGCATTTCTGAGCAGCATAGGCGGTCGGATTATCAGCATAAGACTGCATATGCTCGGCAGATATGGTTAAGTGCCCTGCACCAGGGTGAAAGCACACCAATACCGCCTCCAAGGCAGTCAGGCGATCAATAAAGTGCTCTACAGACTGCTCTTCAGCCGTGAGAAGAGATTCTTTGAGCTGAGCAACCTGTTGTCCCAAGGCATCAAAATCTTCACTGAGCTTTATTTCTATCGGCTGAGTTTGCTTGAACGCTTCGTTCATTTCTTGCTGCTGAGATAACGCTTGTTTTAATTCTTCCATTTCTTGCTGATGACTTTGCATTTCATGTAAATGAACTTGCTTTAACTCAGACAACTCTTGAGCTAACTGTTCATCACCCACTTGTCTCTGAGCCTTCTCAGTCATTACTTTCTGCCTTTCAATCTCACGCTGCAGTTGCTGCAATTGATTACGATAGGCAGTTGTTTCCGTTTTTAATGCGGCTTTTAGTTTCTCTACTTCAGGGTCGTCATGACGTTTAGACATCGCACTCGCAACGCCTTCACCACCAAGTAAGGTTGTTGCTTGATCACTTTTTTCACTCAGCGACAGGGGTTTTTGGCCAATCAAGTTGTCTCGAATCGCTTTTCGAATTGCCATAAAATCACTGGTGACGGGCTCCCACATGGTTTCAGTATGCCAAGAAATTGAGCACTGGCTCTGACACGTTAATCGAATCCGGCCGTCCCCCATGTTCGGGCCATGACCCGCACCTTCCGCAAGACGACGTAAAGGTAAGTACCAGCCAGATTCGACATAGCCTTTATTCGATATGGGTAAATGAAATAAAACCATGGCTTGAGCAAAGTCTTGCGGGCCAATAACAACATAGACGGCTTTAACTTTTTGACCACTAACGCTACCTAAAACCCCTTGTTCACGCACAAGGCTTTCGAATTCAGATAACCAATAACCTTGCTCAACATCACTACCGTTGAATATGTAAACTGCTTCTTTTTGACTAATACTACTCACGAAGTCACACCTTAAGGCTTGTTTTAACTATTTCTTATTATTGCGACAAGATGCCGTGATTCATCTTAAAGCTCAAGGGTGATACTCGCCAATTTGTTAAACCAATCACAAAATTAAAATTTTTGCTTAGTATCCTGATTGGGATCTGCTGGAAACCCATGCTCATCTTTATCTGACTCGGCCTCTTTCGATAGCTCTTTGGCCAAACTTCCTTCCTCTTCCTCGTCCCCACCATTAAATAAAGCAGCTGATTTTTTCGCTAGCGATTTAACTCGCTGATTTTTTTCAGGGTACTGCAAATTAAAATCTATTAGAATTTTTCTTGCAGCCTTAAAATAACCACTCGCAGTTGTTACATCTCCACGCTGTGCCGCAACATCCCCTTGAGCCGTGAAGGAGTCGACCTCCATCTCTAGAATTGAAATACGTAAATATCGGCGAAACTCTAAGATAGTCGCTTCCGAAGCCATTTTATTTTTAACCATAGGACCAAAAGACTTTAATACTTTTGAAAATTGCTTCTTAGCGTAGCGAATCTCGCGATCGCTTTTTAGAATTCGCTTCTTTTTACCCCCTGTTTCGACCTGCTGATGTAAACCTTCTAGATCAACAGCACTAGCACCTTCACGCTCTTTTTTGGGCAATGAAGCCACATAACGCTCATTAAGTTGATTTATGCGAGCAAAAACCAACTCTTGAATTTCTTTTTGATTATCGACCTTAACTAAAAACTCTAATGCTTCCGCTAATTCACCTACAAACTCTTTCACCGCGCGAGCGTTACTTCTCTGTCCTATCGCTTTTTGCTGTCGCTTGCTAACAAAAACAGCAATCGCAAGCAAAATCAAAATAGGCACTGCTATGGAGATGACCAACCCTATCGACGACATTATATTTCCTACTTTATTGATAAATATAAATTATTAGCTTAGCTAGTAATAATACTAAAACCTGCTTCTATATAAGTAGTTTAGCAACGATTTACAGAGTCGTATGATAGGGTTCGAATGAAAATTCATTTCACAAATGCTTGACCCGAAGGCTCTGAGTGCATATAAATTGTCATTTTATACTGATTTGTATCGGTAATTTACTACTTTACATAGGTTTTTTAAGTCAATATGGGCAAATCGCTGGTTATTGTGGAGTCGCCTGCCAAGGCTAAAACCATCAACAAATATCTGGGCAAAGATTTCATTGTGAAGTCCAGTGTTGGTCATATTCGTGATCTTCCTACGTCAGGTTCTGGGGCAAAAAGTGACCCTAAAGAACGTGCACGTCAGGCAGCTATTACGCGAAAATTATCTCCCGAAGATAAAGTCGTGCATAAAAAGCGCAAATCAAAAGAGCAATTGATCAATCGTATGGGGATAAACCCAGATAACGATTGGGCTGCTAATTATCAAATTCTTCCCGGCAAAGAAAAAGTCGTAGAAGAACTGCAGCGCTTGGCTAAAGACGCCGATACCGTCTATCTCGCGACGGATTTGGACCGCGAAGGGGAAGCCATTGCTTGGCACCTGCGGGAAGTTATTGGTGGTGATGAAAGTCGCTATCGTCGTGTTGTATTTAACGAAATTACTAAAAAAGCTATTCAAGCGGCTTTTGAGCAGCCATCTGAACTTGATATTAATCGAGTTAACGCACAGCAAACTCGTCGCTTTTTAGACCGTGTTGTTGGCTTTATGGTATCGCCGTTATTATGGGCGAAAGTTGCCCGCGGTCTATCTGCAGGTCGAGTTCAGTCAGTTGCAGTGCGCATTGTGGTTGAGCGTGAACGTGAAATTCGTGCATTCATTCCAGTTGAATACTGGGAAGCGTTTGCCAAATTGGACGCGGAATCTGGTGATCAATTACGTTGCCAGATCGTTAAAGAAAGTGGCAAAGAATATAAGCCAAGCAATCAAGAACACAGTGACAAAGCGATGGCCGTATTACAGTCATCTCCCTTTACTGTAGCTAATCGTGAAGATCGCCCGACTAAATCCAAGCCTGCCGCACCGTTCATTACTTCAACGTTACAGCAAGCTGCCAGTACTCGCTTAAGCTTCAGCGTTAAGAAAACAATGACCTTGGCTCAGCGTTTGTACGAAGCGGGTTTTATTACCTACATGCGTACCGACTCGACCAATTTGAGTGGCGAAGCTGTTGAAAATGCTCGTGCCTTTATTGGCAAAGAGTACGGCGAACAGTATTTACCAGAAGAACCACGTTCTTATAGCAGCAAAGAAGGCGCTCAAGAGGCTCACGAAGCGATTCGTCCTTCGAACGTTGAATTCTCAGGCGAAGACCTAGAGAAAATGGAACCTGACGCACAGCGACTATACGATTTGATCTGGCGTCGCTTTGTTGCTTGTCAAATCAACGATGCGCAATTCACTAGCTCCACTATTACAGTCAAAGCCGCTGACTTTGAATTAAAAATCAAAGGTCGCGTTATTCGTTTTGACGGTCACTTACGCGCCTTACCAACTGGCGGTAAAGGTGATGAAGATATTCTTCTGCCTGACGTAGCCGTGGGTGATGTACTTAAACTCAATGAATTGCAGCCAAAGCAGCATTTCACTAAGCCTTCTCCGCGTTTCTCGGAAGCGGCATTAGTAAAAGAATTAGAAAAACAAGGCATTGGTCGCCCATCGACTTATGCTGCTATTATTTCCACCATTCAAGATCGTGGTTATGTACGCCTAGAAAATCGTCGTTTTTACGCCGAAAAAATGGGAGACATTGTTACTAGCCGTTTAGTCGAGAACTTCGATGATCTAATGGATTACAACTTCACCGCTACCATGGAAGAAAAACTCGACCATGTTGCTGACGGTGAGCTGAAATGGAAAAATGTTTTAAACGAATTCTATAGCAACTTCCAAGATAAACTTGAAGTCGCTGATGGCGAAGATGGCATGCGCCCGAATGATCCGGTTAATACCGACATTGAGTGCCCGACTTGTTCTCGTACTATGCAAATTCGTACCGGCTCAACCGGCGTTTTCTTAGGTTGCTCAGGTTATAGCCTACCTCCTAAAGAACGCTGCACGACCACTATGAATTTGACCGCCGGTGATGAAGCGATCAGTTTAGATGGTGATGAAGAAGCTGAGAGCCGTCGCTTAAACGACATGCGTCGATGCACTATTTGTAATACCGCTATGGACAGTTATTTACTCGATGAGCAGCGCAAACTGCACATCTGCGGTAATAACCCAGACTGCGATGGTTACGAAGTCGAACTCGGTCAATTCAAGATTAAAGGCTATGATGGCCCAACGCTTGATTGTGATAAGTGCGGCAGTGAAATGCAGTTAAAATCAGGCCGTTTTGGTAAGTATTTTGGCTGCATGGCTGATGAATGTAAAAATACTCGCAAGTTACTTAAGAGTGGTGAAGCTGCGCCGCCTAAGATGGATCCTATTAAGATGCCAGAATTGCAGTGTGTAAAAGTAGACGATACTTACATATTGCGTGACGGTGCTAGTGGTTTATTCTTGGCCGCTAGTCAGTTCCCGAAGAACCGCGAAACTCGTGCACCTTTGGTTTCTGAGATCATCCCTCATCAAGCTGAGCTTGATCCTAAATACCACTTTTTGTTAGATGCTCCGCGCGCTGATAAATTAGGTAACTCTGCGATCATTCGCTATAGCCGTAAGACTAAGTCTCAATACGTAATGTCTGAAATTGAAGGTAAGGCTTCTGGCTGGAGTGCTGTTTTTGAAGACGGTACTTGGGTAGAAACTGAGCCTAAGAAAAAAGCACCCGCTAAAAAGAAAGTTCCGGCTAAGAAAGTAGCAGCTAAGAAAACTCCGGCGAAGAAAAAAACGGCCGCTAAAAAGAAAGACGCTGATAAAGACGACAGTTAAATTCAGTGAAGTTCAATTACGTCAATTGAACTAGTTTTCAACAGAAAAACCCAGCATAACATCTTATTATGCTGGGTTTTTATCCTTTCAATACCCCAATATCATTCTATCTTCCTAATGTACTTCAACAGAAATCTGCTATTTTTAGAGTTCTCTCATAAAAAGGATTTATGCAATGAAATCATGGAATGTCTTACTCAACACCCTATTACTTTCGCTAATTTTTGCTTTCAGCTCTGTGCAAGCAAAAGAAATTGATCACCCCGTTTTAAATATCAATAATGCTAGTATTGAGCAACTAGAACAGATCAAAGGTATTGGAGCTAAAAAGGCCCAAGCCATCATTGAATACCGATTACAGCATGGTAATTTTGAAACCATTGAAGATCTAAGCAACGTAAAAGGCATTGGATCAAAATTCATTGCTAAAAACAAAACTTGGATGTCTGTTCAATAATCAATTAAGCCATAATACCCAGCTCTAGCTTACAGCGTCAGACTTTAAGCTAGAGCCCCTTATCACAATTTCTACTATTCCATACCCGTCATATATTCACCCTCATATAATTCTTGCCCAGCGCTATATTTCGTGTCAGATTTGCTACAATATATTAAGGGTCTTTTTTAAAGCCCACTCAAATTCGAAAAAAAAGTCAAATAAGGATTTTTAAGTGCCTGAAGCTGTATCAAAAAGGACGAACAAAGCTTCTCTGAAGGAACAAAGTCTGGCTCTGAAGCTATTGACCTATGTATTGCTGTTCAGCTTTTTTGTTACTCTTGCCACCTCCACTTACATTATTTATTTAGATTATTTACAGGGAACGTCTGAACTCAAACAAAGTATCACCCAAATAAAAGCAGGGTATCAAGAAAGCATCAGCTATAGTTTATGGAATTTCGATAGCCAGCAAATAAAAACCCAGCTCGCTGGGATATTAAACTTCCCTGGGGTGCTCAATGCCTATATCGAAACAAAGGAAGGGTTATTACATAGCGCCGGAGATTTTGACCAGGCTGGCACACAAAGACATGCTTTCGACCTATTTTTCACCAGCTCTGAACGTCAATACCCTCTTGGAGTATTGAATATAAATCTAGATTATAAGGGTTTATATGAGACCTTATTCTATAAAGCCTTAAATATTTTAGCGACTCAATTTGTTAAAACATTCTCCGTTTCTCTATTTATTCTCTTTATATTTCAACGACTTGTAACTCATAGACTATTAAGAATGTCTCAATGGGCAAGCCGCTTTAGCTTAAATGATTTAGACCAAGAACTTTCCCTTAGCGCTTCCAATAAATCTGAAAAGCCCGATGAAATCGACTCCGTCGTTGGTGCCATTAACAGCATGAGAGTCAGCCTAAAAGAAGATATTAGAAAACGGGAGCTAACTGAGTTAGCCCTGAATAAATCCCAGCATAAGCTTTCAATTGCTATCAACAATGCCGAATTGGGGTTTTGTGAATACAGCCAAAAAACAGACCGCTTTCAAGGTAATGACCATTTTTCAAAGCATCTTGGCATCGAGCCAGATTTACTAGAAAAGATTGAGCACCCGATTGATTGGTTCAAAAACCATATCGTAGGCGAACATACGATTGAGCAACGTGAGCGTATAAATCAGCTATTACACGGTCATATGGAACGCATTTGTACAGAACTAAGCATTCAGTGCGGTGCCAATAGCATCAAGCACTTCTACACCACGATTCAAGTATCTGAATGGGATGATAATGGTCTTCCTATGACGATTGTATTCTGCCTTCTTGATAAAACAGAGCAAGTAAATGCCAGTAAACAAGCCGCTGATTTAAATTACGCTTTAGAGCAAAAAGTAACCAAACGCACAGAGGAGTTAACTCACGAGCAAGTGCAGTCAAAAGCAGAGATTAAAAAATTACAACTGCAGCTGATCAATCTTGAACAACAAAAACGTCGCCAGCAAAACCAAGAAAACTTACGCCCTCTGCATAGTGCCTTTTTACAGTTGCAAGAATTAATTCAGCCTCCACTTCAGGAGAACGGTACCGAATCTGGTAAGCCTCAGTTACATCAGGCCGATAAATTGCTGGACTTATTAGCTAAGCATCTTCAAGTAAGCTATCAATGCAATAGCCAAACATTTGATGTCGTATTATTGATTCAAGAATCATTAAAGGAGTTCTTAAGCGTTCACAAATTAGAACCTGCTGTTGATTTACGCCTGCCGTTTTCACTCATGTTGGATAGCCATAAAGAGCTTCTTGAATATTGCTTCGAACACTGTTTATCGACCATGCAAGCACTCTTAGTGGCTGATTTTGATAGTCGAAAATTAGGAATCTCTCTTGATTTAGAAGGTGATCATGGGGTTATTGCTCTCAGCTACAATAGTGAAGAAATCAATACCGAGATAGAAAAGTGGAGCCAGCCGGCGAGCAATGAAATAATTGTTTTAAAAATGTGTCACGCGATACTTGAAGAGCGCTTTAACGGTTCTGCGCTATTGTCCCAAGAAGATAATCAAGTCAGCCTCGAACTGCGCTTTAGTATTAATACAAGAGGTTAATGAACGCCTTGTATTAATAGAATCCCATTACCAGTGATCTCGTTGCTTTCTTAAAGCCTTAAAGACATCTTTAGATGAGATTACGTCTTCATCCCTCGTTTTGAGATTTGAGATTAACGCTGCACTCTCTAATCTTAGAAAAGGATTGTAGAGTCTCTCTTGCCCCAACGTCATATACGGCATTTCGTCAGAAGTAAGTTGACCTACCTTCTCTTTCCAATATTGTGTATCTGAATTGTTAGGCTCCCAAGCCAATGAAAAATCTAAGTTAGTTTTCATATAATCATGACCAGGATATAAAATAGTATCGTCTGGTAAAGGCATTAACTCACGCTGAAAAGTCTCGTACATTTCCTCGACATCACCACCATTAAAGCAATTTCCCGCACAAGCATTAAACAGAGTATCCCCTGAAAATAATATTGGCACTTCTTCGCTTAAGGTTAAGAGACAAACGTGCACGGGGGTATGACCCGGTGTTGGCAAAACTTTAAACTTAATACTACCAAATTCGATAATTTCATTCGCGACTAAGCCACGGGTAACATTGGGGATTGTTCCTATGGCATGCTCACTGGCCCAGATTGGCGCTCCTGTCGCAGCCTGTACAGCAGGATTACCTTCGATATGGTCATGGTGTTCATGAGTATTAATAATCAGCTTAATGGCCCAGCCTTGAGCTTGAGCCGCTGAAATAACTGCTTCACCATCTAGGGGATCAAGCACAATAGCCTGACCTGTTTCTTCACAACCAATGATATAATTAAAATTACGTAATCGGTTATTCATATACAAACGCACAACTTTCATCAACTAGCTTCCGCTCAAAGTATTTTAGAAACTACCAATAGATAGTATTTTCTACATCGTCTTCAGCTTGAAGATCAGCTATAAAATGAGAACCTAAAATACTCTGTAATTCTTTTACTCGAAACTCTAATTCGTCCGCCTCATAAGCGACGGCAGGACTGTGACCCCAAACAGGCCCAGGCCATGCTGGATCATCGCTATAGCGACAAATATGATGCTGATGCAACTGTGGAACAACATTGCCTAGCGCAGCAATATTCATAGAGCTGGCCGAAAAATGATCAGCCATTTTTTGACTCACCATCGTCGACTCTTTCATCAACTGACTCTGATCATCCTGAGATAAATGATAATACTCATAAATGTCATTATGAGCTGGCACTAAAATAATCCAAGGATAGCGCTTATCGTTCATCAGCAGAACTTGGCATAAAGGAAAACGCCCAATCAAAACAGTATCATTTTGCAATCGTTGATCTAATACGAACATACATTCTCTCAATTCAGGTATTAAAAACCGTTAAAGTAAATAACATCGTTTTATTTTAGGCGCTTTTCCTCAAGGGGTCATCCTTACTGCGTCACATTAAAAGCGATATGCCATACTCGCCCGTACCATTCTCGGTTCTGTCGGATGCAAATGAACATCTTCTACATTATCAGCCTCTCCCGGTAAGCGAGATTCATACAAGTAGGTAATATCATTGCCTTCTTCATTGGTTAAATTAATAACATCGAAAGAAGCAGATAACTGCTGACTGAAATCATATCCTAGCTGAGCATTCAGCATGGTCACAGCATCAGCACGCTGACTATTATCTTCATTCAACGCAAAGTCACCAAAGTGGCGCAAACGTAAACCCGCATTCCATTGGCCATAGTCATGTACACTAAT
>Ga0105348_1000217_pt1 | contig 43932 bp, 48 predicted proteins | sample EN8Hudsemesocosm_2_FD_83504 | JGI IMG/M metagenome (GOLD analysis project Ga0105348, IMG submission 83504) | Methane-oxidizing microbial communities from mesocosms in the Hudson Canyon - EN8C Hudson Canyon | ecosystem: Environmental > Aquatic > Marine > Cold seeps | place: Hudson Canyon... | reverse complement strand
GTCATCCTCTTGGCTCTGAGCTAGTCGTTCTTGTAGTTTTTCTTCAACATTGACGTTAGGGTCACAGCTGGGGGGAACAGGATCAACTCTTAATTTGTAATACCCAGGCCAAAAATTTTCTCCAACTTGAAGAATCTGATTGTGGATATCACTACTAGTACTAAAAATGACAACCAGTAATAGCAAAATGCTGGCTGGTAATGATGAAAACCACTCGATAGATGAGCGTTTATATTGTGTATCGGAAGCCACGGATTTACTTCCCCCCAAAAAAAGTGAATTAATACCCTGATGATCGCCAATCTAATATTTACAATTTACCAGGGTTTAAATCATCATACTTATTTCCATTATTACTGAAAATATAGTTTTGTGATAACTACTTTCCCACGTATGGGAAAGTATATTTAATGAGCTTTGTTTCATGGAAGATTGGATTAGGATCCCACCACCCCGAATGCTTGCTTTGTTGGTCTGTAACAGTTGAGCTTGCTACAAGGAGGGCGCGTTAAAACGGATCAGCGTGGTGCTCACTACTAAAGAGCGATGACCTTTACCTAACAATTGGTCACTTAAGTACTTAATATGGTTAGCAGAATTGGTAATCCCTAACTTGCGGCAGTAATTACGTAGCTAAATCGCTAAAATTGCTTCTACCTCAATAAGTAAATCTGGCGAAAACAAAGAATCAATCTTAATCAATGAGCTTGCTGGCAAATTTTCACCGTAGAACTCAAATAAATAATCTCTTAATTTATCTATATCTGTTAAATCAGTTACAAAGATAGTGACTTTAATGAGATGTTTTAACGACGTACTCTGCTGTTCTGCAATCAACTCAAGTTGAGTAAATATTGCCTGGGCTTGCTCGCTAATAGTTCCACGCTCCGCTTTCGTACCAAATGCTGTTAAGCCAGATGTATAAAGTGTATTTTGATGTGTCACTGAGTGTACATAAGGCCCGAGTGGTAAACCTAAAGTTTCATAATTATGTCTTTGAGTATTCATGCTAGCATTCCTTCTAGAGATACAGGTTAATTTGTAATTTTCAAGGTTAATTTCTGAACTGCAGGGCTACAGACAAACGCTATCAATGCTGCAGCAGGCCAGGCTAATAAAAAAGCAGTAAACCATTGCGCGTAAAATCCCTGACTCCAACCAAGATTGATCCAGGTAACCCAGCAGGTCATCAACAGGGATAAGATAAGTGACATTAATAACGCAAAAATCAGCCGTTGTTTCATGCCTCAACCCCATTATCTTTCGGTTCCGTAACCTGCAGTCGTTCAATGTAAATCAACTTAGTCCATGCCTGCGCCAGATAATCCTTCGTATGAGCTGCAGCGAAATGTTGCTGTAACGCATTATCATCGGTCCAACACTCCCACAAAGTAAATCTTCCTGGGTTGTCCAGCTGCTGCAGTACTTTAAATTTGATATTGCCTGGTTCTTGACGGGTTGCAGCTGTCAGATTGTTCAAAGCATCTCTAGCCTGTTGAATATCCTTACCGTCAAGAACTTCAATTCCTGCACTAATCCATAAATTGCTCATTAAATCCTCACTCATGTTGTGTTTAACAGTGTTGAATAAGTCTATACAATTGTTATATCTGTAAATACACACACAAGTGCAACTTTAGATTCCATATTTGAAATCATGATTGATGACATCGCTTTATTTATACACATAGTGCAATACCGGGGATTAGCTGCGGCGGCAGAGCACTTACAATTACCGGCTGCCACGGTGACGCGCCGCTTACAAAGATTAGAAGCTCGCATAGGCAGCCAACTGATACACCGTTCTGCGCGTCAGTTTAACCTGACTCAGGAAGGAGAAATTTACTTTCAAGCTTATGCTGATCTTGTGCAGCAGTTTGAATCAACTTCAAGACTGCTTAGCACTGAACAACATCAACTCAGCGGCCAATTAAAAGTATTGGCGCCCACTAATATCTCTTTAGGGTTATTACAGCCTACATGGTCTGCATTTATTAAAGCTTATCCAGATATCCATCTAGAACTGCAACTAAATAATGCAACGGAAGATGTAATCAACACACAAGCAGATATCGCAATACGAATAGGCCCTCAAAGCGACTCTCTACTTTACCAAAAGCGCTTGGGTACAATTAGAACCATAATAGTCGCTGCACCCAAGTACCTGTCATCACAGGGTGAACCATCCAATCTAGATAATTTGCATCAACACCGAATAATCGGCGTTAACAATTTATCTACATGGAGGTTGAAAAATCGCGAAACTCAACAGCAAGTAGATATGCATCCTAAAAATACAACCACAGTGAATGATATTCGTTTTGCTAGCCAACTGGTTTGTGATGCCGTAGGCATTGCGTTGTTGCCTATAAGCGAGGTGAAAGATGAGCTGAACAAAGGGTCGTTACAACAAATATTATTCCCCTGGTCTGGCCCTACACGAGACATATTTGCTGTATGGCCTAGTGGTAAGTTATTAAGTGCCAAGGCAAAATGTTTACGAGATTTCATGGAAATATATTTCTCTCAAGACCCTATATTACAGGGCGAAGGTATATCTCAATGATGAGTTGAATCATGACAATTCCGCTAGAAATAGAATAACGCTCAGTAACTTAAAATGGTGAAATTTTTCCTTTTGGTGCCATAATTGGACATGCTATCTAAGTAGCGTCTCAATACCTATAGTTGAACTAGGAAAACGATCAGTAGAGTGTCATGACGTATGTTTACTATAAAAGGCGGAAGAGCTATGAGCCCCTCAACTAGAAGGTTTATGTTTTTTTTCTATAGTTTAGTTATATGTTTGCTTATTCCATCAGCACAAGCAGGCTCTCGCGACCCTCTTATTTGCACCGTTAGTGATAGCCGCGACTATTTTCTTGTTTACCCATATCAGCTCATATACGCAAGTGAAAAATTTTCACACTACCAGCTAATTGATGGGTTAACTGTACTGGTGATTAATAAGACTACGATGCGGTTCAACCGCTTATCTAATTTAAACCTTTTACCAAGCTCAGCAATTGACCCTAAAAAGCCGCCAGAAAACTATCAATTTTTTAATGGGTTATGCAAATATTCTGAAACTCAGGAAAACTATAAATTGAAGGATTAATATCACTAGCCCCGTCAATATGCGAAATTTTTAGCTGGCTAGTATGGCCACTTTGAAATCAAACTATTCTAAAAAATATTGCTCAACTTAAGCCGAGATCATCATTCGACCCCATTACCCGTCATAAACTTTACAGTGTATAGTTTTTATTTTAGCATGCACTTCTTAATCGTGATTACACCTAAGGCCTATTTTATGACTTTACTTGTTGTGAGCTTACTATTTCTTTTACTCGCTACCGTTTATTATTTCTCAAGGGTAGCGAAAAAGCCTACATTGATATATCAGTCTACCGCTTTGAATAACGCCATCGTATCCGCCACAAAGGCCTTAAATAAACGTTATTATGCTACCCCCTGGCTATTTAATACTCACTTTCAATTGATTGTGCTTGGTTTTATGAAGGGGTTTTCAAAGCCTTTACAATATGAACTACACGATGAGTTAATAATGAAAGACGGTGGTAAAGTAGGTATTGATTGGCTCGGTGTAGACTTGCCTGAAAATACACCCACCATGATAGTGCTGCATACGATATCGGGTAACCCGCAAAGTATGCGTGGTTTTGTACGCTACGTGAGAGAAGAGCTTGGCTGGCGTGTGGCACTTTGTGTACGTCGTGGTCATGGCGACATAAATTTACACACAGCAAACTTTAATACAATGGGTAACACCGATGACTTTGCTGTACAAATTCAACATATTCAAGGCCGTTTCCCTCAATCCGACCTATATGCAACGGGAATTTCTGCTGGCTCGGGTGTATTGGCTCATTACTTAGGTATCGTCGGAAAAAACACGCCAATCAAAGCCGCTGTTGCTTATTGCCCTGCTTACGACATGCGTAATGCATTTACACGTGCTGTGCCGTTTTACAGTAAAATGATGACCAAGAAACTTCATCGATTATTTATCACGCCTAATGCTGATAAATTTCAGCACCTGGCGTCATTTGAAGCCTTAAAAAACACACAAACATTGCATGAGTTTCATCAACATTTATATGGAGTTGCCGGCAACGAAAGTACTGAAGACTATATGGAAAACTCCAACCCTTCCGTTGTATTTGATAATATTAAAATCCCGACCTTAATCTTAAACTCCAAAGATGACCCGGTGTGTCATGTTGATAATGTTTACGAACACCAGCCACGCGTTGAAGCGATGGAAAACGTTATTTTAGTGTTGACCGACCGTGGTAGCCACTGTGCTTATTTTGAGGGGCTGACAGCCAAACCTTGGGCTAACCGTTTGATTAAAGAATACTTTACGGCATTTCATTATATTCAAAGTCAGTAAGTGTGCCTCATAGGTGATAGAATATTATCAGGTCTAACAAAGCGCCAAACGAAACTTGCTTAGTTTCTAGCAGCGCCTGTTTCCCACTCCCCATACATACATTTTATTTTTACTTGAAAGCAATGTTAACGCCGGCTAACGGTTTATAAAATTGAAATAGGATCATATTATGAAAGATACTTTATCTTCTGTTTTTACCTTTCAAAGTCGTCTAGTCATGATCGGCTGGTTAGTGCTGGTTTGCCTTCCTTTTTGGGACTACATGCCAGCGACGGTCATGGCAATAGTTCTAGTGATCAGCGCTGTTTATGCTTACTTTATACTATTTGGCAGACGCTTTGATGATGGTGCCAGGCAACCAGATTTTAAAGATTTCGCCTCCCTTTCCGGTGTGGTAAAAATGTTTACCAATCGGCGTGCAACCTTAGCTGGGTGGTTACATTATTTAGCATTTGATTTGCTAATTGGTTTATTTATTGTTTTGGACTCACAACAACATGACATTTCACATTTCATGGTGCTGCCTATTTTATTTTTATCATTAATGATTGGTCCTGCAGGTTTAGTCGCTTATTTTGTTTTTAGAGGGTTATATACCGGTAATGTTTTTGACCTTTCATGGATTCTATAAGGGTGAGCCAAGCAATGAATTCCACCAAAAATAGTGTTATGGACCGAGCCTTAGACTTATTTTAAAGTGATGGCTATAAAGCATTATTGATTCGTAAAATCGCGTACAGTACTGATAATAACCCTGACGCGATGCATGCAGAGAAAGCTCTGCCAAACCCAACTTAAATTATCATAAACCAAGTGCTTTAATTTACTTATCAATATTTTTAAAGCTAGCAATATATTGCTTTCGCCATGTAATCGGCGTGGCGCCGTTAAGCTCTTTAAACACCTTAGCAAAAGCCATATCTGAATCATAACCTACAGACTCTGCAATATCTGCAACTGACTTTTGAGAATTACGTAAAAGATCGGATGCTATATGCATTCTAACCGAGGTTAAATACTGAAACATGGGATGTCCCACCATGTCTTTAAAACGACGTGCAAAGGTTGCTCTAGACATAGCCACTTCTGATGCTAATAAATCTAAGGTCCAATGTGTTGCTGGTTGTTGATGAATTAATTTAAGCGCATTGCCTATTTGTTTATCAAACAACGCAGCAACGAAATTATGCGAATCCAGCTTATTAATGTGAAAGCGAATCAATTCAACTAGCACCACTTCCGTTAACTTATTAACCACTACCATCGCACCAGGCGTTTGAGAATCATATTCTAAACTCAAGTGCTCAAATGTTGTTTTTAACCACGGAAGTTCGGATATTTCGTCCGATCTCAATACGAGGATTGGAGGCATCGATTCATCTAATGGTGAAGGGATAGGATCACGAAAACTAAAATAACCACATAAAAGATGTGTTGGACCTTCATAAATGTCAGATATTTCGCCCCGTTTGAACTAGACAGAATATGGTCGCCACCCCTACCAACAAATACAAGGTCACCAGGCCCTAATAGATAGTCTTCACCTGAAAAAGAGATCCAACACTGGCCTCCACGAACATAATGAAAAGCCGAAGAATACTTTATCTTTTCCTGCATTTCCCAAGGCGGATCAACTTGTCACAAAAATAAACACTACCTTGAGTTTTTATGCTTGAGAGTATTTCTGAGAAGACAGACGTGAGACGATCTCACTATTTATAGAGACTATTGAGTATAGAGCGTATCCGTTATATTACATAAGATATATCTACCGATTAACAAAAAAAAAGCAAGGAGTAGTAATGCAAGTTGATGTGTACACCACCAAGACATGCCCTTATTGCTTTGCAGCAAAGAGTATTCTGGTAGAAAAAGGCATTAAATTTAAAGAACACGATGTCAGTTTTGACCCGGCTATGAGAATAAAATTAATGGACAAAACTGGTCGTCGAACGGTGCCACAGATTTTTTTTAACGATAAACATATCGGCGGGTATACCGATTTAGAACAGTATTTTGAAAACCAGACGTAATTAACTAAACCATGCAAAAGTAACCTTTAAGGAAATAGCACAATGAAAATTAAACAGTTATTCACTAGCATTATTGCAGCCTTCGCTTTATTTGTTGGTACAGCATCTGCTGATTATTCCACAATATCATTGGCAATAGGAGGCTATGATTTGGTTTCTTATCACCAGAGTAACGGCCCTAAAGTAGGAAATGGCCACCACCTGGCAAATCACGAAGGCAATATTTATGCATTTGTGAATGCTGAAAACAAAGCTAAATTTGAAGCAAACCCTACTAAGTATGTTCCCGCTTTTGGTGGCTACTGTGCATACGGTGCTTCACTGGGTAAAAAATTCTATGGCGATCCTCTAGCATCGACAGTTGTAGATGGGAAGCTCTACCTAAACCTAGATACTAAGGTAAAAAGTATTTGGGTAAAAGAACGTGCAGCTAATATTGTAGCGGCTAACAAACTTTGGCCTTCAATTAAATATGTACCCGCTACTGAGCTTTAATTATTGAAAGCGCATAAATAGCTAATCAATATAACGATTCCCGAATTATTTCGGGATTCGTTACGTTAAAAAACTAACATTTTTATATTAAAGCGCTTAATCTAGCCTTAAAAGCACTAGGAGAAATCGTGATGACTGATTACAACGAACTAAACCCAGAAGAAAAACATGTGCTGATTGATAAAGGCACCGAACGCCCTTTTGCCGGCAAATATGATGATTTTTTTGAAGGTGGCTACTACACCTGCAAGCAATGCAATAAGCCATTATATCGGTCAGAAGATAAGTTCCCTTCTCACTGTGGCTGGCCAAGTTTTGATGATGAAATTTCAGGTGCCATCAAACACGAGGTAGATGCTGACGGCCGACGCACAGAAATACTCTGTGCTAACTGTGATGGTCACCTAGGTCATGTTTTTCATGGTGAAAGGATCACAGATAAAAACACCAGACACTGTGTTAACTCAATATCTATGAATTTTGTTAGCGATGATAAGAGCTAGGAGTCTGAATAAATAATCATTTCACCTTTCTTTTTTTATTGCGGAGATGAATATGAACGCTGTTGGCCGTCTATTAAGCCGTCACCTTCAGGATTTAACGCCAGGTAAATTAACTTGGATAGGCTTACGTCCAGAGCGTAAAGCTGCCATGAAAATGGTTGAGCAGGTTCAAGCAATCAAAGATTTAGGCTTGGAAGGCGACCGACGATGCATCAGTACACCTGGTTCAGCACGTCAAGTCACCCTAATAAACCAGGAACACATTGAGGTAATCGCAAGCTTAATGGGTCTCGACTCAATTGACCCTGATTTATTACGCCGAAATCTAGTGGTAACGGGTATTAACCTCATTGCACTTCGACATCAACGCTTTCGAATTGGCGAAGCTGAATTTGAAGCAACAGCGCATTGCCACCCCTGCTTACGAATGGAGCAAGCACTAGGTAAAGGAGCTGTCGGCGCTATGTTAGGGCATGGTGGGATCTGCGCTAAAATTGTTACCAGCGGTACAATTTGTATTGGTGATTCGGTTATAAAGATTTAATCAGAAAACTCATGCTTTGAAGAGCGCTGTATAAATTGACTGGATTTTCTGAAATGATTTTTACTTTCTACCAGTAAACTGCTCTGACTTTCTTTAATGTTTAAAGGCCTCACTTCAAACCCATACTCGTGCTATGCTCAATAGACGCTATTTGATTGAATATATTATGATTTCAGTACATAGAGATTTAATTTCCTGCCAAGATTGTGGTCATTTATATGACCTGCCCTATGTCGGCCATAATCAACAATTAGACTGCAAATTTTGTCACCATGTTATGCTCACGCATCGACCCAACTGGGAACATAAAGTGATCGCTTTCACCATGGCGGGCATCATTCTATTTATAGTTGCCAATGTGTTTCCCTTTATTGGTTTAGAAACTGCTGGCCAATTTCAACATAGTAATTTAATTGGTGGCGTACAAGCCCTAATTCACCGTAAAGAGTTTTTGTTAGCATCGATCGTATTTATCACTATATTTCTGTTTCCTCTTTTAGAGTTAATTGGTGTGTTTTACATTTTACTTTGTCGATTTATGAATATACGAGCGCCATTTATTGGAATTATTGTTCATTTACTACATATTTCCAAGCCATGGGGAATGCTTGAAATTTTTCTGGTTGGCCTTGCTGTTGCTAGTTTGAAACTCGGAAATTTTGCAGACATTATTCTTGGGCCAGGAATTTATGCCTTTATAGGTTTAGTATTAACTCTAATAGCCAGCAACATTTATCTGAGTAGAGAAGACATTTGGGATTGGCTAAAACACGAAAATTTTTATTCAAAAGAAGAGAACGAAGCTGTTATATCATGTCATTGCTGTGAAGCCCATATTGGCATTTCTCTACTTCAAGACAATAATGAATGCCCTCGCTGCGGTACACACATACATTTACATCAACCTCATAGTATTCAAAAAACAACTGCTCTGTTGATTGCAGCATTTGTGTTATACATTCCGTCTAATTTATTACCGATTATGACGACCACAAAGCTTGGACAAGAAAGTTCAGATACACTACTGTCAGGGGTTTTACACCTTATTCAGACTGGTGACATACCTATTGCAATGGTGGTGTTTTTTGCCAGTATTGTGGTACCTATCGCTAAATTAATTGTGATGTCATATTTACTTTGGAATGTATCGATCAATTTTTCAGGTAATCCAAAACAAATGGCTCGTTTATATCGAATAACTGAGTTTGTGGGCCGCTGGTCTATGATTGATGTATTCGTTGTCACGACTTTGGTTGCGCTGGTGCAATTTGGGTTATTGGCCAATATTGAACCAGGCGGTGCATTATTATGCTTTGCCGGAGTTGTTGTACTCACTATGTTGGCGGCAGAAACCTTTGACCCTAAGCTAATTTGGAATGCATATGAAAGTAAAAAAAGTAGGTATCAATCCGAATGAGTGAAAACACCCCAAATATTAGCCCTACCAACAAAATGTCACCTATTTGGATTGTGCCCTTACTAGCACTGCTGATCGCTGGCTGGCTAGCGCTCAAGGCATGGCAAAATAAAGGACCTGAAGTACAAATAATATTTGATGATGCTGCTGGCATTGTAGTGGGAAAAACTCAGGTTAAATTTAGAGATGTGGTCGTAGGTAGTGTCACCAATATCAAGCTAACGAATGACTTTCAAAAAGTTACGACGCGAATCGAACTTGACCCCCAAGTTAAATCGTTAGTATCGGAGTTCACACGCTTTTGGGTGGTTACTCCCCGCATTTCATTAAGTGGCGTTAGTGGTCTTGATACTTTATTGTCGGGTGTTTACATTGAAATGGATCCTGGTAAGCGAGGAGAATATCGTTCTCGTTTTGAAGGACTTACTGAACCTCCTTCAGTCAGATCCTACCAACAAGGCACACAATATATTTTATTAGCAGAGGAGCTCGGTTCACTCGATATAGGCTCCCCAGTATATCATCGGCAAATTCCTGTTGGTGAAGTAACACGTTACCGCTTATTACCTGAGAAAGGAAAGGTAGAAATTCGTATTTTTATAAACGCGCCGCACGATAAATTAATCAGAACGAATACTAAATTTTGGAATGTTAGCGGTATCGGTGTTGAAGTTGGGGCTAATGGTATCGTTGCAAAAATGGAAACACTCTCGTCACTAGTCTCTGGAGGGCTTGCGTTTAATACACCGTTATTTATGACAAATAAAGCGAGTGTCGCAAACTCAGGCAGTCAGTTTTATTTATTCAATGACCAAAAGGCCGTTGCAGAAGGTGCGTTTACGTTTTCCTTCCCTTACATTTTAAGGCTTGATAGTTCGGTAAGGGGCTTGGTAAAAGGCGCTCCGGTTGAGTTTAGAGGCATGCAAGTAGGTAAAGTTGAACATGTAGGTCTTAATTATGGCATTGGCGCGGATAAGCTTGTAAATGTGGTGATTTCTATTCAGCCTGAACGTGTAAACCCTAACAATACGCCAACCCTAAATGAACTCAATAAGCTAATGGAAAGCTTGGTTTCTGCAGGTATGCGCGCTCAGCTTAAGCCCCGAAATATTCTAACAGGGTCACTTTATATAGATTTAGTACCAAATCATAGCAAGCCAACAAAAATTTCGAATCGCACTTTAAAACGCTTCAATAATTATTGGGTATTGCCTTCTTCTAAAAATCAGCAATTACAGATAATTAAACGAGTATCTGATATTGCTCAACGTATTGAACAGCTCCCCATAGAAGCCATTGCTAATAACCTCAATAACAGCCTTAGCAGTACCGCCGAAATCGTAGAAGATATTAATAAAAACAAGATAATTTACGATATTAATCGCTTGCTGATTAGCCTAAATGGTTCAAGCGATTCTCTCTCTCATACGATTACAACTATGCAAAGCACGCTAAGAACCATTGATCAGACCATTGCGCCTGACTCAGCCGTGCATTATCAACTACTGGAAATGCTGAAGGACGTAAGTGCAGCGTCAATATCTATGAAAGCCTTCAGTGATGAATTGTCGCGAAATCCTAGTACGTTAATCCTAGGTCGAGACGAGGAAAAATAACGATGATGAAACTACTTACTATATTGATGATATGTTTACTTGCAGCCTGCTCAACAAAAATTTCTACACGTTATTACAGTTTACATGCTTTACCAGCACCCTCTATGACGATTAGCCTACCCGCCGATACGACACTTGGTATTGGCCCAGTTAAGTTGCCCTCCATGCTTAATCGTAAAGGTATCGTGACTCACAAAATAGGCTCTGCTGTGCAAGTCGCCAGTCATGATGTATGGGCAGGTCGTTTGAAAGAAGACTTTACTCGAGTCATCGCTGAATTAATGGCACAAAGTCTCGATATCAATGACGTAGTAACAGAACCCTGGAACACACGTTTTAGGCCATTGTATCAATTACAATTGGATGTTCAGCATTTTAGTGGGCAACTAGGGGGGGGTGTTAGGTTTAAGGTATATTGGGTTCTTAGTGGTAATTATGGCAAAGACAAATTAGTGAGTCGAACAGACGATATAACACTGCAAACCGAGGGCGATGGTTATCAAGCTTATGTCTCGACTTTAAACGCCCTATTGGCCGCCTTCAGCAATAAAACGGTACGTATTGATATTATTAATGAAATAAACAAACGCTCTGAAAACAAACTTAACTAGTGTTATCATTTTAATTGAACAAAAAGAACTTCGCCTTTATCTGTCTACTCAGGTGAGTGAATAACACAGACAAACATCAATGGTTAATTTAAGGTCTAGGTCATGAGCGATATTAAAAACTCAGGAAATGCAGATTCAATGCCTATGACAAGTAGTAGCTGCGGAATCAAACCCAGTAAGAAGGCGCTTGAAAAAGGTTACGAACTAGACTTTTCGAAAGCAAAAGACTTACTTGAAATAGAAACCCAAACGAGTACTGCTTCCGAAAAAAGTCACATTGAATAAGGCCAAAACTGATTCATTAGATATGCTTCTCAGTGTCATAAATTAAACAAGCTTGCTAATTCAACCCGACTTACACCCTCTAAGCATTATCCAACTGTATTAATTTTTCTAAATTCTGAGTTTGGCTGTTGATCTGTTTGAGTGCGCGTTTAAAGCTACTTTTCAAATATTTCTTTAAATGGCGAGTTGCTTCCGAAGTAGGTATTTCTTTTAGTCGGCAATACAGCGCCAGCGAAAAAATCACTTCATCTTCAGATAAAGTCGCTTGTCGATTTGACTGCCCATTATAACAACTGCCGCAGCCTCCCCTAAAGGTATATGCAGAGTTAGCAAACATCACACCGAAACCCATAAAAATAGCTAACACTTCAGTGCCCTCTGCGAAGTAATCGGGCCCGCCTGGTGGAAACTGCTGAGATTGAACGACTAAATGCTGGGCCATCACATGCGCAAAAGTGGAAGATAAATCTTCCGGTTTTAATGTTTGTTCGCGGTTGTAGCTAATATAAAGCGGAGCTTCGCTATTTATGACAGGTAGATTTCTATTCACGGAGTCACGTTCTAAACTAACTAAAGCTAATTGAGGAAATGGAATAGCTTGGAAATGTTCAGGTTTTTGTAGCTGAAACGGCCAATGAACTAAGCCGGCATAATTGAGAGTGTGACGATAAATGTTCTCTGCTTTATTGTGTACGCTATCAACATTACCCGCAAAAAAATCATTTGTTGGCTGTATTAACCGACTGCGCTGATAAAACTCATGGCGATCAAAATACCTTAGTGCCCATTCAAAGGTTTCAAATATCCAATCAGCACTTTCCTGTCCTATAAGGGGGCGCTGTTTAAAAAAGCTAATCATCAATATCTTCCCGCATGTGAGCCTCGGTATAGGCTCTCCCCAACTTACTGATTAAATTTGGTTTTATATGAGACAAGGCATACCGCAGACCAAGTTTTAGAGAAGACTAAACCTAAATTGATCATCATGTGAAGCGATTCAAGGTCGCCCCATTATCCGTTTTGGTGCCAGCTTGTGCAGCTGGCTACCAATGTCATAGCAGGCATATTAATTGATCGCCGATCTTACAATAAGATGTAGTTTTCAATCGAGAATGCCCCGTTACTTTATTCTTCCTCAGATGATTTTTTAAGGCTTTCAATCTCTCGTTTAAGTTTTACTACGACATCATTAAGCTTAACTTTATCTTTAGTCATATCTGAAACTGATTGTGTTTTAACCTTCAGTTTCTTCTTATTCTCATCAAGCTTTTTCTTAAGACCAACCGGATCCAATCTTTTAAATTCGGCATGTTCTGACTTTAATTTTGAAGATTGATCCCTAAGTGAATCATATTTTTTGTTAAGCCCCGTTAGCTCACTTTCAAGTACTGATATTTTTTTCGTAAGGCTTTGGGTAATAGACTCATGCTCTGACGCTAGAATTGTTTCCGCTGATAGCTTGGTTTGACTCGCTAAAAGATCTGTTACTTTCTGATCTAACTCTTGATTAGATTGTGTTAATTGTTCGATCTCTGATGTAAAACGTTTTTTTATTCGCTCTTCAATTTCTAATCCTAACTCCAATCTAAGAGCCATATCTTTCGTAAGTGTTTTCGATTCCATTACAGTTAAACTTCTTTATAGTCATTAATAGGTAAAATTTCGAGTGGTATTTTAACAGAATTATGTCGCTCTAGGGATATTTCGCACCGGAAAATAAATTAAGCTGTAAGTCATTGATTTGTTGTTGAAAGATAACGAAAACATAGTAGGCACTAAAAACTAATACGTGTAAATAACAAGAGTACCCACTCAAATTTCATCACAAGCACGGCTTAATCTATATCTGGGCGAGCATCGTCTCGTTAGCTTTCTTAGTTTTTTACTTGGCTCTTTCATGTGTGTCTTATTCTTTATGCTTACTGTTTTTTTCAAATCAATAAGAAAATAGGATGAAAATCTAATAAGTAATAGACTAGTACTTAATTTTGTGGACTATAAGTAAGTGATGAAGTAGTTTGCAACAGAAACGCATCCTATAATAATCTATAACAAATGAGTTTTATGAAGGTGATGGATGAGTCTGTTTTTGTATTGTAGTGAAAAAGGGTTAACTTGGTTGCGTGAAGGACGACTTCCTTTTTTAGACGCTGCGTCATTGATGGACCCTTTCGTGAGTAATGCGGCGATAAAGCAATCTGAAGAACCGATTGCGGTTTCAGATGAAGAGCTTAGGTCTGAATTAAAAGCTAAATACGATGCACTACCCCAGTCTTTATCAAGTTTAATGACCTTCGAGTATTTTAAAGAACAGGCACTTAAGGAGCGAGATAGTATTGAGGCTGACATAAGGCTGCGTACCTTGCCTGAATTGAATACAATCTCACCTCAGCAGCAAAAAAACCTCACCCTGCTGTGCTTGTATGAAAGAGCAGACAACCCAGCTCTATGGCAATATCACAGCGCTAATCATCAAGGGATGGTTATCGAACTAGATCAAACTCATGAGTTTTTTACTGCGCCCAAATATAAAGACGCGCCACAAATTTTTCTACCGATTAAATACGGCTCAGAGCGTCCACTCAAGTTGAAAGATGCACACCCGTTTGCATCGTTATTTCATCGTAGTGATAATTTTTCTAATGAACGTGAATGGCGGGTATTACGGCCAATATCAGTCGCCGATAAAACAATACAAGTTAATGATGACTCTGTTCATCTTCACTCAATGCAGACTAGTATCATTAAAACGGTTACTTTTGGCTCAGCAATGACTAAAGAAATAAAAGAAAAATTAATAAATCTATTAAAAAATGATTTACGATACCGACATGTCACATTGTTGGATTGCTGCCTTGATCCCACCCAATTTTTACTTCATCGAGTCCCCGTTGACCGCAGCTAAGGGATACAGGAACCTTAATATCATTAACAGCATGTTTTTCCCAACTAGGCAGGAGGAAGCTCACACCAAACCTCACAATTCTATAACTTTGAAGCTAATACACTTCAGCTCACCTTCCTATTCAAGCACAATAAGAACTTCAACCCCCTTACAATAAACAAACTGTGGAGAAATATTACATGAATAAATTACTTATCTCTTTTTTAGTGCTAATTTCATGTAATGTATATTCACAAAACTACAGCCCAGAGCAGTTATCGGTTAAAGAGTTAGATGACCGTTTCTTATATATCAAAAATAGACTTGAAAATGAGCGCAATCATAGTTATTTATGGCAATATGGTTGGGAAGGATTTTATGCTGGCTCTTCATTGGTTCAATTAAGTCTCGCTACAACGGCAGATAATTCTGATGATGAGGTACGTTATGGAGTGGGTGCGTTTAAATCTGCGTTAGCTTTTAGCGCTATGCTGTTGAACCCATTACCTGCAATTAACGGAGCTGATTCTTTATCTTCACCCGCTCATAACCATTCAAACATTCAAACCCATACACGAACGCAAAAAGTCGAAAGACTTAAACGCGCAGAAGCTTTATTCAAACGCCGCTCTGACCGCGCTAAAAATATCCATACTTGGAATCGACACGGTACTGCCATTTTATTTAATCTCGCTACGGCTGGTATTGTGTCTGCTTTTGGTAACGACAAAGATGCCATCGCTTCTGCCATTGGCGGTATCCTAGCAAGTGAAATAAATATATGGACACAACCGTCGCAAGGCACCCAAGACTGGCAAGATTATCAAAGCTTAAAAAGTAGCGACAACTGGAGCTGGAATCTACAACCAACTCTAAACGGTTTAGCTGTAAGCGTTAACTTCTAGAAAGAACAAGTAATTAGTGGCCCTCTAAATTCTAATTTTTTTTGACGCGCTTTCCCACTATTGCAATAAGCGGCCTTATGATCGTTTTTCTTAACCTCAATGTTTTGACGATATGGTTATCGATAATACGTTGTTCATTTGCTGTTAAAGAATGTTATCTGCACGCCGATAACATCACTTAGAATACTAATTAAATAGTTAAGGTGATGAAAAAGGCCTGTGGATTCGCTTAATAACAATAACTCAGTACAAGGTACGATGAGCAAGCAGCTCAGTACTAGATTACAAAACACCCAGTCATCGAATGCAGCGCCTTCAGTGAAAGAGGCATTCATCGCCGCTCATGAGCAAAAAACAAACCTTTCAGGTATCACGCTTGATTTAAGATCCAACCCTGACCGTTTGATGATTTCAGTTTTAGAGCAAAATTTATCCGAGCAGATAGAGTCAACTTTCCCCAATGTAAAGCTAAAAATTTCCTCACAAGAACAGTATAAAGTATCGGAACAATATCAAGTACCTGAGCAATATCAATCACCAATTTCTCTTCATCAGGTCGAACAAGAGTTTGTTAATTCAGTTAGTCAGCAACTGTACTATGGCGAACGAAATGGCTACGACGTTAGCGAAATGGACCAAAGTGTTCATAGGGCAAGTCAAGCACTAGAGTCCGGTTACCTAAAGACCAGTGACATTTTGAATGATTTAGGCTTCTTAGACAAAGGCGTAAGTGAATACCTTCAAAAAAGTCATACTAGAGTCCAAGACGGGCTAAATTCACTAAAAAACGAATACACCAATGGTGTAAACAAAGCATATAGCAGCAACGTAGCCCAAAGGGATAGCTTTACTTTACGTGTTAAAACCCGTGATGGAGATGTCATTGACATTCAGCTTAAGTATTCCGATGAGCGAGAACAAAAAAATATAAATACCACGCACATACTAGATCGAGAAATTTCAGTGAGTTATCAGGTCGAAGGTAATTTAAGCGACGCCGAAAAAGAAGCATTAAACGAATTAACACAAGGGTTAAGTAGCCTTGCTGATCGTTTTTTTGCAGGAAAAGGCTCGCTAACCGAAATTTCTGGCCTAGACATGTTTGATAGCGAACAATTAGCGAGTTTCTCATTATCGCTTGAAGATCACGCAGAAACATCAGGCGAAGGGTTACAAAAACTTCTGGTTGAATACAGTGTTAATCAGCAACTCTTCGAGCATACATTAAGCTCCTTTTACAATGATGATGCGAATACAGGCGCAAAAGGTGAAGACAGCTACCACTTTGATATAACCGCCAGCTTACAAGCTGCCGGATTTGATATGTTTGGTGTAAATGGTCATGAAGAAGCATTGTCAGCAGCTAAAAATAATTTAGCATTGCTGGAACAACAAATTGATTTTTCCACGGATCAACTAAATAAAAAAGACGTAAGAGCCAATGAATTCTACAAAAGTGGACTTAAGCAAATGTTTAGTGAAGAAATAATAAATGCCGTGGACAATACAAAGGCCAAAGAAGTTTTAGCTGAGCCAATACAAGTGTCGATGCAAGCTTTTAAAGGGATCATACAATCTCATCCAAAGTATAAGGAGCTGTCAGTAACCCCTAGAGAAAAAATTGATGAAGTTTTATCGGGTCTGCCTGACTTTATAGCTGAATTTGGGGCCAAGCGTAAACTAGACGGTACGAATTTTGGTAAACGAGAAATGAATTTAACCTTAGGCCAACAAACTGAAACTGCTCGTCATTTATCTGTGGGAGGGCTCGTTGAGAATGTTGAGCAAACCGACACATTCAAGCTTGATATAACACAACAGGAATTACGAAAATTGGGCTCTGAACGAGTAGTAGAGCGTATTGAAATTGACAGGGAAACGACCCAAAAAGCAGAATATCTCAATGGAACCCTCACCAGTCAGCAAGAATTCTTTAAACAAACAGCAGAACAGAATGTCTCTCATTTTTTTGAAAATCCTGTAAGCTATTTGACTAAAGAAAGAACAACGACGCCGCTGGATGCTAATTTTGAAAAATTAAATTTTGTACGACTACTGCGTGAGATGTCAGAGTTGTTTACCAAAGAGTAGCCGTACAGATAATAACAATCCCACCTATGCAATAATCTTAATTTGTTGCGATATTTAAAATTACTCTGACCCAAATGGCGCTTTCTTTAACCCAATAAGCCTTAAGCAACTACCGCGCTCTACTCTGCCCCAATAAAATATCTTTTTACTAAAATACCTTATTGAAGGTTAAAGCCAAGCCCGCATCGTTTGTGGGTCTAAAAGAAAGGTCTTCAGGTGCTTCGAAGTATTCAAGTAACTGATCCCCTATTAATGCAGTTGCCAGCAGGCCATTCATTAGAACAAAATTCTTTTCAAAGATGGCTCTAGTGCTGTACTTATCTTTACTTAGTTCCTGGGCATTATATTGCCCCATCCCCATGCAGATGGACACACCAGAAAGCTGCTGCCAACCAGTTCCGTCGATTGACGTGCATAAAGGTGAAACAACCGTCAGAGCCCACCCCCAACCTTCTGGCTGGTGAGCGGCTAAACCAGAGTTCGCAGCGATGAGACCTTCAATGATTAGAGCCTGACTAACCATACTATAGTGTGCAGCCTCATTCGATTCCTCCGCCATAGCGTCAAGGCTTAACATGCAGAATAACATTACAATCCTTAATAAATAATCCCGCATTTAATTGGCTCCCGCCTTTTTCTTTAATAATCTCTGCATGACTTGTTCAGTCCCATCATTTGAACTTACCCCTACCGCTTTCAGACGCGCTGCAATATCCAAACTTCCTAAGCTATTTTCTATATCAGACTCAGACTCGTCAGCCAAACGAACACGTAATTGTCGCTTGTTAATGCCATCTAAAGAGCTATTAAGGTCATTGACTTTGCTGTGTATACCGGTTGTATAACTCTTGATACTGTTGCTGGCATGCAGGCTGTGTTGATTTGCCTTCAGAAAACCTAATTTATGGCGATGGCTTTGAATGATTCGTATCGCTGACTTTATATCTGAGGTAATTTTCGAATCGAGTTTTTTTAATTGCGTTAGATTAGTGAATTCAGCCTCTAATAATTTTTCATCTTCAGCGATTAAGCCAGCTAATTCTTCAGCTAACTCTTGGTCTTTTCCTAACACTTCGAGTGCTTGTTGCTCCCGCTTAGCAATATTTTCTTTAAGCTCTAAAGTGGATAATTCTGTTAGCTTGGCTTCCGTTTTAATTTGGGCAAGATGTAACTTGGCTGATTTAATTGCTTTTTCAGCCTCAGCTATCTCTTGCTCAAAAATCACAATATCATTATTGGCAACGAGCTGGCGCATTGGCGCTTCTGCAGAGGCTCTAAATAGAAGTCTCATTTTATGATAAAGGCTCATTTTTATTCTCCATATTCGTTGATAAGTTGCTGAGTTTTCGCTTCTGATATTTTGTTCATGATACGTGTACTTTCATGTTGGTCGCGCATTGTCTTAGAAAGCGTGATAGTGCTACTTACTAGAAAAAGAGCGCACAGAGAAAAGTAGGCTTTGACAATAAAATCGATCGGACTTAAGACAATACCTCCCAACATTGCAAAAAGTGCGATCCCAAAAGAGGCTTTTACGAAAAACATCCAGCCAGACGAATTGCTTTGTACTTGATCAATCATTGGATACTCCTAAAGTAAATGACACGATTAAGGTATCGCCATAAAAAACTAAAAACTATTACTTTGACAAAAGGTGCGATAAAAGCCACATTAGGTACTGATATCCGATACTTTTATTATGAGTTGATAATTAATGGCCCAAACAACCACCATACTTAAAGCTTTAAAGCGTTTATTAAAACGTCATGGATACAAATACAGTGACGTCGCAACAGCCCTTAGCATTAGTGAGTCTCGTGTTAAATTTTTGTTCTCACAGGAAGACTTTTCTCTTAAGCGTATGGATGTTATCTGTCAGATGATGAGCATAGAGATTGCAGATGTACTTTCTGAAATGCGTGAAACAGAACAAATCAAATCACTAACTGAGATACAAGAAAAAGAACTCGTGTCAGACACCTCATTGTTACTAGTAGCAAATAGTGTCTTGAACCTATGGACCTTTGACGATATTACTCGTGCCTACGATTTTGACGAAACCGAATTAATAAGACATCTAGCAAAGCTAGATCAACTTAAGCTCATTCACCTATTACCAGGAAATAGAATTAAACTGTTGGTAGACAGAAATTTTAGTTGGATCAAACACGGTCCAATTAACAGATATTTTGAAGACCAAGTGCGACAAGAATTCTTTAACTCACACTTTAATGCAGCCGGTGAAAAACGTTTGTTTTTGGTTGGCATGTTATCCAGAGCGTCGAATGCCATATTTCAACGAAAGCTAAACAATCTCTCAGATGAGTTTCACTCACTGCATTATGAGGATGAGAAACTACCTAACATGGACCGATTTGGAACTAGTGTGGTGGTAGGAATGCGGCTATGGGAACCAAGCGAATTTGAGTCACGCCGTCGACAAAAAGATACCAGGAAATTTTGAAGCTTTAGCGTAGCAGTATATTATGAAAGTTCCACAATACAGCTCGCGACCGGACAGCAGAACATAATTTTCCAACCTTAAACAACTGTTAAGGGTCTAGCTGAAGCTCTCCTAATAATGAGGGGCAGTGTCTGAAGTCGGCAGGCATTCACCATAATACGAACCGCATGATATAAACCACTTAGCATGATCAACTCTACCAGTTTCTCGGGTTGATATGCGGTTGATTGGAGAGACCATAAGACATCATCGACTTTATTGGTCTCATGAAGTTGATCCGCAGTTTGAATCAGTAATTCATTCAGAACGCTATAAGGTCAAATCAGAATAAACACTCGGGGATTATGCGCAACCGTTTCAAAAATCGACAAAGACGCTATTCCTGACGGCATGATGACATTAAATTCAGCTTCAACCTCCGCTGAAAATGGCGCTTTAATGGGAGATTCGTATGTTCATAAATCCTCCAACACCAACTAACTTTTATCTGCTAATTATTTCCGCAAAACTTAGCTACATATTATATAGCGCTGAAAACACATTACCGCTACACTATCTGTAGCAAAAGCTTTGATTTTGTATTTAAACTTCGGAAATCGCTATGACGAGCACTGCAAGCCAAAGGCCTATCGTACAACTAATTGATATATTGGGAAAAAAATGGGTTCTTAGAATTTTATGGGAATTAAAGACAAGCCCTTGTACCTTTAGAGAATTACAAAGCCGCTGTGGCGATTTATCACCCACCATTATCAATACTCGCATAAAAGACCTATGCGCCGCGGATCTAATTTATAAGTCACCAGAATCAGGCTACATCCTGAGTCAACATGGTATTGAATTAATAAAACTTTTTTACCCGCTCAATGATTTTGCAAATCGATGGAGTAAAACCATCGATACCAGAACCAAAGCGCCCTAATATTGAGATTTACTAGAAAAGAATTAGTAGGAGATTGAGATGAAATACTGCCCATTTTGTGCCAATGAGTTGACCACTACAGAAAGAGAAGGCAAAACGTACCTTGCCTGCGCTGATGTTAAATGTGGTTTCGTACATTGGAATAACCCAGTACCAGTGGTAGCAGCGATTATTGAATTGAATGACAAAGTACTGTTAGCACACAACGTAAGTTGGCCTGAAAAAATGTTTGGTTTAGTCAGTGGGTTCCTAGATGAAAAAGAAGCGCCCGATCAAGCTGTCAAAAGAGAAATCAAAGAAGAACTTAACCTTAATACCCAAGAAGTTAAACTGGTCGGTGTCTACCCTTTTGAGCAAATGAACCAAGTCATCATTGCCTATCACGCAAAATGTACAGGGACAGTTACACTCAACGAAGAACTAGATGATTACAAACTAATAGAAAAGTCAAAACTCAAAGCCTGGAACTTCGGGACAGGCTTTGCTGTAAGAGATTGGATGAAAACCTTTTAGAATGCAAATCAGACTAATTTGAACCAACTGATTAGGCAGTCGTGCTGGTCTGCACTCTAGAAGTAATCAAATTATGAATGATTACATCACGCAAATTACTAACAGTCTCATCATCTTGACTGACTGTTTTAGTTTGGCCAGCCTTGAATTATGCCATCAAGGTACAACATCTTCCCCTCTCTTTTTTTAACCTTCTACTGAAATTCATACATGTAGATAACTTTTTTAAAAGCGGGGAAAAATTTTCCTTTTGGACAATTATATTTAGAACTCTACTCGAAACAAACCACCACTAAAAAAGGAGGTTACGAGTAAATCCCCTTCATTAAATAGTGGTTCCCCAGCAGAAGTGCCTGGCTGGTAAACAATGCTACTTGGTATAACCGCCATTGAAACTGAGAAATAAAATTTCGCTGTTTTACTAAAATCAGCCGGTTTTAGAATCACAATGGATCCTGGGACTGATACCTTCGCGTAAGCGATATATCCACCATGAATAGCAAAGTCATCGATTATTGCAAGGTCAGCGCCATCGAAGTGAATTTTTGTTTCACTCGCTGAAAAATCAGTATTAATTTTAGCCTTAATAATATCGGAACCACCTGCATAATAGAGTGTATCACCTTCTATTTGCACACCATTAGGAAAAAATTCACTCCCAGAAATCCATGTTTTGTGGCTAAAATCCAAAAAGCTTGAGTTACCATTGTCGGTAATTGAAATTTGTGAAATTGCATCCCTATTTGGTGAAAGTGAAGCTTTACTGTTACTAATATACAGGTGACCGGCATCATCCATGGCCATGCCATTTGCCATAAACCAGTTAGGATCAAATGCGCCTTCTGAATCTTGTTGAGCAAAGTTGCTATCGGTCATACGTCCTGTTTTTATCAACTCTTGGTTCAACTCAGTATTGACTTGAAATAACGAAATACTTTCAGCACCCAAATTAAGCAAACCATCTTCTTTAATACAAGCGGCATACAATAATGAACCTTTCGCAGTCAAACCAGCAAAACGACAATCATCCCCGACTGTCGCATTATTGATGCGGCCATTTACTGTTCCATCAGTTGTTCCTTTAACGTATTGAGTATGAGCATAAGATCCATCCGAATTTTTAGTAATTTCAAAAATCCAACTCTCTTTATCAGGGTTTTCACCTATTACAAACAAACGACCATCAGCCGTAAATGCACTGTTTTCAGTCGCTCCCATATCAGTATGTGAAACAGGTTCCGTTATTAGGCATGCTTGTAATAAGCCAGTAAGCGTTACAAGCAATGTGAGTTTTATTATTTTTTTCATGTTTAATTACCTTTAATTGGGCAAAGTATCGGACTAATAAGTCACTAACTTGCCATCATTTTTATTTTTGGTTCGTACTTTTTTGGGTAGAGTTATTCTCTATTTTTTATTATTTTCTACATATTTGTCTCCAACAAGACACAAATACGTAGATATTGCAGAAGCTATTATTTAAGCAATATCGGAACCCAATACTGATTATAAGTTCTACAGGAACAGTCTGTCAGAATAAAATTTACTTGTCTCCCGACAAATGGGGTATATTTTTCAGCTTATGTCTGCGCTCTAAAAAAAGCTAAATTATGACAATTAGCCGATAAGAATGCCTCTTCTACCAATTACCGGAAAAATCAATTGATCAGCCCCTTACAATGAGGTGTAGTTTTCAATTGAGTCTAACCCCATTGATTATGTAAACGAGTAAACGGGGCTGACTGAAAAAAAGAGTGAAATTCGAGGCAAAAAAAAGCGATGAAAGGTGCCGAAATACCTAATCATCGCGTTCACTACCAGGGCTTGTAGGAAACCCTAATAAAGAAAATTTTAATAGTATCGAAGTTGATAGCTGAGCTAAGCAAAAAGGCCTGAAGTTTTTTGCTTAGCGTCGCTTGTTTCGATGACGGAAATAATAGGGATTAACTAGGCTTAGTTAAATCAGCCAAAGGGCGTAAGCCTAAACTTTACACACACAGAAATATGAACCAAGTCACATTAACTCCAGTAAAAGCTACATATCGAGCTGTTTCAACTACCAAATAAGAATGTATTCTCAGGCTTAACAGGATTTATATTTTACTTGATTTTGTTTTACATCATTTCTAAATATGAGAAAAATACGAGATGAGTCTCAACAATAATAAGTGCCTAATCAGGAGTGGTCTTTATTGGCGTACTCAACAGCCAGCGCATCACCAATACCGGGTGATGCGCCAGAAAAATCATCTTTCTTTTTAGTGCCTTATATATAACAGAAGGCTATTTCATTAAGATTTTTCTAACTGAAACAAAAAGCTTAGTAAATGTTGAGTAACCATTTCTGGAGCCTCTATATGAGGGAAATGACCTACTCCAGCTAGGCCAGTAATATCTTTTTTAAATGACAGAGCTTTTAGCTTGATTAGGGTTTCAGCTCCATACATAGGATCGTCATTACCAGCTAAGTATCTCACAGGAAGTGTGGAAAATTGCCATGCTTCAGTCCATCGTTCACCGTGAACCTTCCTTTCTTTTAGATAGAAATTTAACTTGTGCAGTATTTTATGGCCTTGGTTAGTGCAAAGTAATCTCCAATAGGTGTTTAAGCTTTTTTTATCGGGCTGATTTTGACCTGAGAATACTCGAGCCATACCGCTGTTAAATTTTTCCTCATTAAATAATAAGCTGATAATACTCCCTATCTTAGAGGTCAATAATTTTTGAATTAGCCTAGGCTTTGATAGTTCAGGAAATATCGAGCCACTCATAGCAAATAACGATAATGGCATTGGTTTTCTAGTGTCTAAGTTTATCTCTCTGCTTAGTAACTCTTGTGCTACCAAAGTTCCAAAATCATGAGCCAAAATATGATATTTTTCAATGCCGAGAAATGATAGTAATGACTCATGAATATCTGACTGTTCTGCAATACTGTACTGATGTTTGGGTGGCTTATCTGAGAAGCCAAAGCCCAGCATATCAAGCGAAATAACCCGGAAGTTTTTCTCCAACTCTGGATTTAGGTAACGCCAATCCCAGCTAGATACCGGAAAGCCATGAATGCAAATAAGAGGCGTACCTTTACCTTCATCTCGGTAAAATATCTGATGACCTTTGAAATTAAAAAACTGGCCCTGTTTCTTCCATCGTTCTAACTCATTTTCCATCTTTAGTTTTCCATTGAGAGATTAAGTTATTAATTTTTCAATCTTAATTTCAATGAAATACTTCGAAAGAGTCGTCTTACTCTACAGAGTCGGAATATTTTAATTGGGCTTTAAAATCCGAAGGCGTTAGGCCGGTTACTTTTTTGAAAGCCGTATAAAATGTGGACGTTGACTTAAAACCAGAATCTAACGAAATGGTTAATGCTTTTAATTTTGATGATTTGTCAGACTCAATTAGTTGTTTTGCAAAGTTAATACGTATTTCATTTATATACTGATAGAAATTACATTGGAATTCAGTATTAATCGTTTGCGAAAGGTGATTTGTTGAAATATTTAACTCATTCGCTAACGTCGATAGACTCAATTCATGATCAAGAAACTGCCGCTCCCCATGTATTAGTTTTTGTAACTGTTTTTTTATCATTATTTGTTCTTCAGTCGACAAACCTGAATTATGATATTTTCTAAGTTCTAAATTTGATACATTTGCGGGAATTAAGGACCGTTCTTCAGGGGAATACTTTAAATGTAGAGAAGGAACTTTTGAAAAAGTTCGACCAGTATCCCTATCAAAATAGACCTGCACACTTTGTATTCTCTCCTGCTTGATACATAACATATCGACCCCCGTAAGGGTTATCCCGGGAATGGTGCCTTGAATAGCCCAGCGAGTTGCAATTAAACCACTGGTATTTGATGATCGATTTTCGACAAAGATCTTAAATTTTGGAAAGCTAGCAAAAAGTTCATCCGCACGTAAAGCTAATACGTGAGCTGTAATTTCCATATTGAGATTAGAATCTATATATATTCCGTCTGAAAGAAAACAACCTTCGATAGCACTAGAGTCATGGGAATTCCAGGCATTAAGATATTGTTCAACTACATCCATATTATGTTTCACAGAATACAATAGTAAGATTTGTATCAGGGTAATTAGTTGCAATCGTATATGCAAACCTTAACAAAAGGATTATTCTTTTCTACTGGCAATAATAGATGGTAACCGGCTAGTTCAACAGGCCAAAAGGGAACATTTTTGCTTTAGAGCCCGTGGTTTATCAAGGTTAAAAAATGTCGCTTTAACGCCTTTGACCGCGCTTTAGAAATCATCGAAACCTTGAAAACTAGCAAATTAGAAATTACCTCCTTCACCTAACAATTGAATAAAGCCGCCCGATATGATTCTGAAAATAATCTAAAAACACTCTTACCTTAACAGGCAAGGTTCGGCTTTGGTAAAGCACTGAAAGCTCTTGAGCTAAAGGTGGTATCGTTAACTTAAGTTCTTTTAGTGCACCACGCCGCACTTCAGCTTCACATTGATAGTCTGGAAGTTTTAATAAGCCTAAGCCTCTTACTGCAGCTTCAATCCTCATTTCCGGACTAGATAATTGCACTCGACCTTTAACCGGCACAGACTGTATTTTTTGATGATCTCTAAATAACCATTGCTGCTCTCCTGTATTCAACACACAACATTCCTCTCCCAATGTTTCAGGGTCTAGACTCTGCCCTACCGAACTAGCACAAAGTCTAACGTTTGAATTATTAAAACTATAAACATTTGATACATAAATTGATTGAGGAATACTCATTAATGAACGGGCTATCCAACTTGAATCTGGCAAATCATGCTCATGGAGAACAAAGGTTAAGTCATAGTTTTCAGATAGCTCTGGTAAAACGCCAGGATAGTGACTACAACACAAGGTTATTTCTGGATAGAGCAGTGAGAATTCAGCAATTAATTCACTAATTAACCGGCTTAAAAACTCTGAAGGCAGCAATACTCTAAGTTGCCCCCTAGGTTTGGATATAAGTGAGCCAACCTCTTCTTCAACAAGAGCTAGTGCTTTTAAATGCTCAACACTACGTTGATATAACAATGCACCACTCTCAGTTAAGCGTTGTTTGCGAGTGGTCCGTATAAGTAACGAGCTTCCAATCTGAACTTCCAATGCTGCCAGCCTTCTGCTGATTTTCGATTTTGGAATATTCAGCTTTAGAGCAGCAGCAGTTAACGACCCAGCTTCAACCACTTCAGAGAATATATACAAGTCTTCCAGGTTAGAATTCATACTTTTGTCTCATAAATAGAACAATAGTTTCTATTAAACCCATCTAATCAACAAAGTTCAAGCTGGTTAAACTTCTTCTCACCTTATCTCAGCACCTGTTTTAACAGGTTCTAAAATTAAGCTAACTAAAAAGGACATAACTATGAGTAACCCAACATTAATTACAGCTGATAAGTTTGCAACAGAAGTTGAGAATCATACAGGCGTAACTTTAGTAGATTTTTATGCCGACTGGTGTGAGCCTTGTAAAATGATAGCGCCTCTACTCGAAGTGGTTGCAGATGAGTTTGAAGATGACTTAAAAGTAGTAAAGGTTGATGCTGACCAATCTTCAGAGTTATTAGCCAAATACAGCGTAAGAGGCTTACCCACTTTAATGCTTTTTAAAGATGGAATACCTGTCGCCACAAAAACTGGTGCCATACCACTCAAAGAGCTGAGAAGCTTTGTAAGTTAAAAGTTCCTGGGGCCTAGCCCCAGCATATTAGCCCTCATATTTGGAGTAAGGTCTAATATTTATTGTATTCAATCCACTCAAGGTCATTGACCATTCATTACACGAGTTGCCCCATGGTGGTTAAAAGCGTACATCAAATTCTGAAGGATATTTCTACTTACCTACTTTCTCAGATTTTATTAATAAAAGGTTTATGATAACTGCACTGTTATGCTGAACAGACATAATTTTTGTGTATTCAAGACATAAAAACGACCGTAAAGAAGACTCTAATTTTTTACAAATATAAAATTTCACCTGCCCTATCAATGCTAAACGTTAGTTCGTAATACTCTTCCTATAACTATTAATAAGATCAAATAGTACATACTTACTTTGCCCCTACTCTTTGAAAATAAGTCACTTAGTTATCAAATCAATCAATAAAAGTGAAAATTGACCTATTTTGACCAAACTCGACCTAAATTACCTCGCCATAAGTATTCGTGTTCCCTAGGGTTTATAGGCCTTTATATTATTTAGTGTTACTTATATATACATATAAAAGCATTTTAAAAATAGGGAGCTGTAATCAGCAGGATGCATCTAAAAGACACTCTTAAAAGTAAAAACAAATATAAACTTGTACGGAGCTAATGATGATCAAAAAAACAATTAAGTTAATCTCTATTTTCATGCTAATGAGCCTTACCAGCTTGCTTAGCGCTGGTGAAAAAGATGAAGGCATTACCTGTCTTAATAAAGGAAGTACCGTTAAAGCTATTTATGACAAGGGTTCAAACGGCACAGTTATACAAACCAATATCAAGGTCGGCAATGGTTACAAGGGCGGTGAATGCATGGGCCGATGTGGCGGAGGTTGTGACAAATGGTGGGCGGCTAGCGCTTGGGCGAAGGATTGCTTAGACCATGATATTTGTATTGTTGACCAGAATGGCAAAAACGACCTAGCTAACGACACAAACTGTGGTGATGAGTTCGTGCACGCTGCAGATGATTACGTGTTTGGTGTTCTGCGTGGATGCAGTGGTTAGCTAAGATTTGTCTTAGCCATCGAAATAAGAAAGTTCGGAGTTTTCGAGCTTTCTTTAAGTAATCCTATCATGACAGGTTATACAATATAATCCTTTGAGTCTGGACTTGGCAGATTACTAGCTATAGTGCCATATATACTTCGAGTTTTTGCAAGTAAGCCATCTTAGTAGGAATGGTCATCGAATTACTAAAACTACAAAAAAAGAGGTGTTTGGTGAAATTATTATTCGCAACCTTATTCATATCTACTGCGTTTTTTCTTTATCTTTCATTCTCAACGGCAAAAGACCAAACAAAGCCATTAGATTTTATAGCGCAAACGTACGAACAAACTTCTTCTACGACCATAAATAAAGAGTTAAGTTCATCAAGTACTGAAACAACCGGTAGAAAATTTGTTGGTAAAAATAACCCAAACAAACTAACTATTGATCATCAGCCCCAAGTTAATAATTCTCAGTACAACAATATCGAATACACAAATAACGAACCTCCTACGATAATGGAAGCAGACTCAGGCATCGATGAAGACACACTTGACCAACAACCAGATTTAGAAAGAACAAAACCTGAATTGCCAGGTGAAGAAGTTAATTTCCTCCTAAAACTACACTCTTCTACCCATCATATGATTGAAGGCAAAGCAACATCGGATATCGGTAAGATAGTATTCAAATGCAGACTAATGCCAAGTAATGAAGTAAAGCTCTCGATGAAATTTAAACAAAACGAATCAGAAAATGTTGAGCTTTTAGCTTATGTGGATTTAGCCAATTTTACGCTTGAGTTAGATGGCTCAAACAGTACTTTAACTAAAGACCATAAACAGCTTTTGAAGTTTGCTTCATCACACCTTGAGTCTAAGTTCGAAACTCAATATAAAGACTACGATGCACCAGAGCATGCTCTTGTGTTATTGCGCATGATTGCGTACTGGTCTGTATCTCCCGAAGGTTATGTTCATGAAAAAAGGTCTATTGTCAGCCAATAGTTTTGACACATAATGCATATAGTATTCACCTGATGGCGTTACAGATTTCTTTCACCGCCCTAACAATACAGCTCCCATACGAAGCAACAGCTATTGGCACACAACATACTTCTTTGTGCCAATAGCTAACATCGATCGATTTTATTTCTGACGTTTCAAAGACAATTTAACGAACTAATTTTTATAAAAAAGTAAATTATTGTTAGCAACTCATTGCAGACATCATTTTAGCTGCTGATCGATTGAGCACAAAGGAAAAAAAAGGCCATATTGAACATCTAATGAATGCTAGCTATGAATTATTATCGTTACCTCTTGGTGGGACTGAACTCTTTGGGCCTAGTGACACTCAGCCCTATCAGGGTAACTCTGACATCTAACCTTTCTTAATAGCTTCAACATTTTAGCATTGTAAATACCTTGCTCTGTAAGTTCCCTACGACTACGGCTGAATACATTGTCCCAGTGGTAGAAACCTTCGATAGGAATGTCGAACCAGTATTTATCTGGAATTAGCGCTTCGTATGACTTTATTGTACGCATGATGGAATCATATGAATCCGCCACATGTTCTCGTGACTTTTGTCCTGTGCCTTCAGGAAATTTTTCCCAACGAGCAATCAACTGCATGGTTGACATCGCAAAGGGGTAACGGCTAATTCCACCATTCGGTTCAAGCCCCTTATACATTTCCAAACCCTCGTAAACAATAAGAGGTGCCACTGTAATGTCTACTAATTTGTTATTAAAGTTAGTAAATACTTCCGATAAACCCGAGACGACTTCAATCAAGCCACTTTGCTTGTTGAGATAATCACTTTCTTCTACACCTTCCAGAATACTAATACGTTTACCAACCAACGATTCAGGAGTTACCCAACTACGGTCAGAAAGAAAACTATGCATTCCGCCCACTAACGAGATGCCATAAACTTCATATTCATCATTAATCATCAATGATTGCGCTTCAGTTTTCGCAAGTGTTCTAATCACAGTACCGAGGTGCTGATAGCTGGGAATAGCACCAACAGCATTAATACTGCCGGTAAAGTGATTGTATTTTCGTGCTCTAAAATCAGGCAAATTAACCAGGTCGCAATCGCCTGATTCAAAATGAAATATCGCGTCCTGCTCGTCAGAATAGTATTCAGTTTTAAGTACAAGCCCCCAACGTAAAGCTCGAACTTTATAATCATCTACCATTTGTTTTGATGGTCCACTGGCACCCAGTACATCAAATACGCACCAATTTATTGGTTCTGACTCTGATGAATAAACATTGCCTACTAATAGGCTAGATAAAATAATTGCACTGATAAAAAAAGATATACATTTAATGATATTACTCATGTTCCTCTCCGGTTTGGGATCTTACATTTAGCGTCGTCATCAATATACTAAGGCAAGTACCTAGTGACCGGTATAGGAAGTTCCTACCTCAGCATCATCTTCAAAATAACAGTTGTATGCGTGCAGAGATCGCATCGCCTGAACCATCCGTATGTAAAGTATTACCGCTAATATCCGGCTTCAAATAATTCACCATTAGCTTATAGTTTTTAGTCCAATGGTAATTAATACCGACCATAACTATTGAAGACTCACTGCCAAAGTTTTGATCGCGAAGCCCCAACTCACCGTAGCGAGCTACCACTTCTACGGCACCGGTATTTGCAGCAGGTTTAACGCCTTTAAAGCGTCCTTTTTTGTAAGATGAACTTTCGCCTGTGACAAACCAACTAGCCTGTAGGTAGTAACCATAATAGTTCCAATCCTGCCCACTGACCTGCTCTATTTTTTCTGATATAAACTCAGACTGAAACCTCACTGAATTGTACTGCCACGCAAATTCAATACCACTAAGGTGTGATTTATCTGCATCAAACCGAGCACTTCGTATAATGTTATCGGCGGTATTAACCTCCGCGCTTTCTTTAATTTGAAAATCATTATTTTGTCTATCCCGGATACTAGCTGACAGGCCTAAGTGCAATGTTTGGTTTTTATTACGTACAGGGGCAAAAGTCGCTCTTGCTGTCACTGCCCTAGTAGAATCACTGTTTGTTTTTTTTTGAAATACACCTAAACCCCAAGTGTAGTTTTTTTTATTTTCACCCACTTTTACTCCGTAACTTCTTCCCGGTGAAAATGCACTGGTGACCATAGAGCGCTCAATAGTGGTAAGGCTCGACGACCCGGTGAGTCGTTCCAAACTAAAGGGTTCTTTCATCTTACCTGCTGTGATGTCTACCCACTCAAACCCGGAGTAAGCGATGTAAGCATCGGCCACTTCAAACTCTTTATGAGCACTATCTTCATAAGCATATTTAAATTGAAGCTTGCTCTTCCAGTTAGCTAGCGGCTTATATTTAGCCGTTATTTTTGCCTGTCTGAGCTCAACATTTGTTGTGGCGTTTTTTGCATTTTCATCAAAAAATGCGCCATAGTGGTCAGTATCAATCATAATTAAACCACTAAGATCAAAGTTTTTTTTCGACAGTAATGTTTTTGCTGATGCTTGCCCGATCAACATTACCGACAAAAGCAAAGTAACCGTTGTCGAAATAAGTAAACTTAAGTTTGAGCCTCTAAAGGCCTTCATGATTTGCTAGCCTGATCTTGTTTTATTACCATTTGTTGCTGCCTTTGTTTACTTGCTTTCTTTGCAAGGAATTTACGTCGATCAACGGGCGAGAAGTGAATACGTAGCATGGCGGTATCCCTAAGAAAACTAATAGATACAACTTCAACCATTCTAATATCGAGCCCTGTTCTAGCACTCAAATCATCTTGCAGTTGTTGTTTTCTTTCAGGCACAATATTTTCAATTTTCTCATACTCAATATCCTTTTTATCAAGTAGTGGCAGCACAAAATTGGTTTCAAGCAGCAATGCCGAGCCGCAAATAAACAAATTGATGACGGTGAGTTCAATATGCTGCATGGTGCCAACGGAAGACAATAAAGCAATCGCAATGACCAAGAACAGATAGGTCATTTCTTTAATGCTGATTGATTCAGTTCGATATCGCAGCATCGAAAACACCGCAAACAGTCCAAATGCAAACCCCATAGATACATCAGCGGTATGCAATAAAGAGGTGACCAGAAAAACACCCATTCCAAATAAAAGAAAGGAGGATGCATTGGCACGATGACGTGAAAAAGCATAGTAACTGCGCACCAACAATAGGGTGGCGATCGTATTAATAAGCAAGCGAATAATGAAGTCTGAGCCAAGTGATAGGGTCATAATAAGGTTCTACTGTTAGTTAAATTTTTGTGTTTATGTTTGTTTTTTCTATATTTGTTAGGCAGCCAATCTTTTGAAGCGTTGGTTTAAAACGATTAGTTTTTAATTTTCCGTTATCAGTCAATGCACTTCCGATACAGTATTTACTAAAGCTGACTGGGCTTAGTTGCTGTTGTTTCACCAGTGTTAAAAATGAAGATGCGCAGGCTTTACGATCCCGTTTAAGTTCAGCGATCCACATATCTGGCAAACTAACGTGTGATGCTACGTTCGAAGACTTAAAACTAAGCGACAAATCTAACGTCAGTCGCTCAGTGCTATTTTTATTCATTAACGTGATACGTTGGTATTTAACAAACAGCGCTGTTTCCAAAATATTCACATGACGTTGCAAACTTGCAATTAAAAACTGTTTTGCGTTTTCAAACTCAGGTTTGGATGCATCAAGTGGCATACGTTTTTTGATCGTACGTTGTTTATTATTTTTGAGTTTCACCTCCATAAATGCGGTGTTGGTGTCACGGTAACGACGAAACCGGACTTTATTTCGATTCAGTTTCCCATTGTGGTGAGAGCGATAAAAGTATCTGTCTGGTGTATCAAAATAAGTAGTTTCATAAGTAAATAATCGACGCCCCTCTTGCTCAAGAATTGTATATTCGTCGTTTAGGTCTGTCAGAAACGTTGTTAGTAAACACATTGGTATAATAAATTTGGTATCTACCCTATCCATCAATGCAGCGTTCGATTGATCAGCTAAAGTATGGCTCTTAAACCCTTGCAATAAAGATGTAATGGCTACATTAGAAGTCACATACGCCATTTGTTTGGGCAGATAAGTCCGTTCATCTATTTTTAATTTTAATGCTGTTGCGGTATCCCTTCTCATTACGAACCGCCTTGAGGAATAAATGCTAACTCAGCATTAATACTCATCCTGACATCACCTTCTGAACCAAGGCCTCCTACCGAGTTAAGCGTGATCGTACCGGAACTACCTAAAGCGATTGAATGTACTCCACCTATCGCATTTTCATCGACTTCGAACAACAACAGATTCGTCGCAAAGCCCTGTAAAATATGGTCGCCTTCCACGTAATCAGGAGCCTCGATGAATACCTGTAAAACATAGGATTTAAACGCATCACTGACATCAGCGCCAATAAGCAAAAGGCTCACCACCGATGGTAAGGTTGAATCGCTAACTGAATACTGTAAGGCATCAACTTCAAAGCTCGCGTAGAATAAACTGGCGGTAACCGACTGGCCTGCCAAATTGGTAAAGGTGAAGGTGCCCGAATCTGAGCCATCATCACTTTGGACCGTGGCCGTTAAGTTCGTCGTTGGCGCTGGCGTATCGCAGTCCAATGCTTCGTCATTAATCAGGTATTCTGTTTGCTCAGGCTCCAGACCAGCGATGGCACTTGTAAGTAGCTCACGCTGACTTCTAATATATCCTTCTTGCCCCACAATACCCGAACCTGAAATAAACGTTCTCATATTGGTATAAGCAGACTCCGGCGTCGATGTGATTTGTTTAATTCGATCAACTTCTGCCAGTAGTACTTGTTCATTCCAATGAGTGGTCATTAACTCAGTAAGAGTGCTGTGGTATTGGGCTTTATATTGCTCTATTGCATACAGTCGCGAAGCAATATTGATATTTCGATATAAAGGTCCCGCATTTGGTTGAAATATATTCACCCCGGTAAATGCGGCGTCGGTTCCCCAGGGAATATAATGAAATAAACCATCATCAGGATTCTTATAGATATAGTAATTATTGGCATTACCTGTTGCGGAATCCCAATGGCCGATCAAGGTTTCAACAGCCCAGTAGCGGATAAATTCATCGATATCTATCAACTGCCCAAGTGTAGTAATCAGGTTTTCATCATCCAAAGTCAAGGCACTAGAAATCTGAGCAAGGTCTGTACGATCATTTTCTGATTTGTTAGTTTTCTTTTCAAACTTGTCGTTAGTGTAAACACCAAAATCAGCGATCTGTGCCTCGTATAGGTTACCGCCTTTATTACTAAAATTACGTTCAAGAAAAGGCTTTTTTATATTCTCTACATTCGTATAAATACCAAGCTCTTCACCATTCACCGTAACCCTAGCAAGATTACAACGTGGTGCTGACAACCCCGCTTTAAGGAACATATCGTAAGCCATACATTGGTGGGTGTGACTTGGGTCCTGACGGTCATTATTGAGCGTCATTCGACTCATTTCATTGTAAGTTCGATCATCAACAAAGGTATCGAAATCTAATTTTAGTGAGGGGCGAACTCGTGAAATAGAGCCTAAAAATCCTTTCTTCCGGATTTCAACGTTGGGGATCGACACGCCATCTATGGTGACACTGGCAACAAATTCAGTAAATTCATAGTCCTCTAGGCATTCACTCGAAGCAGATGCGAGAGTCCGACCCTCAGCTCTCAATTTTGTAAAGTCGGCAGCAGACATTTGAATATTCACATCGACAATACTTTGCCGGTCGAACAAGTCATCGCTGGAACCCGTGCCTAAATTAATAGGTTTATCTGAAGAAACCTTAAAGTCTGATTTAGCAGTCTCAGTCGAACGGCCGTCTGTTCCGCAGCCTATACAGAGGTACGATAACATCAAGATCGCTAGTACTTGCTTGGTTATGATTTGTTTTTTTATTAAATATGAGCCTGGCATGGATAACCCTCTTACGTTTTATTATGTCGTCAACCGTTAGTTACAACACAATATTCGATAGGATTAATCAGCGGTATAGGAAGTTCTTACAAAGAGGTGTGAGCAGGAATCGTCAAAGTGGTTTCCGTCCACTCGTTCACCTTGCTTTTAATGTCGATACTACCGCCATGATGACGCATAATAGTTTGGCAAATGGTTAGCCCTAAACCCAGGTTGTCTGGTGATTCTTTATCGGAATAGAAGGAATCTGTTATGTTTTCAAGAATGCCATTATCAATACCGACCCCGTTGTCATTGAGTCTAATAGTGAGTAACTTATATTGCTCAGCGCTGCTTATCGATATCGTTGGAATGCTCTCGCCTCCAAAAAATTTCGGCTTTAATGCGGAACAGGAATTAACCAGTAGGTTTATAAACACTTGCGTAAGTGCGATGGGGTGACAGTGAATTAGTTGATTTTTATCCACCTGAAAGTGTACTTCAACCCCTCCAGACTTAAGTTCACTTTGACAAAATTTAATTGCTTTTTCGACCAACATTTGCAAATTAACAGTTTCAAGCGGGTAGGTTTCTTCTGGCTGCGCAAAGTTCCTAAGATCTGTCACAATGTCAGAAATTCGTAGTTGTTGTGACATCACATCTTCCAAGACCTCAGCAACTTCTGCATCCTGATTGATTGATTTCGCAAAACCCAGAGCTTGGGTCGAGATATTTACCGGATTGATGATCTCGTGAAGTAAGCCATTCGCCATATGGCTCAGAGCTTGATGTTTTTGTTCGTGTATTAATTGGTTTTCAGTCGCTTTAAGCGTTTTAAAAGTTTCTCGTAGAAGTTCATTCTTATCATTCAACATAAACTGCATGGCATACAAATTAGTGTATAGCCAACGACTAAACACCGCCGTGACGGGCGCAACTAGCATACACATAAAAGCAAACCAGTTTGTCAGCATAGCAATCACCTCTTCCACCCATCGGTCACCTTCAAAAAGTAACGCACTGGCTAGCGATAACAACAAGCCATTAAACCATAATATAATGAGGGTATGCTTAATCGACATGGTGATAAAACCAAGTGATGCCAGAAAAAAGAACAAACCAAAAACCGGTTTAATTCCGCCCCCAACTGCTAGAAAATGCAAATAGGAAAAAAGCGACATCGTGGTAAAAATCATATACACCATCAATGGTGCTGCCTGCCTTACAACTCGAACCCGATGAGCCAACCCCAACGAAACCAGTAATGCGCAATAAACATAATTTAGTGGGTGAATCGCCGTACCTTGCTTAGTAAGCATAGAAATATAAAACAAAGCTCCAACAAAGACTGAAAGCAATGACAGGTCTGCAAAAATAGGCCGTAACTTATTATTAATTTGAAAATTATAAAAAAGATCAAACTCTATTTGCTTTTCAGCTGAGAGTTTATTTAAGTCGGACACCCCTGTTAACAATCTCATAGCAAATTGCTTTCTTGTAACTTCTGAATTTTCAATCGCTTCATAAACAGTATTAGCTCCGGTAGGCGCCGAAAGTCTAACTTAGTTAATACACGTTCTTTGTGGGTATGAATGGTTTTGTAGGAAACACCCAATTGCGTGGCAATTTCCATTACGGGCATACGCTGTGCTATCAACATAGCAACTTGCTGCTCTCGATCTGATAACAAATTGAGTTTTTCAATATTTCCCCTAGCCTCTTTTACCGTTGCCTGACCGGGTATTAAACGATAACGCTCTGCATCAATATAAACCTGTCCCGATCGGGTATAATTAAGTGCTCGGCTTAAATCATGAATTGCTTGTGTTTTTGACACCACCGATTTAATGCCGGAATCATGATAAATTGATAGTCGGTTGTGGCTTATATCACTATCGACAAGTAATATTATCGTTAATGAAGGGTTCTGCTCTAGTGCCATTTCAGAAATAGTAAGACCATCATTGTCTTTTAAATTTTCTTCAATAATAAGCGTTGTAGGTGAACAAGCTGAAAGTAGACTAAGTGTTTCAGAACCACTTGAAGACTCGCCTACCAGATCAATGTCTTCTTGATTAATCAAATCATGAAGTAGAACATCACGATAAATCCGCTGCGTCATCGTCAAGAAAAGTCTAATATTATTTGCGGGATTCAAGCTCATAATTAATCAACACAAAGGATTATTTTGTGAACCCATACTAGGCAGAGATATACTTATAAGAAATTCTTGTTTACCTCCTTTAATAACGATGTTCCCACCAAGGTGCCGCACAACAAGCACTAACATTAACGTGGAACTTTGCTGTTCAATCATCTGAGGGGTCAAGCGAGTGAGCGCACTGAAAATATGCTTGAAGGTTGAAATACCCTTATCTATTTTCGTTTTTATCATGACTACCCCATTCTTATGCGCTAGCTCCAGCGCTCCAAACCCCAAACCTGAGGACTCAAGGAGTTGTTGCAACGATGTTAAAATTTCTGCACCGACAGGATCTTCATTGCTAGTAATAAACTGCGTGACCGTACCTTGTACAAGTTCGGATAAAATTTCATAAAACCTTAATAGATTCGCTTTCGTAAACTCAGCCTGTTTAGATGCTTTAGTTAACTTTGTGAGCACAGCATGAGAAAATACTGAGACAAGCTCTCTTTCAAGCGAGCTTTCTTCACTAACCCTCAAAGAAGAGAGTGTCGGCGGTAATGTTTGAACATCCATTAGACTGTCGAAGAAATATTGTAGGGAGCCTTTACCCGCATAAGCATCAACCTCATTACCTAAACATTCAAACAAAGCTATTTCACGGTTTAAAACAATCTGCTGAAACTGCTTATCCAATAAAGACTGCTGCTCAACCATTTGTCCTTTCTTTGACAAAAATTCAGCCAGGGCTGTCTCGATACAGGAACATATTTTCTCGGCATTCCATGGTTTTCTGATATACCGAAATATCTGTCCCTCATTCACTGCATTTAGCGCAACATCCACCTCTTCATAAGCGGAGGTGAGGATTCGAATAATATTAGGATTATGATTCAGGATTTCTGTTAGCAGTTGGTTGCCCAGCATGCCCGGCATACGCTGGTCACTAATTACCAGCGCAAGTGAATCCCTATATTGCCGAAATAACGCTAGCGCCTCGACAGCATCATCAGCAACGATAACTTCGCATGGACAATTTAACTTGTCGAGCTGCTTTTTGAGGTAGTGGGTCGCGAGGGGTTCATCGTCAACAATTAAAGCATGATACCGCGTATCCACTCTGCTCTCTCGTGTGCCGGCTTGAAACCTAGGCTGCACTTTCATATGTGCCGCATAAATCTCAGAGCGAATTACATGGCAGTCATAAGGTTTTGCAAAACACTTATCAATAGCCCCCTGCTCTAACAACGATACAACTTCATTGAGACCAATATTATTATGTATAAGAATACACATACGATGTGGGTCCAAAGCCTTACTCAACTCGAGCAATGATGAGTAATTGGTGTCTTGTTCTACAAGCACAGCGCTTATTTTTTGGCCATATTTTTCCAGTTCAGCTTGCGCTTCAATGTCAGATTCACAAAGCAATAACTCAAAATCATTCCCAAACGAATGAATAAATTCATCTCGGGCGGAGGGTTGATCAAAGCGATATAACACAAGAGGCAATTCGTTTTTACTATTCATTGGTCTTTACATTTTATGAGGTGTCGCAAAGTATAACAAAACTTATACGATGTTATGTAAGATCTTCCTACATAGGCAAACAAGCCATTATAATCGACTCTGAACTTTCGATTTTAAAATATCCAACCCAGTCTCACTATAATATTCAGGCGTTGTAACTAAATGACTATTTGAGATTTGTGGCTAATAATTATTTTGCCGTTTGTGCTTCATAATCAACGTTATTAATAGAAAGTGTGCCGTACGCTTAATTGATCCATCCTCCCAAAAAAACGCTAATTTTTATAAATCAAAACCAACCAAATTTCTGGGTCAGTGATATTTCTGTCAACAAAGAGTGCAAGTAAATCATCTAGGCGACTTTCTTTGAATACCTGATATATTTCTTCGGGTGTGCTTTCTTGGTCAAGGCTAAAACTGGCATTGTATCTCTCACTTAAAACATTTCGCAGCGCATTTTTTATTGCCTGTTATATGGTCAGCATCGTTCACTTCTTGCATTATTAGAATGTACTCAGGGTCTTTTTCTCTGTCGTAGGGCTTATCTTTTTCGCCGATAAACTCCTACCAAAAATAGTATATTCCAGCAATAAGATACTGGAATTGATAGCACGCCTACCTTAAGGGCGCAAAGTACTTTCATAATTCTGAACGGCAAGTTTAAGATGAAATTACAGCACTTGGTTTTTTTAGATTTATCCATAGCTTTATAAGCAAACCCCATTATATTATTTTTTTGCCTACATCTATTACAGCTACAAAGTATAACGTGAGCGCTAATACAAAAAGAAAAGCTAAAGCGTAAAATTTTGCAGACTAACAGAGGGCATATCGTTATTATCTCGTTTATAACTATCTGTTGCCCAATAGTTCATTTGCGAACATTTGTTTGTGCGTCAATTTGGATAGCATTTGCTGTATTCCACGGTAACAATACCCATGTACACTGGCCTTACGCTTGGCATTGAAGGTGGTTATCGAGACCTTGTTGCTGAATAGATGTATAAGCTCGAATTGCGGAAGCTAAAATTGGAACTGAAAAAACTTAACGGAAAGACTGCACATGGAAGAAAATGGTTTACAGATACGCCCTCAATTGATCGATGTCGGCGCGAACCTCACAAACAAGCGTTTCGCGCATGACTTAAATGAGGTGTTAGACCGGGCAGAAGCAGCCGGGGTGCAGCATATCGTATTAACAGGCACCTCGGAACATTCAAGTGAACAGGCAGTAGGCTTAGCAGAAACCAATCGTTCCTTGCTAAGCTGCACCGCGGGTGTTCACCCACACGACGCAAAAAGCTGGAATGAATCGAGCCGCAACCATATTCGAAAATTAGCTGAACACTCTGCTGTCGTAGCCATTGGAGAATGCGGCCTCGACTTTAACCGCGATTTTTCGCCGAGGCCTCAACAACAAGCGTGTTTCGAGTCGCAACTTGGGCTCGCGGCAGAACTGGGCAAGCCAGTTTTTCTTCACGAGCGCGATGCGCATGATCGTTTTGCTGACATTCTAAAAGCCTATCGCGACGACCTCAAAGGGGCGGTCGTTCACTGTTTTACAGGGAACAAAAAAGCGCTTTTCAACTATTTAGATTTGGATTGCCATATCGGAATTACGGGATGGGTATGCGACGAACGAAGAGGGACCGAGTTGCGGGAACTGGTTAAAAATATACCTGCCTCAAGATTAATGATAGAAACCGATGCCCCTTATTTAGCGCCTCGCGACCTGAGGCCCAAACCAAAAGGTGGGCGCAACGAGCCTTATTGTCTAAACCATATAGCGGCCGTGATCGCACAACTTCGAGGGGTTTCTCTAAATCAATTTGCCGACGATACCTTTGCAACAACGTCTGAGTTTTTCAGTCTACGCATCTAGTTATATAGGAGTAAAAATTCCTCGCAAAAACCTAAAGGGAAAAGATTAACTTTCCTCCCCTACCAAGTGTAGTAACAATTATTTAAGGATGTCTTGGTTTGCCACTTAGCAGCCTCTTTAGGTTAGGGTCAATATGGCCTAATTGTCTTGATTTCGCCTGTTATCAAAGCGCAGGTAAGTTAAAGCACTAACTTTAGTTTCCGTATAACTCGCCTCTTTACTTAATGATATAGCCATTCTCTAATGCCAGCGATCCTCCTAAAGCAAGCGTTTACTTGATGCTAAGATATGATATTCTTAATTTTTTTAAATGAACTTATATGGATTCCGTATAATTAGGTAAAATACGGATTCCATCTAATAAACTGTTATGTGTGCAAAGGGAAATAGGCTAATCACGTATGAAGTCAGAAATGGATAAGCAACTCGATACCAAAGGGTCGTTATGGCTCAGAATTCCAGGCCTCCTAATGGGCTTGGTTTTTATCGTATTTTTCCCTGTATTTGCGTGGCAAGATCAAGCGTCAACATTGTCTGCTTGTTCAGGTGTCTTTATTGGTGTTCTGTTTGTCGCTTATGGCTTAGGAGGCCCTAAGTTGTTGTTTAAAGTTTTGCCTTCCACTTATGTCAAAAAGCTGTAAACAAAAATGGATTTTATTGTCGCTTTATTTTTCTCATTTTTGTTTTTGGCAATAGCTGTCATAGAGCTAAAAGCTGGTAAAGCTCTGTTTCGCCCATTTGTTACTAGGGCAACAATGCCTGTATGGTATTGGTTGGAAATCGCAGTTAGTTTATTACTTGGCTTGGGGCTGTTAAAAAGTGCATTCAACTAAAATTAAACACATAACCAACAGCTCAAACGGACTCCGCAACTGTCGCACCTTTTTTGTTCCAAAAAAGTCGCCACAGTTACTCCGCCGTTTAGCTGGGCGTTATGTTTTTTAAACTATGAAAACTGAGCTCAAAATAAGCATCGAAGAAGCAAAATCTAGGCTAAGTGAACTAGATGGTGCAACGGTATCTCATGCTTGGAGAGGGCATGGTAGCGCCTTATTTCTTGAGTTGGGGCAACTCGAAGAAAGCCCGAAAGGTAACAACCCAAACGGTGAGCAAACTATCATGATCGAATGGTCATGGAGAGTTGAAGGCAAAAACTCAATTATCGTGGGTAGCTGGAGTGAGAACGAAGATATAGATAGAGTCCCTGAACTCGTTATAGGCAAAACACTCGAAAAGGTAGAGTTTTTTGGCAGGCTTCCCGAGATTAGTATTAAGTTTAATAGCGCGCTTTGGTTGCTAACCTTCATGACAGTAGAAGGTAACCCAGAGTGGTCAATAAAATTAAAAAACGGAGAGTGGATCGGCGTTTCTGATGGTGAGTTTCAAATTGAAAAATCAACATAACCAAGCAAACCAGCGGACTTCGCAAACTGTCACGCATTTTGTACCAAAATGCCCGCCAGTTCGCTACGCGCGCTGTTTGCGGCGTTAGGCAACTTTAATATCGTAGTTATTTGATGATGGATAAGATGAACTTCATTAACGAACACATGCCAGAGCTTGAAAAAGGGAAACTAAATTTTCCTGTATTCACTCATAATGACGGAAGTAAACCGACACTCTGGAAGTGGACAATAGATAGAGGTAATAAAGCGTTTCTGGTGTTGGTTAATACCAAGGGTGGCGCCTATGAAGGCACTCCTCTTACCAGCCGTTATGTACTTTCATGGCATGGCAATGTTGTTACTATGTCAGCTAGATGCTCAGACCCTGCTAGAGAGTCTATTGGTATTGTAATGGCTTGGGAGATATTCGATATAAAAGTACCAGAAAGTTTAAGATCTAAAAATGAAGAGGTGCTTAAGTTAATCGATGGAGCCTTTTCTGTATTGGGCCGTTCTTACAATGGAGATCAATATGCATTGGTTGATGTCAAAATTATATAGTGTATGCGGAGTGCCTAACAAACAGCTCAAACGGACAAAATATGCCGTCACCTTTTTTGCAAAAACACGCAAAAAAACTGCCATCAAATTTTGCCCCTTAGCTGGGCGTTAAATGAAAATGAATAACTCAAAATACATTCTATGCAGTAAAGAAACTATTCTTGGCACCTTAAACAAAACAGGTGAAAGAGAGTCATGGCATTGCTGTACTTTTGAAGCAAACGAAAGCTTTGAAGAAGTTCGGCACCTTTTTGATACGCAAAACTATTATGCAGACAATGATGATTTCGATGATCCCATGTACGAAGAAGTATCATTTAAAATAGATGACCTAGAATTAAAGGTAGTAAATTTCACAGTTCCAGAGTTATCGATGGAAGTGGCGATAACATTTGAAGGTAAATTAGCAGAATGGCATGAAATTGAATAAAGCATGCTTGAGTTTATGACCATAATTGTAATTAGTTGGCTAATAGCCATGTTGTTTTTCCTATTTACTAGCAAAAACAATATTGGCCGTTTTCAAGTAGCTAATATATTGTCTATTGGTACACTTGGTTTAGTTTTAGGTAAACGGCTACCATCAGAGATTACTAACCGAGAAAAACTTGGATTATCTATAGTAATTACTGTTTTTTTATTAGTCGTATTAGCAACCACTGCTGGTTATATCCAATGATCGCCAATTTAATCGGGTAGCCGAGGGTCTCTAACCCTCAGCCCCCACAACACCCTGCATGCGGATCCGCACAGGGCGTTTCACTTAGGATAGTGAAGCTTAACCCAACCATCACGCAACGAGTAAAGCCCTTCAGATTTCAAGTAGTCGTTAGACAATGCTTGATTGATCCCTGGAGTTTTAGCGCTACGCCATGGCCCTTTGCTGGTAATGCCACACCCCACTGCTGACTGCACATGCACACCTCGTCTCATCAGATTTCTTACTTTGGTACGTGGCTTTCGCCATTGTCGCCAGTAGGCCATTCTCACTCTGCGTCGAATCCAATGATCCAGATCGACACAAAGTTGATACCCTTTGGCGATACCAAAGTAATTGATCCAGCCACGTAAGTAC
>Ga0105348_1000216_pt1 | contig 44197 bp, 36 predicted proteins | sample EN8Hudsemesocosm_2_FD_83504 | JGI IMG/M metagenome (GOLD analysis project Ga0105348, IMG submission 83504) | Methane-oxidizing microbial communities from mesocosms in the Hudson Canyon - EN8C Hudson Canyon | ecosystem: Environmental > Aquatic > Marine > Cold seeps | place: Hudson Canyon... | reverse complement strand
TCCACTGCGGGTAGTAGTCTCCTCGATAGCGCTTTTCTAACAACTCACCTTGCCACAGATCTTTTGCTTTTACTTCCTGGAATATCTGATCAAAAACCTGTGTCCGTTTTGGCGTGTCATTTAAATCCTGTATTGCCCGACCTACAAAATACGTTTGATCATGCCCCGTGATCTTGGCATAGGCAGGGTTGACTGACAAAAAGCATTGGTCGCGATCCAAAACAAAAACACCTTCAGAGGTGTGATCAAATACTGACTTTGCCAAACGGACTTGCTCATCTCGCATCACTTCAGATTGAATATTTCGACGTGTACCAAGTATACGTTGAGCACGGCCTTTATTATCACTATCAACAACTTGCCCGCATTCTTCGACCCATAGCCATTCACTTGCATTTTTTATCCGGTATTGAAGTTGGTACTCGGTTCGCCCGCCATCCAGGCAAGCATTCAGCATATCACGCACTTCAATATAGTCTGCTGGATGAATTATCCTTTTCAGGACCTGGATAATTTCATCAGAACTCTGCTCCTTCTCACCATAGGCACTTTGAAAGTTCGATTGATAAAATTGTTTATGCAGAATATCCCAATCAATCAGGCCCAGACGAGAGGCATCCATCGCTTGTGTAAGGCGTGTTTGGCTTTTCACCAAAGCGTCACTGATTTTTTTACGCAGGGCGATTTGCTGGCTCAGCTGTGAGTTTGAGTCTTCTAACTCTTTGGTACGGTCTTTAATAGCTAATTCTAAATCAAACTCTTTTTGAGCAAGTTGCTGTTCGAGTGCTTGCCGGAGTTTACGTTCCTGATCCAAATTGGTTTTCAGTGCATCAAGACTCTCTTCTTCCAACACCTCATTATCAGATATCACTTCACTTTCAGATAAAAACAGGCGCTCAGTATCTTTCAGGCAATCAGAATCGCTAGAGACAGCCTGAGAAGCTTCTCTCTGAGATTTTAAATGATTCAAGAATTGTCTAATTCGCCCTGAAGACATAACGTTATGCTTATTGTTTATATAATTGAGACATTATAACCTAATTTTAAAGTTATCCGGTATTGTCGCTGTCCATTTATTAACCATACGATAAAACAGGTGCCATAGAAAGGTAGTTCTTCCTATACAAAATAGGGCATAATCATTCATTCACAGGGTTAACATAACGCCTTATTAATCGAGATAGCAATACAGATTATGCGCATACGTCACATATTAACGAGCTTATTGCTGATACTTACTAGCATCACCCTCAGTGCTACCGAAGATGAAAGCTATCATTTTGTATCCGGTGAGTTCCGACCGTTTACCAGTGAACAGATGACCAATGGTGGACTCACTACTGAAATTATCCAAAGTGTAATAAAAGGCATGGGTAAAACCATGGACGTTAGCTATCTACCCTGGAAGCGAGGTCACTTAAAAACACTCAATGGCGACTTTTATGCCATCTATCCTTACAGTAAAAATCCGGAGCGGTTAAAAGTATGGCACTATTCGGAAGCCCTTTATGAGCTAGAAGAAATATTTTTTAGCCTCAAGGGCAAAGCCCTCAATTATACAAGCAACTCAGATTTACAGGGGCTCACTGTCTGTAAGCCTACCGGTTATAATTTGTTCGGTCTGAAAAAGTTGTTCGAAGAAGGCCTTATTAAACTTGAACGCCCACCTGATTTAAAATCCTGTTTTCGTATGCTGAATATTGGCCGGGTGGACCTGGTGATGACGAACGCGACAACTGCATGGAGTATGATAGATAATCTGGGCTTAGATGCTGCCAAATTTAGTCAGATTGATAAAGCGTTTGAAAAAATCAATCATCATTTGATCATCCCAAAATCTAATCCTGACGGTAAAGGTTTTCTAGAGGGCTTCGACAGAATATTAACGCGCCTGAAAGCAGAAGGTAAAGTTCAGAACATCCTAGATAAACACTTATAAGCCCAGCCGGATGGCTTTGGAATTAGCAAAGAGCTTGGCTTTGATATGCTAATTCATCGGCATTCAAATGCGCTTAGATTATTAGCATTTTGACAAAGCGTAGTTTCACTTTGCTCTACTCGACACCTACTGTTAATATAACCAGCTTTATAGCCCTATTCTTAACCTTTCAATAAGTAAAGATACTCATGGATGTTTCTCATATTCTCGATGGTCTAAATGATGCGCAGCGTGAAGCCGTCGCCTCTCCCATGCAAAATATATTAGTGCTCGCGGGCGCAGGCAGTGGCAAAACAAGAGTATTGGTTCACCGCATCGCCTGGCTAATTGAAATTGAGCACCTTAGCCCTTCAGCAATCATGGCGGTTACCTTTACCAATAAAGCCGCCAAAGAAATGCGAGGCCGCATAGAAGCCTTACTCGACCTTCCGGCACGTAGCATGTGGTTTGGTACCTTTCATGGCATTGCACATCGTTTTTTACGTGCCCACTCGCGCGACGCTAATTTGCCCGAGAATTTTCAGATTCTAGATTCTGATGACCAGTTACGTATTATTAAACGTATCATGCGCGAACTAAATGTCGATGAAACGCGCTGGCCACCCAAACAAGTACAGTCATTTATTAACAGTAAAAAAGATGAGGGCATACGGGCCGCGTATTTACAGCCGACACACTCTCAGTATGATCAAATGATGGGGCAACTGTATCAAGGCTATGAAGCTCAGTGTCAGCAGTCTGGTATGGTCGACTTTGGAGAGCTACTCTTACGCTCACATGAGCTATGGTTAAATAACCCGGCCTTACTTGCCCACTATCAAGACCGCTTTCGCTACCTACTGGTAGACGAGTTTCAGGATACCAATACCATTCAGTATGCCTGGCTGCGTGTACTGGCTGGCGATAAAATTCCGATTATGGTGGTCGGCGACGACGACCAGTCAATCTACGGCTGGCGCGGGGCTAAAATTGAAAATATTCAACAATTCATTAATGACTTTCAAAATCCTTTAAGCGTTAAGCTCGAGCAGAACTACCGCTCAACCAGTACCATTTTGAATGCTGCCAACACGCTTATTGCCAATAATACCGGCCGTCTTGGTAAGGATCTCTGGACAGAGGGCAATGAAGGTGAACTGATAGACCTTTATGCCGCATTCAATGAACAGGATGAAGCCAATTATATCGCTGACCGAATTAGTGCATGGGTAGATTCCGGACGCCAACGCTCAGAGTGCGCCATTCTCTATCGTTCCAACGCCCAGTCACGGGTGTTAGAAGAGTTCTTGATTCGACAGTCTATTCCTTACCGAATTTATGGCGGTTTACGTTTTTATGATCGACAAGAAATTCGTAACGCGCTGGCTTATCTTAGGTTAATTTACTATCGCCATGACGATGCCGCCTTTGAACGGGTGGTTAACGTGCCTACTCGAGGTGTCGGCAATAAAACAGTGACCGACTTACGTGCTCACGCGCGTGAGCAGTCCATATCACTTTGGCAAGCTTGTGTTGAACGCCTTCAGCTAGGTTTAATCAAAGGTAAAGCGGCAAAAACCTTAATTGACTTTATCGATATGATTGACGAGCTCAGCGCTGAACAGAATGAACTCAGCTTATTTCAGCTCACCGAGCAAACGTTAGAAAAGTCTGGTCTTAAAGATTTCCACGCCAAAGAAAAAGGTGAGAAGGGTCAGGCCAGGGTAGAAAACCTCAATGAATTACTCTCTGCAACCCGTGATTACGAACCAGAGGACGATGAACTGACCCCGCTAGCCACATTTATCGCCCAAGCCGCTTTGGATGCAGGAGAACAGCAAGCAGAAGAACATCAAGATTGCGTGCAGATGATGACGCTTCACTCTGCCAAGGGTTTAGAGTTTCCTTATGTTCTATTGGCAGGTATGGAAGAAGGCTTATTTCCTCACCAAATGTCGATGGAAGAACCCGGGCGCTTAGAAGAAGAACGTCGCTTGTGTTACGTGGGCGTTACTCGGGCGATGGAAAAGCTGGTAATGACCTATGCTGAGTCCAGACGTTTATACGGGCAGGAAAAATTCAATCCCATGTCGCGTTTTGTACGAGAGATTCCCGCCACGCTATTACAAGAAGTCCGGATAAAAAATAGCGTCGCCATGCCGGTGTCATTCTCTCGTGAGCAAAACAGCAGCTTTGGCGAAGAAGCCAGCCAATTCCAGTTAGGCCAGATTGTCCGGCATGCCAAGTTTGGTGAAGGGACAGTTTTAAACTATGAAGGACAGGGTGCCCACGCGCGTATCCAGGTCAATTTTCCTGAGTTTGGCAGTAAGTGGTTAGTGCTATCTTATGCAAAGCTGGAAGCCGTTTGAATAAACAGTTTCCAGCTTCCACCAAGAGATATTTCACCATCACATCATGACAGGCGAAAACCTATTCTTACGCTATGCTTATTATAAAAATAAGCCGACCCAAATAGATCAAATAGGAACAATTGCCCCATGGCATCGCCAGAAGAATTTAAGCTAGAACAAAAATCCCGGTCATTACAGTTAAAAGAAGAGGCGCTTAGTCGCCAGGCCCAGCATCAGCAGAAAACAGAAGAACGCTTACAAACGCTACAAAATGACGTTTCTAAAACAGAGCGCGCTAATCAGCTAAAAAGTCAGGATCTGATTAAAAGAGAAAAAAAGTATACTGATGAAAATTTGCAACTACAAAAAGAGCGCAAGTCCTTATTAGAGACTCAGCAAGAAGAAATAACTTCACGCCAGAAGCCTTTAATGTACATTATTCCGCTTATCTTAGTGACTTGTATTATTGCCGGTTATTCTGCCTACGATCAGATCAATAAAAAACAACTACAGTTTGATCAGATTACTGTTGCCTCTAAAAATATAGATAAACTTGCGAACATTCTCAGCATGACACAAGATCAAGTCATCGATAAATCTAGCGCACTTTCAAATAAAAAAAACGAACTTGATAAAACCAAAACAATGCTACAGGCTTTAAAAGGCACAACCGATCAACTTCATACAGAAATCACGCAACTTAAAAGTAACCAGTCAACAAGCGAATCCGAAAGGACCGCATTAGCGACCTCTGCCCAGACGCTCACTAAACAACTATCTAAGTTAAAAGAACAGTTAGAAGATACCTACTTGACGATCGATCTAAATGAAGTGTTCATCGATTATCAAGAAAACGATTTAAACGTATTTAAAGATGCACTAGCCTCTCATAAAGCGCTACTGGAAGAAAAAGATGAGAACCTCAACAAACAGCAGATTCAACAACAAGTACTTGAACAAAGTGTTGAGGAAAAATCCGAAACGCTTTCTACTAAAACCGAGCAACTGAAAAAACTGAAAACTGAATTCACTACAGTTGAAGATAAACTTAAATTAGCCCGGATCGAAAACCTTAAAATACTCCAGCAAAACAGACAGCTTGAAAACAAACTAAAAGCAAGTCTTATGGTTAAACAGGCCAAAGTTAAACAGACCCAACCCGTGTCAGTTGATCAAACTGAACTTAAACCAGAGAGTTTGCCAGTTAATTAAGCATGACGAATCAAAATAGGCTGCAAGGGCTGATGCTGAGTATTGTCAGATTAAAGAATAGTTACTAGACTATAACTTAGCTCAAAGATTGTATGCCTATTGAAAGGAGAGGGGGGAGCATTGATAATCGAAAAGTAGACGAGTATGAACGATGAAACTACAACTCAATTCGATTAATAGTGCGAAGATTTGAGATTACCCCGTAGGAGATCGCCGCGATGAAGTCACCCCTAATTTTTTTCATTTTTAGCTTACTCTTTACCCCCACCCTTCAGGCCGAAGTGGCTTTATTAATTAACAGCTACCACGTTGGACATAACGGAAGCGACCTTCGAGTCAATGGTTTTAAAAATAGGTTTCCACCGGGTCACCTGCTGCATGAACTCTATATGGACACTAAGCGGAAATTACCCAGCGAATTTGACTCGATTACTGACCATGCCTGGACTACATACCAGAATCTTAAGCCGGATGTAGTGGTACTGAATGATGACAATGCTCTGCGCCTCCTGGGTGCCAGAATTACCAACGCGGGTACGCCAGTGGTTTTTATGGGTATCAACAACAATCCTCGCTTATACTTTAGCGGCGTAATACCCGAAAGTGTCACCGGTATATTAGAAAGACATTTGCTCGTACCGTTGGTAAGGCACTTTACAAGTTTTGTCCCGATGAAACACAAGCGAGTGTTGATTTTATTTGATGAAAGCAAAACCAGCGATGCAGTCATTGACGTATCTCTGTATGGCAAAGGCACCTTGGATGTCGGCGGCATCACCGTAGACGTGCAAAAGCATGTACTTGCAGATGACTATATCAATGCCGCCATAAATGCATCAAAGAATTATGATTTTACGGTATTGGATACCTTCTACACCCTTAAAACCGAAACTGGCAAGATAGTGAAAAGCATAGAAGTATTGTCTGCGATTAACCGTTCGAGCCAAATCCCTATATTTGGCGTCACCGACTATGCTGTTGGTGAAAACGCTACCGTAGGGGCCATGGCCATGTCTATGGAAAAACATGGCGCTGACGCCGCTGAATTGACTGCTGGAATATTAGATTCAGGTAAGGTTAAATCAAACTATTACAGTACCAAAAGCGATATCTTCGTGTTCAATAAATTCATGCTCAATAGATATAAGTTAGCACTGCCACCCGAACTTGTTAATCAAGTTATATATCGCTAAGACTAATAGCGAGTCAAGCTTACTTACTATACAAACTAATCTGCTCAAACACTTCTTGCAAGTATTTGAAATTTAATTCTAGTTCTGACGAAGGTCTATTTGTTTTATCCAACAGCTGATAATTACCCGTCGCCCCAATTTCAACAATATAATCTTCAGTAATCACGCCATAACCGCTGTATTTCGACGCCAATATCCACTCACGCTTCTTGGGTGCCGATAAGAGATCAAGTCCCATAGAGTAATCTATTAAGTCATTCTCTAGCCCTAAATAGTTTTTAGCCAAGGTAGGTACCAGATCCTGATGACTGGTAAAACGTGCTCCCCAGGCATTAACCTGGGCATCTACTTTAGGACCAAACATAGCGAAAGGTACCTGAATCTGTGCATTAGTGTAGTTACTGTTATGCCCCCAAAAATTCAGTTTATTATCATTTATTTCTTGCCCGTGATCACCTGTAATAATCACCAAGGTATTTGCCAAGTCTCCCGTCTCTTTTAGTTTGTCTAATACTCTTTTCACCTGGCTATCAACATAATGCACACTGGTTTTATAACGATTCATCAAAAGCGTAGGGTCATAGTTATTATCCAGCGCCATATAATTCATCGAATCACTCATCGGTTCAAAGCGGTGAGGGTATGCTTCCGGAAAGTCGTAGCCGTGCGGTGAATCATAAAATAAAAATGAAAATGCAGGCTGAGTCTGATCTTCTTGTGCATTACGCTGCTCATTCCAGGATAGCCAGTCATTGGTGATATCTTCATCACGTGCCGCTGGTGTACTCCCTTCAGAGCCTGACCTTAGATTTGGGATCGTTGCAAAAACCGTTTGATCAAACTCTGGTTTATCCAGTTTTGCAGCAGCAAAGACACCAATATTATAATCCAGCTCCTGCAAGCGCTGAATCAGCACCGGGGGCTGACTATTTGCTAACACCGAATGCCAATATGTCCCGGGAATACCATAAAACAAGCCGAATATGCCTGTTCTAGTCGCATTGCCCGTAGATAAGTGGTTTTCAAAGGAGATACTGTGTCGCGCATTTTCGTTCAGGTATTGCCACATATGTGGGGTATTTTCAGCATTAAAAGCATCCGCACGCCATGAGTCTATGACAATCAAGACTATATTCACTTTCTGATCCGGCTCCGTCCTTTTCAAGGGGTTTAGAGGGTAATTCAGATCACTGCTGTTCGACAGTTTCATCTCGTCTTGTCGCGCCATCGCCTGCTCATTAGCAAAACCATATTTCGCCATGGTTCGATTAGAGGTGGCAGGATAAAACAAGGGCAAATAACGCTTCACCATGGTCACTGGCTGATAGGCCTGCGCTGCGGCCCAGATATGAATACCATGTGTTCCAAGTAAAGACACAAAGGTAACTAGCGCAAAACGACGGAAGAACTTTCGACCCAGTGGCTTAGCCTTGCCATTTACGTGATTTTGCCCCACCAGATCCACTCGCTTCTCCAACCAGCGAAGCACAAAAAACTCGGTACCAAGAATCCCCGCAATTACGCTAAGACTGCCAACCCACATCGCCAGAGGAAAGGTCACCACATCCCCCGACATTGCCAGGTCAATAACCACGGCATTCATATGGAAGCGATACTGTGCGAATACCAAAGTATCACAGTAGAGAAGAGAGACACCAAGACCTCCCAGAAGAACTTGTAGCGTCTGACGCCACTTCGAAGGTAAAAAGACCACTGGGATAGAAATCACACCCAAAATAGCCGCCAGCAATACCATCTGACCAAAAATAGCCGCCACGATAAAAGTAATCGCCAAGCCATCTTCGGGAAAAGCCGGTAAAAACGCGAAATAACGCAAAGAAATAACCATTAAGACAAAAGCATTGATAACGACAAAAAAGCCATGCGTACGAAGACGCTGGGAGAAGCTAAGAGTATTCAAGAAATTACCTATGATCTGGATATGTATAAAAGAAAGCGTAAATCATACTGACATATTTTTCACAGTACAATTCTGGGAGCAGATTACTGCCCCATCATGAAAAGATCCCTTGAAGTCCATTTAGGCCCAGTTTCAGAAAAAATAGGCGGTTTACTATGGTATTTTCTGAAAGCAATGCTTGTCACACTTAAAAAATAATTTACTATACCTGCCAGCGCTAAAGTAGAAAAAAGTGGCTAATATCGAACTTAGCCGTTAAAATTTCGTGACTTGTGGTCATTTATTAAACTGTCTTATTAATAAGCATTTGTACTGACTAACAAACCAGATAACCTGTAAAGAGATAAATATATGCCGACTGAAGGCAATGAAGTAATGAGTCGAAAGCAAATAGAGTTTGCAAAACGCGAGCAAGAAATATTGAGCGCGGCCATCAGTCTATTTGAAGACCCGCATTGGGAAACCGTTACAGTTGAGCAAATTTCAAAGAAAGCAGAAATTGGAAAAGGCACGGTTTACAAGCATTTTACCTGTAAAGAAGAAATCTATGCGAACATCAGTACCGCATTTATGCGCCGAACTTTAGACTCTTACGGTTCTATTAATGATCATCCTGAAGTGATTGATAGCATAAAAGAAAACATCGGTATTACTTTTGATTTATTTATTAATAACCCTGCAGAGGCGAGAGTTTCTTTTTATTGTAAACGGGCTGACTTTCGTGAGCGCCTTACACCGGAATTAAGAAGTCAGTTTGAAGCACTTGATAAAGAGTTCGAGTCATACTTTGGCACAATACTACAGTCTGGAATTGAAAAAGGTTTATTTCCTAATAAGTCTGTAGAGCATTTAATGATGGGCTTAGAAGCAACCTTTGATGGTGCGATCAGTATGATATGGAATGGCGGCGATCTGACTTGTCAGGTTGAAACGGAACAAGAGACTTACGTAAATATTATCAGTGAGTATATGATTGCGGGTTTAGTCGGCTTAGCTAAATAGACCCAAGTGGATCTGATACATAAAATTATAATATGTGCTTGGACTAAGTAGATAAGATAATTTAGAAAAAACAGATCGGGTATTGCAATCCATGCAATACCCTAAAATAAATCGCTTCCCTTACTGTTCCATCAGTTAATTCTATCCTTGTTGCATCCCTTAACTATTCCTTGTTATTGCATCCATCCTGGAAATTTAATACTGCTCCTGCAGTTGCAAGTTCCTTTTCCCTATGTAATTCCTTTTCTGCAGATCCTCTGCTATAAACTGAATCCTTCAGTACTATCTATCCCTAGCGTCCTAAACAAGTCCGTTTGTCTTGCTGTCCGTATGAGATGCATATTACGGACAGATGCATGTGGGTAAAAGAGGATAAAGCGCAAAGCTTTGTAAGATATCTCTTACACGCTTACTTTTCTGCCGTTGTCTTTTTTTCAACTTCAGTTTTTGTTTCAACTTCAGCTTCAACAATCTCAAAATTAAGCTGCTTACGTGACCAATCCACTTGCTTTAAGCGTACTTGAACTACTTGGTCGAGCTTATATGCCTGGCCTTTGCCTGTTAGGGTTAGTCGCTCTTGGTTAAAGCTATATTTACCTTCCATTTCTTTGGTTGAGATAAAACCTTCAATACCTGTTTCACTTAAGCGGACATGGAAACCTGTTGAAAATGTACGCTGAACACGTGCCTCAAAGACGTCTTTATTCTTAGCCATGTATTGGCATTTTAACCATTGCTCGACATCGTAAGCGGCACCTCTCACGTCACTTCGCCTCTCTTCAAGGCTAGCAATAACACTCGCATCAATCGCCTGAGTGTTTTCTGAAAGGTAACTATCTAACTGTCTATGGACAAGAAAATCCTGTGCTTTTCTAAGCGGTGAGGTGAAGGTTGTATACTGAGCCAAGCCCATTCCAAAGTGTGGGCCAGATTCAGCTGAAAAGGTGCTTTTTTCAAGCTGGCGTGACATTAATAAATGATAGTCATTTAACTCTTCAGAACTAGATACATCTTGCATGACCTTGATGAAACCAGGCAATGTCGCGATATCATCTTCGGGAAACTGCTCTGAGAGTAAGGCCTGTAAAGCTTCGTATCGATCTTCCCGAATTCCTTTGTGTTTAATAAATAAACTATCTTGTCCGCAATTGGCGAGTAACTTGGCGATACAGCGATTTGCAGCAACCATAGCCTCTTCAACTATACGATGCGCTACTGTGAATTTTTTCTGCAGTATTTGAGCAATTTTTTGCTTCTCATTTAGTTCAATTTGAAATTCAATGCGCTCAGCATGTACTAAACTTGTCGACTGACGATGATTGAGCAAGGCTTGAGTAGCAGATTCAAGAATAGAGAGCATGTCAGTAGCTGAATTGGTATTTTCAGATGCCTCGCTGGCGCTTGCTAAAGACTCACTTGCACTTGCTAAAAAGTCACTTACTTCGTCATAAGTCATTTTTTTAGTTGAGCGAACAAAAGCATTTTTAAGTGTATATTCACCTAGTTCACCATTAGCATTGACCTGGATATTCAATACTTTTGCTAAGCGCACCTCACCTTCGCGTAAGGAACATAGATCACTTGCGAGTGTTTCAGGCAGCATTGGCACCTGATAGTCTGGAAAATAAATCGAGCTCACACGCCTCAAGGCTTCTTCTTCAATAGCTGAGCCAGTTTCAATAAGGGCACAGGGGTCTGCTATAGCAACATAGAGTGACCAGCCTTTCTCGTTTGTCTCGGCATAGAGCGCATCATCAATATCTAAAGTGGTGGGTGCGTCGATAGTGACAAATGGCAAGTGAGTAAAATCAGCCCTATCTACTTTTTTGCTTTCAATATGTGCCTCATCGATGGCGCTAACTTGCTCTTCTACAGCTTTACTCCAACTTGTCTCAATATTATATTTCTGACAAGCATACTCTCGCTCGATCGCCTCATCCTGCTCTGTACCGATGATATCAGTTATGGCTGCTTGTGCTTTACCCGTTTTATAGGGGTGTTGAGTAATTTTACATTTTACCAAGTCTTTCGCTTGGGCATTTTTTCGCTTTTGAGGCGGTACAAAGAACCAACGATTCATGCCGTTTATATCCGGTTCAATAAAATGAGCCTTGCCCTTGGTAATGTACTTACCACAAAAAACTTTGATAGGAGAACTGATGAGCCGCTCAATTTTAGCGACTTTTTTATTTTTATCGTCCTTGATGACTTCAATTTCAATACGATCCCCTGGCAGCACTTTTTCCATTTCATCAGGTGGTAGATAGACATCTTTTCCAGAATCCAAAGAAACAAAACCAAACTTATGGGCTGATCCTTTGACGGTTCCTATCATTAAGTTTCGGCTGGCTTTTATATCGGTTTTTAGTCGTTTCAATTGATTGAGAGTATCTAGCTTTAACATTCAAGATTCCTGGTCGGTAAGCGTCTGCCTAAGGTTTTGCTTTTTGTGGCTAATAATAAGTCGTTTGTTAGTGCTGTGTTACTAAGGTCAAAAACTCGCTACGGGTTGCCTGCGATTGGCGGAATGCCCCCAGCATGACAGAAGTATTCATCACCGAGTTTTGTTTTTGAACACCGCGCATCATCATGCACATATGTTTTGATTCAATAATAACAGCCACACCTTTTGCACCGGTTACATCTTGAACAGCTTCGGCAACTTGGCGTGTTAGATTCTCTTGGATCTGGAAGCGTCTAGCATACATATCGACAATTCGAGCAAACTTGGATAAACCCAGCACTTTTCCATCTGGAATATATGCAATGTGGCATTTTCCGATAAAGGGTAATAAGTGATGTTCACATAAAGAGTAAAGCTCGACATTTTTAACGATAATCATTTGGTCGTTATCAGACTCAAAAATAGCATCATTCACAATTTCACCAAGGTTTTGATCATAACCCTTAGTTAAATATTGCATTGCTTTAGCCGCGCGTTTGGGTGTATCTACAAGGCCTTCACGTGAGCTGTCTTCGCCAAGTTGTTCGATGATAGATTTGTAGTGTTTAGCTAGATCGTCTGACATTAAATATTCCGAGGGATCAAGAAGAAAACGGAATTTTACATGCTTGGAAGATAGGGGGAAAGTATTTTCCACTCGATAGATATAATGAACGAGTGGAAATCATTTTTACAGACGTTAATCTTTAGCTAACTCTGCTTTAATCATGCTTGCTTCAGCCATGAGTACTTGGTATCTAAAGTGGTTGGATGATAATTTAGCCTGTTCAACTTGCCCACATTTGTTTGTGTATAGTTTTTTTAGTAATTCTATACGTGAACTTGAGTTGGCATTTAAATAAACTTGTTCATCGTTCATATCCAGTACTCCTGTTCGCTGTGAATTTTGATCTGTCTGTAGTATATAACCTACTTACTTTAGACCAGTTTTACTGAAGCACTAAAGTTATTAGGAGTGTACCTAAATAATATGCATTAAGCCTGCCAATAGTGATAGAAAATTAGCTCGGGAAATATTCGAAAACTGCAATGTGCTATTTATCAAGGATTTGAAAATAGATCGAAGTAGTAAGAGATGAAAATTTAAGCTAAGAATCATAAGTTGCTAGAAGAGGTTGACACTAAATGACGATTTTTTGCCATTTAGTGTATAAAAAGCTGACTTGTTAACGAGACAATTGAGTGAGTTGATCAACCAGTTGTTGAAATTGCGTACTCAGACTGCCGCTGTCATTCACTAAGGAACCTGCACGGTCTATTGAGCCTTCAAGTTCTAGTTTAATTTGTTCTGTTTGCCCTGATTGAGCGCTTAGACTTGAGGCCAAAGTACTCACCAAATCAGCACTATTTCGAGCAATATCTTCCATTCCACCAAGATTCGTCATGGTTTCATTCGCAATCGTCACACTACTTCTGACGACTTCAGCGACTTCTTGCTGTTTGGATATAACAGAATTAGATATTTCAGTAATTTTGGTAATTTCACCCTGAATTTCGCCAGCCGATTCATTAGATGTGTTTGCAAGCTGACGCACTTCGTCTGCCACAACAGCAAACCCTCGTCCATGCTCTCCTGCCCGTGCCGCTTCAATCGCAGCATTCAAAGCGAGTAAATTTGTTTGATCTGCAATGGCTTTAATGGATTCAAGTAATTTACTGATTGTTTTATTACTTTCATCAAGACTTTCGAGCAAAGAAGTAAACTCTGAAATATACTTGGACGAAGTTTCAAGGTTATCAGCGAGTTGCCGCATATCTGCACTACATTGCTGAGAGGTATCTGCGGCTTGCGATGTCGCTTCACTGGCTTGTTCTGCCGAAATTGAAATAGCTTGACCTTCGCTCAATAGATTTGACAATCCATGGCTATTGCCTTGTACCTGGCCAACAAAACTACTACTATTTTGTAGCTTCTCCGAGACATCTGAAGCGAGGGCCTGAGTCATTGAAACGGGGTCTTGTGCAAAGAATTGATCCAATAACGCGGCTTTATTTTCGAGGCTTTGCAAATCAACTTTATCGATCGCAACTTCATTTACTTTTAATGCATTCTTATTTAATCCGAACATAAAGTCTTACCTAAATATATTTGTACGTTGTCCGTATCTGTCACGGATTTATCGCTGACTAGAACTATTTATCGGCACGGTTGATAGAAACCTAAGCTATTTATTCATCTATTTATTCATTTACGTAACATTTATTTTAGCGCTAAATTTAGATTTTGCTCATCTATTATAAAAAAATCTTTATTTGAGAGCGCTTAATCAATTCGCCAAGGACTGTAGCCACGACTCCCAATTACTTTTCCCGTCATATTCTATGACTTTATAAGTGAAGTTAGACTCTGACAAGTGGAGAGTATTAGCCTCTTGATTCAAGATACTAAAGTCATAGGCTAAGCAGGCTTTCAAAAGATCATCGGCCAGATTCAGTGCATTCTCTTTACCTGTATTGGGCAATAACAAAATGAATTTATCATCACTATATCGACAGATTGTATCGGTGTTACGTAAGCGGCTTTGACATACTTGAGCGAGTTCTTGCAGCCAGATTTCGTACTGTGGATATTGTTCAAATTTCAGTTTGAAATTCAGTGAAAGGCAGGATACGTGTGTGGCATAACGATGGTGCAGCTCAACCACCTTTTTGATTTCTTTTTTAAGCTCGCTCGGGTTAGCACAGCCTGTCAGAATGTCAGTTGTTCTTGCCGAACTCAAGGCGTGAGTTAACTGCTTGATATATTTATTTATTACTGAAAAAAACAGCATAAATATGCATATGGGTAAAAGTGCTTCTATATTATTTAGTGGCGCATTTTGCTTGATTAAAATAAAAAACAAACCCACTAAAGCTAAAATATTGAGGCCAATGGCTAGCCGAGAGCTGACTAACATAAAAGAGCAGGCAGCAAGTATGTATAACCATCCAAGCTGTGAAAGTGATTGATCATTATGAGTGAAAAAAAGAAATGAAAATAGAAAGCCTAGCCAAATAGAGATTATAACTAGAAATGAGGCGGTTGTTTGGTAAGGGCGATTTGCTTTCTGTGGCCACCGAAATAAGGCTTTTATATTTAAAAGGGCACTAATCATGAATAAAATAGAAGGTAGGATGGCGCCTTGTAAAAGCAAACTAAATGTTTGAAAAATTGAAATAAATAAAAGGGCAACCAATGCCATATTATCCAGTTTAACGATGTCGGCCTTCATATTTTCTTTGGCCTCCATATTAACTTCGCCTCTACATTAACTTCAATACAGTAACTTCAGTCTCTAGGTCAACTACTACATGTTTGCGTAGGCAAGAGATTCGAGAAACTCAATGTCTGGAATAATCGCCTCTTCACCATCAACCTTAACGAATAGTGAGTCAGCCTTTCCGGTATTTTTCTCAATAGGTTTAATTAAGTCATCACTGACTTTAACAAGGCGCGGGATACCTTGAGTGACAATAGCAAAGAAAGGTAAGGATGCCTGATGTTTACCAATCGTGTTGATGACGGCAATTCGAGCATTTTTAGTGAGTGTACTTTGCGTTTCTTTATTCGCGAGTTCGTATGAAATGACCGGTATATTTATGCCACGCCACTCAATCATGCCTAGGAAGTAGTCTGGTGTCGTGGGTGACTCGGCTGGCGCTTGATAACTGACAACTTCAGCTACGCTAACGTTTGGTAACAGCAACTGCTGTTTACTCACCGGCAGGTATAAGCTAGGTATGATGCTTTGAGCTTCTGACACTGATTTATTCCTCTGTTCAATCTTTCAAGTTTCTACTCAGATTCCGTGCTCTGAGAAAAGCCTAAACGTTTAATTAAAGCTTGCGCTAATTCTTTTGGCGTAGCGGAAAATTCACTGCATTCCAAGTCAATAACTGATTGAGGCATTGAACCATTGGCGCAACTATCCGGGCTCTGAGTCCATATTGAACAACCATAGCGCTTCATTCTGGGCGCAAGCAATGCCCCATCATTACCCATGCCACTAAATATGATGACGTGGCAGTTTTCCCTGTATCGTTCGAGTAGATTTTTTAATAAATGGTCAATTGATGGCCCATAAGGGCCGTCCCAAGGATTTTGTTGTATTGTTATACCATTAGGGTGAAATTTAACTTCATTATCCACAGGGACAACTAATACTTCTCCTTCATGAATTTCAGCGCCATTGCGCAAGGGTGATAATTCAAGTTTTGAATGTCTCCCTAATACTTTGGTAAGTACATTGGAAAAATGAGAATCAACATGCTGTGCATATAAAAAACCAGCAGGGATGGTGTCTGGTAATTCATCCAAAAACTCTTTAACGGCTGTTGGGCCGCCTAAGGAGGCAGCTAACACCCAAATTTCCTTAGCTACTTTAGTTTTTGCTTGATGAACCTGATTATCAAGGCTTTCATTTATATCCAATTGTGCGGGCTCTAGCTGGGCCCTTGGTAAACCTGTTGCAGCTACTCGGTTATCAAGTGCTAATAGCGACTCTTCAGACTCAAGTATCTCCATTTTTCCCAGGTGCTCTTCTAATTTACTAAACAAACGCCGTTCCCACGAGATATAGCTTTCTTCATGTTTTGAAGGCGCTTTACCTAAGCCAAATAACACGGGCGTTTCGGTTTGTTCAATTAAATTATCTAAAGCTTCCGACTCAAACTCTTCATCGTCAAGCTCTAGAATCCAACAACTTACTTTCTCTACTCGCTCAGACTGCTGTTGTTCCAAATTTTCTGGCTCACAGCTCAGAGCGACATTCAAACCATATGTGCTTAACGCATTTTGTAATACGTGTCGCTGTAATACACAGTCTGAGATAACACCAATACTAGGTCGTGATAAATCCGGTGACATTAATCAATAAACCGTTCAATATTTTCCAGTAAGTCTTGTTCCTGGAACGGTTTACCCAAATATTCATTTACACCAATAGACATAGCGCGATCTTTATGTTTTTGACCGGTTCTTGATGTAATCATAATTATAGGTATATCTTTTAATCGTTCATCATGTCTAATCAATGTGGCGACTTCGAAGCCATCCATTCGAGGCATTTCAATATCTAAGAGCATGACATCAGGTTTTTGATCCTGTAGTAAGGCAATAGCATCAACACCGTCTTTTGCTGTAATGACGTCATAGCCATTTCTTTCTAACAATCGAGTCGTTACTTTTCGAACGGTAACAGAATCATCAACGACCATCACAACGGAGGTTAATTTCTCTTTTGCTTTAGTGACTTGAGGCTGATCGAAAGTATCAAAAACACCGGCCATTTCATCCCGTATTAGTGCAGGTAAATCAAGAATTACAACAACACTACCATCGCCTAGAATGGTTGCACCTGATGCACCATGAACCTCAGCAAATTGTGGCCCTAAACTCTTAACAACAATTTCACGGCTGCCCATTAAACTGTCAACTTGCAGAGCCATTGGTTTATCGCTACCCCGCACCAGAATAACAGGGAGCGGTAAGGGCTGGCCTTGCAATTTAGGCTGATGGTTTCCGTGTAATAACTTACCTAAATATTGTAAATTGTACTGTCGGCCAGCATATTCATACATGGGTGCATCGGGTTTATAATATTCTTCCAACTCATAGGGGCTGACACGCACGATCCCTTCAATGGTATTCAGGGGAATAGCATAGAAGTCTTCACCCGTATTAACCATCAATGCCCGGTTTACAGATACTGTAAAGGGTAGTCGAATAGTAAACTCTGTACCTTTTCCAAATACCGAGTCAATTTCTATACTGCCGCCCATTTGTTTAATTTCGCTAGCAACAACATCCATGCCGACGCCACGACCAGAAATTTGGGTTATCTTTTCTGCGGTACTAAACCCGGGTAGCAAAATAAACTGCATGATTTCATGAGCTGTTGGGGCACTGTTTTTATCGACCAGATTTTGCTTAATGGCTTTGTCCAAAACCAGTTTGTTGTTAATACCCGCTCCGTCATCTTTCATTTTTAGAACGATATTGCCACCTTCCCGCATTAGTGAAAGTGTAATTTTACCCGTTTCTGGTTTTTGTGCTTTTAGACGAACGCTGCTTGTCTCAATACCATGATCTAGTGCATTTCTGAGCATATGCTCCAGTGGTGCGACCATTCTTTCAAGAACAGAACGGTCCATTTCGCCTTCTGCATTGAGCGCATCAAAGTCAATCTGTTTGTTTAATTCACCACTGATTTGACGAACGATGCGGCGTAAACGAGGAACAATAGATGAGAACGGTATCATCCGTGTCTTCATCAAGCCTTCTTGCAGTTCGGAGTTAATGCGTGATTGCTGTAGTAACAGTGTTTCTGCATCTCGTGAACGGTCTGATAAGGTATCTCGTAGATCCTGAAGATCCGAGGTACTTTCCGTCAGCGCTCTGGAAAGTTGTTGGATCGAAGAGTAGCGATCCATTTCGAGTGGATCAAAATCTGCATAATCTGGTGCTTTTAAGCCTTCTTTTTCAGCGGTGAATAACACCTGAGCCTCTGTTTCCATGTCCATACGTCTGAGCTGTTCTCTAAGTCGCTCAATCGTGGCGGACATTTCTTCGAGGGTAAAACCAAAATCACTAATTTGCTGCTCTAGACGCCCACGGGAAATACTTGTTTCACCGGCTAAGTTTACCAGTGAATCAATTAGACTAGCGGAAACACGTATACTCTCATGCGGCGAAGCTTTTTGAACGACCTTAGGTTTTGCAACTTCGGCTTGCGGGGTGGCCGACTTGTCTTTCGCCTCAGGCTTGCTTATAAGCGGTTTACTTTCTTCGGTACTAGAGGGCAAAGTTTCAGTGCTAGCAGCCTCTGTGGTTTCAACCTCAGGCATTGAGCCTTGGGAAGAACTTACCGAGTCTGAAAGAGACTGGATTTCATCAACAAGCTTAAGTAAAACATCTTGTTTCTTGAGTACAGCCTGCTTTAAGTTAGTGTCAAAGCTTTCATTATTCTGCTGGGCTTCAAGTAATCGCGTTTCTAATGCATGACTCTCGTCTGCGAGTGGTGCGATATTTGAAAGACGAGCACCACCTTTTAATGTATGAAGAATACGTTGTATTTCTAGATTATGGCTTTCGTCATTTGGTGATTTTGACCATTCAGAAATTTGCACTTCCAAAGCCTCGATTAATTCACGGGCTTCTTCCATAAACATTTCAAGCACTTCTACATCAACTTCATCAAAAGATAAGTTGTTGAGCATCGCGTGTTCAGATTGCAATGTGTGTGGCTGCTTGTTTGCCTGACCTGTAGCAGGTACTTTAGCTGCGTCACCGCCTGCGTTGTTAACTTCTAAAATTAAAGCGGGAGCAGGTTTGACTAATTCACCATGAATTAAACACTCAAGCATTTCAGTTAATTCTTGATAAGCTTTTGCAACAGTTTTATATAGCTCGGCCGGATCAAGGATTTCGCCATCAATCATGCTCTCAAGGCGGATGTTCACTGCATCTGCCAAGTCACCAATCGCGTCAACATCAGCTAAGCGTGCACCACCTTTTAGGGTATGCATCTCTCTTTGAAGTTCGACAATGCCTTCTACGCCGTCTTCGTCTTCTTTCCAGTGCTCTAAGTAGTCTGCGGCAGCAGATAGTATATCTTTACTTTCATCGATAAATAACGGGAGTAAGTCACCTTCATAATCATCTTCGAAAACCTGGCTCTCTTTGACTAATGCCGCATTAGATTCGGCGGGGCTTTCTTCTACTTGAATGGCAACATTAACTGTTCCATCTGAAAGCTGAATATCATCTTTTTCAGTGACATCTGATCCAGAAATAACATGTTTAATTTCCTTAAGCAGGTCATTTGCACCAATAATCGCTTGCCCACCACTAATGGCATCGACCATATTGGCAAGGGCATCATGACAACTTAAACATAGTGTTGTCATTGCCTGCGAAGGTTCACGATTTTGCTCAACAATTGACTCAAACAGAGTTTCTAGCTCGTGAGATAAATCACCGATAGGGTTGATTTCGGCCATGCGAGCGCCCCCTTTCAGGGTATGTAGCTCTCGCTGTAATTCGCCAACGACTTCAATGTTATGGACATCTGATTCCCAGCGATGTAAAAGCTCTCCAGAAGTATGAATAATTTCCTGTGCTTCTTCTAAGAAAATTTCAGCTAGTTCGGGGTCAAGATCAAGCAGTATGGTTGAAGGTTCAGCATCCACAGTAGGAGACGGTGTTGGCGTAGGCTCTGGTTCATTCTCAGAGATTGAAAGCGTTTCTGTTTGTATGCTTTCAATTGCTTGAATTAAATTTGCTATCAATGCATCTTGAGGAAGACAAGGTTCTGACTTTTCAACAGAGGCAAGCATATCGCCCAAGGCATGCGCGGAATCTTCAAGCAGTGTCATTAGCAAAGCAGGGACATGACTCTTAGACTCACAAAGTTTTTCAAAAACTATCTCTAGGGTATCTGACAAGTCACCTATTTGCTCTATGCCGGCTAAGCGCGCGCCACCTTTTAAGGTGTGCAGATCACGCTGAAGTTGCAGTAGAATATGCTCACTATCTGGTTTGTCTTTTAGTTGCTCTAAGGCCGGTAAAATACAGTTTGCTAATTCGTGGGCTTCTTCTAGGAATATTTCAGCCAGTTCGGCATCCATTAATGCCTCACCACTGTGATCAATAAGCGTAGAGTCTTCAGCTGATTCAAGCTCTTCATCAACTGAATAAGACGGTAAAGCATCATCTAGTTGTTTTTCAAGCTCATTAAGCTTGTCATTTAAGGCATTTTCACCGTCTTTGGTTTCTACCTCAGCGTTTTGTGATTCAGTTGTGACTGGTGCTTCATTAGTCTCAAAGCTTCCTTGACCTTCGGTACTAATATGTTCTCTTAATTCAGCTAATAACTTATTGTCTAATTTAAGTGTTAGGCCAGCAGCAAGTTGATCCATCATATCAATCAAGGCGTCATGACCTTGTTTTATGTGACCAAGAAAGCTCTCATCAGGTTGCTGTTTATCTATATCAATACTGCTATAGCAATCTTCAAGACATTCGCATAGCTCTGCAATACTATCTAAGCCTGCTACTTTTGCGCCGCGATGAAGTGTTTTTACCTCACCAAATAATCGAGCTAATGCATCGTCAGAGACAGGATTATCTTGCCATTCGTTCAAAATCCCTTCTGCATCCAGCAGAATATCTAAACCTTCAGTTAAGAAAATATTAATTATCTGTGGGTCTTGAGGTGTAGCATCAAAGCTTATGTCTTTACTTTTCACCCCTTGCAGTACTTCTTTTTGTAGCAATGCTAAGGATGATAAAAATGTATCAGTATTATCCAGCGTTTGTTGTGGTGAGGTAGTAAGCTGAGCGATTCCCTGGCGTATAAGTAACATCGCCTGCTTAAGAATCTCAGCAATTTTGCAATCTACATCAACGTTAATTGCTCGCGCTTCTTTAATAAATTTTTCAACAGGAATAGCGATATTAGCAATAGGTATAATATTCGCAGTATTTGCACTTCCTTTTAAGGTATGAAGCGCTCTCGATAAGTCATCATTGACTGAGAGGGATTGTGAGTCACTGACTTGATCAATAAATGCTTCAATGACCTGAACATGTGCAGTGGCTTCATTTTCGAATATTTCGAGTAGCGCATCATCTATACCGATTGCTCCTAGTTCATCTGACTCTAATTCTACGGCAGTCGAAGTAGTCGGAGATGTATCCGTTGCAGTTGAAGAGTCAGGGCTACTACTAGTAGCACCTTGAGATTTTTCGCGCTTTGAAGCAATAGATGATAATGATTTAACAAATTCGCCAGCGGCTAATGCTGATGCCTGTTTCTCGACAAGCTCCAGATCAAAATTAGCTTTCGTACGTTTCTCAAATGACTCAATTAATCCGGGTGTCTTTTTAACGACAAAATTGATCAAATCAGCAATGTCATCGTTCATAATGATTGAACCATCAATTACCCTATTTAACAGGTTTTCGATAGACCATGCAGCTTCTCCGATTACATCTGCGTTGACCATGCGGCCACTGCCTTTTAGCGTGTGGAATGCGCGCCTTAATTCAGTTAATGCATCTTGATCATCATAACCATCTAAATATCGGGGTAAGTGGGCATCAATAGTTTCCAGTACTTCGCCGGCTTCTTCGATGAATATTTCTAATATTTCATCATCAATTAAGTCATCCTCATCATCAAGAGGTTCTGGCTCTGGTTCGGGCTCTGGTTCGGGCTCTGGCTCTGGTTCTGGTTCTGGCTCTGGTTCTGGTTCTGGTTCTGGCACTAGTCCGAGGTTTTCACTTGGTTCTGCACCCGCTAACAGCTCTGCTCTTGTAATTAAGTGCTCATAATGATCAGAAGGCGTTTGCTTTGAAAAGTTATCTGTTAACTCTGGCAGTTTTTCAATGACAGCATCAAGTAGATCAAATACCTCTAGGTCTAAGCTTAAAGTTGAATCCAAATATTTATTTAGAAGGTTTTCAACCGGCCAGGCAATATCAGCTATTACTTTGGCACCAACAAGACGGCCACTACCTTTAAGCGTATGGAACGCTCGACGTAAGTTTTGTAGGGCTTTCTGATCCTCAGGGTTGGATCTTAGTTGAGACATGGCAACTTGAATTTCATCCATGACCTCAGAAACTTCTTCTAGGAAAATCTCAAGAATTTCTTCATCAATTAATGCTTCATCAGATTCCTTGACAATAGCATCGGGCGATTCAGTGGCGACATCAGATATATGGTATTGCGATAAAACAGGCACCTGATTCTGATCTGCATGCTTAGTTGGGAAACCTAATTTGGATACACTTTCTTCCGCAACATTTAAGATGCGCTCATTGTCTTGAGCCCCTTCTGATAAACGTTCCATGTAATACTCAATACTGGTAATTGCATCAGCTAGGCGATCCAGCTGCTGCCAGTCAGGTATAGTTTTATCAGAGAGTAAAGATTCTCGTATGTAAGTACTGCAAGACTCCAATAGGTTGGCGGCTTGCGTTAGCGGTATGATCTGTAAACCGCCCCGAATACTATCTAGCAGATCAGGCACATCTTCAATTTCAGCATGATCCCATTGAGATGCGATGAAACTAACTATGCTGTTTTTTGCTTGTTCAAGCCCATTTCTGGACTCATAAATAACCGCGTTATGTGCACTTTCAAAATGTTCAGCAGGAACAACGAAGCCTTCCTCTCCCTCATTTTCAGGCAGGGAAGATTTGGGATTATCATCTTTAAGGCTACTTAAATTGGCTTCGACGTAAAGTAGTGCGCCAGCCATATCCATGAGATCTTGATCTGATGCGGCTTGTTGGTTCTCAGCTATTTCATCAATACGGGTAATTTGTTCAAGTACAACTTTACGCGCTACACCTAAACCTAAAACGGCCATCGTGTTCGCGATTTGGGTTAACTGTGGTTTAAGCTCGGTAAGTGCATCGCTATTTTTGTCATCGCCACGGACATAAAGATCAAGCTGATCTTTCACATAGTTGAGTTCTTCGCTTAATATTTCAGCGACAGATGACAATGTTTCTAACCCGGGCGCCTGAAGCTTTTGTCGTTCTTCATCAACTTCTTCTGCACTGGGTAGTGCTTGAGCAAGGTTGAAGTCTTGCTTTAACTTATCTATACGAGAACTGGATGCTTTGGTTTTAGCGACATAATAGAGCAGGTTCTTCAGAAGATCTGCTGGCAGAGGTTTAGCCAATATAGTCTGGCTCTCATCAATCATGAGTTTGATCTGATGGTCTAAATCGCGTAGTAACTGTTTGGTGGCTGAACTTAAACTACCTGCATCTTGCTCAATAGCATTTAGGTAACCTACTGCAACCCACCAAATCTTACCTATGGGTGTCCCCTGGCAAAATTTTTCTAGTCTCGCCAATACCTTGTACAAATATCCGAAATTTTCTTTTAAATCCTGATTTCGTATGACACCTGCGAGTGAAAATTGAAACATCTGCCTCAGTTTTCTTAAGTTGGCAACGACTTGTTCGTCTTGCATGCGAAGATTATGCGCTAAATTAGGCGTCACTTCCGCTGCGGATAAATTAGGGGTGAACAATGAGGTATCAGAGAGTAAAGGCTGACCTTGCAGTGAGCGAAGGTCATTTAATATCGGCAATAAGACAACAGGTAAATCGCGTTGACCTTTTTGTATATGCTCAAGATAATTTTCTAATTGAAGTAAAGAATCAATAAGAACTTCTTGAGCTTCCTCAATACTCGAGACACTATTTTCAATGATAGCCTGGCAGAGTTTTTCCATTTCCTCCGCTAATAAAGCGGCACCATAGAACTCGACCATTTGCAGCGTGCCATGCACCTGATGTATATAATTCAGGCAGAACGTTATCTGCGTCGTGTCATTTTTATCATTAACAAACGCTTCCAACGCTACTTGAGCTTGGGATAATGTCTGTTTTATTTCGCCTTTAACCCAGTCTAAGGCTATGTAGTCATGGTTATTACCCATAACTTCTCCAATCAAGTAATGCGTTGTCTTAAGTTAAGTTGTTATTTATGGCGTTTAAAAGCCAAAGTCTGGTTGTTGTCTACTCGCTTAACAAGAGAGTTATGCCAATCGACAATTTCGCCTTGCCCTATGACCAATAAGCCACCAGGAGCTAAACGCTCAACCAAACAGTCCAAAATGATATGTTTACGTTCTTTACGAAAATAAATCAGTACATTTTGACAATAAATTACGTCCATATTTCTTAAAGGACTCTTTTCGATATCAATCATGTTCGCCATTGAGAAACAAACTTTTTGTTTGATCCCATCGCGTACCTTGAATAAGTCCCGATTTAGCTGTTCAAAATATCGAATAATCCAATCGTGATTCATATCTAGTAAGCGCCTTGCGCCGTAGATACCGTCACGGGCCTTACTTAAAACTGGCAAACTAATATCTGTAGCGGTAATACCGAAAGCACGTCCACTTTCTTTTTTTCTTAATGCTTCACTACAAAGTATTGCCAGAGTATAGGGCTCTTCACCGGAGCTGCAGCCTACGCTCCAAATATTTATCGCTCGTTTCTTTGTCTCATTTAATGAGTTTTCATCTTGTATTATTGAGTCAAGATACTCTTGAAATAAAACCAATGACTCTGGATTACGATAAAATCGTGTTTCCTGCACCATTAAGCGATCAAGTAAGGTATTCCACTCAACAATACCACTAGGTTTAGCGCAAATTTTTGCGTAATACTGGTCAAAATCAGCGCAATCTATTTCACGCATTCGAATAATTAAATTAGATTGCAGCAGAGATCGATGATTGTAAGCTACAAACATGCCTGTTCGGTCTTCCAGTAAGGTTTGCCACTGTAAAAACTGGGCGTCACTTAATACTGAAAAAGGCACCTGTTCCCAACTCATATTTAATTCTTCAGCCTGATGCTTATTTAAGTGCATTTTGTAAAACGGTCTGTATTTCCAATTTCACTAGCCACTTACTTACACTAAACACAACTTAATAAAAGTGTATTTAAGGAATATGAGGGTCAGTCATATCTGTATTTATATCACTTTCGTCTGCGGGTAGTTTAAAGCCTGAAACCGAACTACGAAGATGGCTAGCCATTTCAGCCAAGTTACCAATCGATTTCGCAGTGGCCGTTGTACCCGAAGATGTTTGAGAGGTAATCTCTTGGATAACATTCATGGTATTGGAAATATGACCAGCAGAAAGTGATTGTTGTCTGGATGCATTTGAAATATTTTGGATCAAGTCGGCAAGGCTCATAGAAACGGTCTCAATTTCTTCTAGTGCCACACCTGCGTCTTGCGCTAGACGAGCCCCGCGAACAACTTCTGCGGTAGTGTGTTCCATAGAGATAACCGCTTCGTTAGTATCAGTTTGAGTGGTTTTAACCAGCGCTTCAATTTGTTTGGTTGCAGCAGAAGAACGCTCCGCTAGTCGCTGTACTTCGTCGGCAACAACTGCGAAGCCTCGTCCGGCATCCCCTGCCATCGAAGCCTGGATAGCGGCGTTCAATGACAAAATATTAGTTTGGTCTGCAATGTCGTTGATTAAGGATACAATGTCACCAATCTCTTGTGATGATTCACCTAGACGCTTAATACGTTTAGAGGTTTCTTGAATCTGCTCGCGTATTGTGTCCATGCCATGAATGGTGTTTTGTACCACTTCAGCACCTTTCTTCGCGATGGTTACAGACCTTTCGGCAACCGCCGTTGATTCGGAGGCGTTTGACGAAACTTGATCTATCGATACAGCCATTTCGTTAACAGCAGCAGAGGCGCCTGCTATTTCTTGTGCTTGATGCTCGGAGGAATCAGCAAGTTGCATCGCTGTACCCTGAGTTTCTTGAGCGGATGAGGCAACTTGTAGTGCTGTATCTCGAATTGCTTTAACCAGTCCGCGCATTTGATCGATCGCAAAGTTAATGGAGTCAGCAATGGCGCCCGTGAAATCTTCCGTTACGGTTGCTTCTGTTGTTAAATCACCGTCAGCTAGGTCAGCGAGTTCATCAAGTAAACGCAGGATCGCATTTTGATTTTGTTCATTCTGTTCTTCGGTCATTTGTAAGCGGTTTTGGCTTTCCTGATACAAAAACCAACCAGCATAAATAATAACCATAATAATCAAAAAGAGAATAATATAAGCTTTATCGGGGCTGATAATACGTTCGTCAGATTGAGTTTTGAATTTGGTAGAAAGCGCTGATGTTTCGCTTAATAGTGCGATTGAATTCTCGAAAATGGAGTTTGCGGCATTACGCACTTTAAACAGCTCTGGCGAAGTTTCTAGTATCGCTTTAACGTTACTATCAACAAACTCAAATAGCTCAGCAATTGCTTCAAGACCATAAATAGCATCTTCATCCGTTACCTGACTGATTTCCATGGACTCATTGCCTTCGAACATAGAATTCATAACCCGGCCGAATAAGGTTGCATCTTCACCGAAGCGATTGGCTGCTATGGCCGCATCTTCATCGCCAGTGAGTATGTTATTTACGCTTCGTACAATTCGTTCTGCTCGGAGAGACTGACGCTCTGCAACTGATATTTGATCAGCAGGTGCATCATTTTCAAGAAGAATCATCACCACATCTTCATACTCGATCTGAAGCTGTGGAATAGTCTCATTCAATGTTTCAGCTATTTGGTGCAGCGTTAAAACAGTTTCTTTGTTCTCAAGAATTCGGTCAGCGTTGCTCTTTACAGCTTCCCATTGCGTAGTAACACCTGATTCATCCGGGAGGTTTGAAGCCGGTAGGCCCGATACAGCATTACCGTTTACTATTAAGTTGAGCTTTCGCTCAAAATCATGACGTGATCGTTCAAGCTGCTCGAAGGCTTCTTCTTTACCTGCAGCGGCTTCAGTCGCATTTTTGGCGACCTCTTGCGATAAGACCCTCAGATCACTTGCGTAGCCAGAATATTCAATATCGTACCCGCTGTCACGTGTAATAAAATAGGATACAACAAATAGCGAAATCAATAACACGATAAGGGCTATACCCACTACAATGATCTGTGAGTTGGTGCTCTGGTCTGTGCTAAATTTTCCAGATATGATTTTCATTTACTGGCTCCTGGCCTGTTCGATCTAAAGTATGTTTTGTCAATTTACTTCTTTTACAAATGAGCAAATAGTGCTCATCAAACTGCAACATCAAGAAACTTGCTATTTTCAGTTAAGATAAAGGTATCAAATACATTCCATTGTTTTTCACTTTTTTCGTAAGCTCCTTTTACAAAAGGCTGTATTGTGTTTCCAAGACTTTTCGAGCCCTTTTCCTGAAAACTATCTGCAGAAAAATACTGCATACCATGAACACTATCTACGACGAAACCACTCAGAATTTCACCATGTTCAACTATCAATACACGCCTATCTCGACTGTTTAGTGAGCTATGATCTAATTCAAAAAATACGGCAAGATCCATTATTGGCAGTAAACGTCCACGCACATTTGCGACACCTAACATCCAGTTTTTTACCCCTGGAATGGTGGTATATTTCGGAAGGTGTAAAATCTCCGAAACTGCGCCCATTGGTGCGACAAAATGTATGTCCGCTATGGTAAATCCAATGCCGCTCCATAGCTCAATTGCCTCATCTTGAGCAGGTAATCCCGCTGCGAATTTAATGCTACGCTTTGATATCTCGATAAGCGCATTAAACGGGTTAGATGAGGAGGACTTGGACGTCATGATTGAGGGTATTACCTTAGCTCAGCAGCTCATTGATTGTGGCAGTTAAATTCGCTTCAGAAACGGGCTTGACTAAATAACCTTTAGCACCTTGGCGAGTACCCCACACTCGATCGGTCTCTTGATCCTTGGTGGTGACAATAATAACCGGAATGTCGGCTGTTTCAGCAGCACGCGTTAGCTGTCTGGTTGCTTGAAAACCATTCAAACCTGGCATCACGACATCCATCAGGATTAAATCTGGCTGTTCTGCGCGTGCAACTGCAACGCCATCGGCACCGTTATCAGCGGTTATAACTTCATGGTTATTGCTTTCTAGAATGGTTGAAATTTTTCGGATCTCGGTTGGCGAGTCATCCACAATTAAAATACGAGCCATAATTCCTCCTGGCAAAAAAAACTAATTTATCAAATACATGTTTTGTAAGAAGCCGATTATAGCAACTCCTTTTCGCAACTACGTTAGTTATTCGGCATATGGTTGCGAATAGTATTCAATAATTCATCTTTACTAAATGGTTTTGTTAAATATTGGTCAGATCCAACAATCCGTCCTTTGGCTTTATCAAACAACCCGTCTTTACTGGAAAGCATAATAACTGGCGTTGATTTAAAGGAACTATTATTTTTAATAAGGGCACATGTCTGATAGCCATCGAGTCGAGGCATCATAATATCCACAAAAATAATATCCGGGTGGGAATCCGCTATTTTGGCCAGGGCATCAAAACCATCGGTAGCAGTAATAACCGTGCAACCGACCTTTTTTAGCAGTGTTTCAGCAGTTCGACGAATAGTTTTACTATCGTCTATTACCATAATTTTTAGGTTTTCGAAATTCTCTTCCATTATCTAACAGCCTGGGGCACTTGAAGATTTACTCAGCGTTTCTAACATTTCTATAAATACTTTCTATAAGTTGTCAAAATCAAAACGCGCTACATCACGGTCATTTAGGTGATTATTATTTCACTATAGACCAATATCTTAAAAGTGTTTGTTAATATCAAATCACGATAGTATTCATAAGCATTTATTATGTATAGTTTTAATAAGAAAATCTAAGAAAGAAATTGATTTATATAAAATGTAATGAAAGTTAAACTAAGATAGTAAAACTAAGACTAGTACATATTTTCTTTTTCGCAGGTTTAAAATGACTATAAAGTTAGGATTTGTGATGGATCCCATAGGGGACATCAATATAACTAAAGATAGCTCTTTTGCTATGATGCTCGCCGCCCAGAAAAAAGGCTGGTCGTTATATTATATGGAATTGGCTGACCTATATATTGACCAAGGGACGGCTAAAGCCAGTGGCAGTAAGGTTAACGTTGAACGCAATGATGACAAATGGTTCGAGCTTTCAGGCAAAAAAGACATGGCTCTTTCTGAATTGGATGCCATTATTATGCGCAAAGACCCGCCTGTTGATGCAGAATTTATTTATGCGACACATATTTTAGAACGCGCAGAATCAGAGGGGGTTTTGGTTGTAAACAAGCCCCAAAGCTTACGAGATTGCAATGAAAAGTTATATGCCACCGCCTTTCCCCAATGCTGTCCTCCGGTACTTGTTTCACGTGACCAAGCTCGCTTGAAGCAGTTTATCTACGATCATGAAGATGTTATTTACAAGCCGCTTGATGGCATGGGAGGGGCATCCATCTTCCGCGTAAAGTCCGGTGATAGTAATTTAAGTGTCATTCTGGAAACACTTACACATCATGGACAACAACAAATTATGGCCCAGAGGTACTTGCCTGAAATTAAAGCAGGTGACAAACGTATACTCATAGTAGATGGACAAGCTGTATCACACGCTTTGGCTCGTATACCCAGCCAAGGTGAGTCACGTGGCAACCTTGCTGCCGGTGGCCGTGGTGAAGCACTGCCATTAACCGAGCGTGATTTATGGATAGTTGGCCAAATAAAAGAAGACCTGCTTAAAAGAGGTTTAATATTTGTGGGCATTGACGTGATCGGAGACTACTTAACTGAAATTAATGTCACTAGCCCGACCTGTATTCAGGAACTTGATAAAGCCTGCGGCCTCGATATTGCTAATGACTTAATGACAGCGATTGAAAAACACTTAAAAATAAGAAATAGTTAAGGGTGAAACGTGAATAGGGGAAGGCTTTGGATTTAACGGCAGAATCTGGTGTCAGCGCAAATGATAGATTTAGTTTTACTATATTTATCGCGATCGCAATGCATGTAGTTATTATTACTCAGGAGTTTATACCTGAAGATCCAAAGCCAGCTCCTTATACAATGGAGATTACGCTTTCTCGCTTTGATGATGATACAAAGCCTGAAAAGGCTGACTTTCTGGCTGATACCAATCAGTTAGGCAGTGGCACATTAGAGAAAAAAGCCAGAGTCACTTCTCCTACCCCTGCCCCTCAGCATAACGCAGTGGAGCAACTGGCATCATCGCCACCACCTCAGCGTAAACCTGTTGAGTTTAATAAAAAGCCGGTTGTTACGAGTATTCAGGCGAAACGACTTCGACCCTCTTTATTTGATCGGGCAGTCGAGTCTGAAAAGCCGGTTGAGGTAAGAGACCGACGATCAATCCTCGAACGCAGTCTTGAAATTGCAGAGCTGGAGGCGGATCTAGATAGGCAGAGACAGGATTATGCTATGCGCCCAAGGGTGACTCGGCTAACAGCGGCCTCAACAATGAAAGCCGTTGATACTCAGTATGTTGCTCATGTGGTAAAGAAAATTGAAAAGACCGGGAGTTTGAATTTCCCTGAAGAGGCTGGCAAAAAATTATATGGGACACCCAGAATATCAATTTCTATTTATTCGGATGGCACCATCAAAGAGGTAATAGTGCTTGAAAGCTCAGGTAACTTGGTACTTGACTCTGAAACCAAGAATATTATCCATCGCGCGGCACCCTTTGCGCCTTTTCCTAAAAATGTCCGTAAAGAACGAGATGTATTAGAATTAATACGTACCTTTTCTTATAACAAACGTGGAGTGTCTAGCTATTAGTATTTTCACGAGCTTACAAAATCAATTTCTTCTCTCTATGCCGCAAATGTCAGATCCTAATTTTAGCGGGACAATTACCTATATTTGTGAACATAACGAACATGGTGCCATGGGGATTGTGATTAACCGCCCCGTCCAATTTAGTTTAAGTGAGTTATTGGAGCAGCTTGAAATTACTTTTGAGGGAAAAGAGCAGGCTATTTATGCAGGCGGCCCTGTGCAACAGGATCGGGGCTTTGTATTGCATTCTTGTGAACCATCAAATGCGGAACAACGGGTAGAAAATAAACCAGACTCACAAGAAGATAAGCAAAATAAAGAAGAGTGGGAATCTACCTTGCAGATTACTCCCGGTATAAAATTAACAACATCAAAAGATATACTAAAAGCGATAGCAGAGGGTTCCGGACCAAATGATTTTTTAATTGCTTTGGGTTATGCCGGCTGGGGTGAAGGCCAGCTAGAACAAGAGTTAGCTGAAAATACTTGGCTTTGTTGTCCCGCGAGTGCAAGTATTTTATTTTGCCCTCAAAATGATAAAAAAATGGAGTTGGCTATGGCTATTTTAGGCTTGGATGCAAGTCAACTAAATGGTCAGATAGGGCATGCATAATGACTACAGCACCTAATCATGAACAAGAAAGTAGTAAAATTGACAGACCAAAGACCTACCTTTGTTTTGATTTTGGTTTAAAGCGCTTTGGGGTAGCGACTGGCAATGACCTGCTTAAATCTGGCTCTGAGCTAGCCCCTATTCGCGCAAAAGATGGCATACCTGATTGGGGTGTCATTGAAAAATTGGTTCAAGAATGGCGACCAGATATATTTATCGTAGGTTTACCCTTAAATATGGATGGATCAACAAGCGACATGTCACTAAGAGCGACAAAGTTTGGTAAACGCATGAAGGGCAGGTTTAATAAACCTGTTGAAATGATGGATGAACGTTTATCCAGCTTTGAGGCGAAGAGTCAGGTACGTGAACAGAGTACACGGCGTGTAGATTTTGGTGAGCACTCTGTTGATGGGGCTGCCGCTTGCCTTATATTGGAAAGCTGGTTTTCAACGAAGACTAAATAACGCTTTGGGTTTAAGAGCGCCACTACAAAGAACGCGTTAATGTGCGTTATAAAAGGTACAAAAAATTAATGAATATTTTACAAGGTAAGCATCATGCATGACCAACAATCAGTCGAAGCCTTGCTTAGCTCTATGGCCCAGAAACTAGGGCATTATTTAAAGGATAAACATATAGATGACTATGAGTTTGTTGGCATTCGTTCTGGGGGCGTGTGGGTTGCCAACTCAATCCAAGGGTACCTCAATAATACTCAGGCATTGGGTGAACTAGACATTTCCTTTTATCGTGATGATTTTACTCGAATTGGCTTAAATCCAAAAGTCAGCCCTTCAAGCCTGCCTTTTGAAACGACTGATAAGCATATTGTTCTGTTTGATGACGTTTTAATGTCTGGTCGCACAGTGCGAGCAGCGATGAATGAGCTTTTTGATTACGGTCGACCCGCGAGTATTACGCTTGCGGTTCTCGTTGATATCGGACGACCAGAATTACCGATACAGCCCCAGATAGTTGGCGCAAACCTGTCTTTAAATGATGACCAGCGAATTAAGCTTGTTGGTCCAGATAATTTACATTTAAAAATACAACAAGCCCGGTAATAAGCTTGTTCTTAGTAAAGTAAAACTTATTTTTAGTAGGGCAAAACTTGTTTTAATAGGACAGTGACATGCAATCATCCGTACAATTAACAGCGTCAGGAAAACTTAAGCATTTTTTGACGGTATCTGGCTTGAGTAAGGAGCTGTTAACAGAAATATTAGATACCGCCGACTCACTGATTGAAGTGGGAGAGAGGAATATTAAAAAAGTGCCTTTGCTTCGAGGCAAGACCGTGGTCAATCTCTTTTTTGAAGCGAGTACGCGAACCCGCAGTACTTTTGAGCTGGCAGCAAAACGGCTGTCTGCCGATGTATTGAATATCAATATCAACACGTCTGCCACCTCTAAAGGTGAATCGCTATCTGATATGTTAAAAAATCTTGAGGCGATGGCAAGCGATATGTTTGTTGTACGCCATGCACAAAGTGGTGCCTCTCATTTTATAGCAGAATCTGTCACGCCGGGTGTAGCCATCGTGAATGCAGGTGATGGCTGGCATGCCCACCCGACTCAAGCTATGTTAGATATGCTCACAATTCGCCAAAATAAAGGTCAATTTGAAGGTTTGAAAGTGGCGATTATCGGTGACATCCTGCACTCAAGAGTCGCCCGTTCACAGATTAGAGCCTTGAATACACTCGGTGTAGATGAGGTGCGCGTCATTGCCCCGAATACGCTTTTGCCCAAGCATGTCGAATCACTAGGGGTGAGCGTATTTAATGATATTAACGCGGGCTTAAAAGATATTGATGTGATCATTATGTTGCGCTTGCAGCGGGAACGAATGCAGGGCGCATTATTACCCAGCGAAGGAGAATATTATCAGCTTTTTGGCTTGACGCGTGATCGTTTGAAACTCGCAAAACCAGATGCCATTGTGATGCATCCTGGCCCGATTAACCGAGGTGTTGAGATTGAATCAGAAGTAGCCGACGGAGAACAGTCGGTTATTTTGGATCAGGTAACGAATGGCATTGCCGTGCGAATGGCTGTCATGTCCATGGCAATGAGTGGACAAACTGAAGAGCAAAATATCTTAAATGAAAAGAGAGCAAATGAGAGTGAGGCCATATCTTGAAGATTGAAATTCTTAACGGTAAACGTTTAGCGTGCCCCGCAGACAATGCTAAAGATATGTCTACTCAGTGGATCGATTTTGAACGAATCGAGATTCAAAATGGCATGATTAAGTCTATAAATCAGAGCAACCCTGCTTTTAAAGCAGACATCAGCATTGATGGGACCGGGTGTTATATACTGCCTGGCCTAATTGATCTGAACGTATCGCTACGAGAACCTGGATACACTGCGAAGGGATCTATTTACTCTGAAACAAAAGCAGCTGCCGCCGGGGGGGTCACAACGCTATGCTGTACCCCTGAAACCAAACCGATTAATGATTCCAAAGCGGTTAGCAAGCTTATTGAAGAGCTGGCCCAGGAAGCGGCTAATTGTGAGGTATTGCCACTAGGTGCATTAACTCAAGGCTTGGAGGGCGAGCAACTTTCCGAATATGCCTCTTTAAAAAATGCCCACTGCATTGCCTTAAGTAATGGTTATCATCCGATTAAGAATCTAGCGATAAGCAAGCGTTGTTTTGAATATGCGAAAACCCATAATTTAAGTGTTTTTATAAATGCTATCGAAGCCTCATTGCATCAAGGCGTGATGCACGAAGATGAAATTAGTACGACTATCGGCTTGCAGGGTATTCCTGATTTGGCTGAAACTGTTGCCGTCTCTCAGCTGATTAAACTGGCTGAGGCAACGGGCGTTCATTTGCATTTATCACAGCTTTCGACAGCGGATGCTGTGGCTCAGGTAAAGGTCGCAAAAGAGCGCGGCCTCAGAATAACAGCAGATGTGGCTATTCAAAATTTGTTATATACAGATGAAAAAGTAGCCAATTTCAGTAGTGTTTTTCATTGCATGCCACCACTTCGTTCAGAAGCTGATCGCTTAGCCTTGCTTGAGGGCGTTAAGACCCGAGTCATATCAGCCATCACCAGTGCTCACCAGCCTCACGAAGCCGCAGCCAAGCAAATGCCATTTGCAGAGACTGAAGCAGGCATGAGTAGTATTGAGTTTCTGTTACCCATGGCGATGAAACTAGAGCGAGAACATGATTTACTTTTGACTGACTTTATTTCTGCAATGACGCAAGGCGCAGCCGAGGTTTTAAATATAGCCCTCCCTCAGATTGCGGTAGGCCAAAAAGCAAACTTATGTATTTTTGATCCCTCTACTTCTTATGTGTTGGAACGGGAAAATATTCAGTCTACAGGCAAAAATACACCCTTAGTTGGTCAAACCTTGACAGGCTGTGTAAAAACAACCATTTTTGAAGGACGTGTTTCATATTCGAGTTGATGATTTTCCACTTACTAAGCTGGCTAACATTGAATCGAAATGACTTAAATCGATTAGAAGAGGTGGCATCATGTGGTTTTTCTTATTACTAGGTTTCGCTTGTATTTTGTGGCTGCTTTGGGTGATTGCCCGAAATACGGGTGAAGCGCTGGATTATCAACAGTCAATCCAAAAAGAGCTTCAGCAATTGAATCGGCACCTAACAGAGCAAAGCCCAGTTCAAAAAAAGACGGCGCTTCAACAAAAATCTGAGCAACAAGAGGCGGTCTCGATCACACCCAAAGCATTAGAAAACGAAGCGCTTAGGTTGGTAAGTGTAAATGAAGCTGATATTACAGCTTTACAGACCTTGCCTGGCGTAGGTAAAGCGCTGGCATTGAAGATTATTGAGACTAGACCTTATGACAGCATTGAGGCTTTGACAGATGTTTCGGGGATAAGTGAAGAGTTTCTAAAAAAACTTAAACCTTATATTGAGCTATAGATGCTTTCCGGGTTATCCCGTAATTAAAATGAGTAACCCCTTTATATAGGCAATAGTCCTATTAAAAGGGGCTCCCTTGTATACCTATGGCTAACTAGTTAACTGCATCTTTCAAAGATTTCCCAGGTTTGAAGCCAACTGACTTGCTTGCCGGGATTTGAATACTGGCGCCTGTTTGGGGATTTTTACCGGCTCGCGCACTTCTTTCACGACGTGAGAAGGTGCCGAAACCTATTAAGGTAACTGGGTCGTTTTTACACATCGCGTTGGTGATTTCGTCCGTTAGGATATTAAGGATCTCTCCTGCTTTTTCCTTAGTGACATCAGCTTTTGTAGCAATGGCAGCAGCTAGTTCTGGTTTTTTCATGCATCAGGCCCTTCTAAATGTATTTTTAAATGGTGGTGTCTATAAAGTACGTCTATAAAGTACGTCTATAAAGATAGTTCAGATCATGGCCCTTGCCATAAACTTGAAGAAAAAAGTATCAATAACGAAAAATAAAGAATTGTAAACTTTATTGATAGATTGCGGTTTATACGTTCAAGTAAAGCCAATCAGGGTATAATTTGTGCGCTAATGTTAATCTTTGTGCCACTGATCTCACAATATTAGCTGTAAGTCGTAGATAATTCAGCAATATGGATAAGTATCTGATCGTTTTTAGGAGTTTATAGTGAAGCTTAGTCACTACCGTACACATTTAAAATGGATTGCCCTCTCATTGTTACTGTCGACTTTCTTGGGTGGCTGTAAAGCAATCAACCAGTTTTTGGTTAAGCCAATGATAAAACCAACTGGTGATGCGATGACGCTATTGGCCGAAGCGCATATTGTGCCGCAGCTACTTACCTCGGATGATTTGGAGGCCGGTTGTACGGGGGCAGAGGCGCTGGGTGGTTTGATCTCATCTTTAGGCCGTATCACAGAAGAGGCTTGGGAACTTCAAGTGTTGCTGGGCTTAGGGGCTGGAGGCTGCGAAGAAGCAAGAGCTTTTGAGCAAGAGTTAGCCTATTTGCGTTTTATTCGTGCCCAGCAGCCCGACATGGCTCAAGACTCACTAATAGCGCAGAAGCATCACCATGTAAAAGCAGCGAAACGCTATTATAAAGGCTGGGAAGCGCTTATTGAGTTTAATAAGGGCAGGGAAATTGGTGGAGAATGCCCTGATCTGGAACAAGAATTTGATCAAATAGTTTGGCTAGCGGGTTTGATAAATGGCTTACTGGCTTTAAATAACGATATTCTTTCGGGTATCGGAACCGGCGTACCGAAAAATATTGCGGCTCAATCTGAGCGCGGCGCGGGCTGTTTGGATAATAAACAATGGTTCGGAGTACCTTTGGCTTTGAAAGCCGCTGTTTGGAGTCTATTACCGGGCGCATTGCCAGAGGGTGAAAATGCATGGGAGCGCTTAGAGCAAGCTGATGCCATTGGGGAACAGGCTCACGTTAGATTACCGCATGTATTTCATGTTATCGCAGCTTATTCAAAGGGCGATATGGAGCGAGTTAGAACAGTCATTAAACGTCATGCTGAACAAGTGGAGGAGCATAAGTCTAACGCTCAGTATAGGCTCTTGGATGCAGCAGCTACTGAAGCGCTGACACGTATATCTGACAAGATGTGGACAGAAGCTGTTGGGCATCGAACACCTGTAGGGCAACTAGGTTCTTTCTGGGATGAAAATGCTGCCGATGACATCGAAACAGTTGAGCTGGATGACTTATTTTAATTAATGTGACACAGTTCACCTAAAGTGGCTTGAATCACGGGGATTCACCCATTTTTGGGAAAAAGAAACTCAAACCCTAACTAGTCTAATAATGCAAAGTGCCGGTATAATCTACCGGCATTTTTTTTGTACAAAAAAAAACCAATTCATCAATTCTGGGGGGGAAGGAAATCCGTGGCTTCTACTACATTTAATGGTCGCTCTACTGCTGAGTGGCTTTCATCGCTACCTGCTTGCATTTTGTTATTGCTGGTTGTCATATTTAGTACCAGTAGTGATATACACAATCAAATACTACAGGTGGGAGAAAACTATTGGCCTGGATATTACAAATTAAGAGTTGACCCGGCTCCTCCAAGTTGTGACCCAAATGTCAACATTGAGCAGAAATTGCAAGAACGCCTTGCTCAAAGCCAAGAAGATGATGGTTTTGGCCTGGACTTATTCGATGCAGCGCCTGTTGATCCGGACTTAATTCGTACCTCCATTGAAAATGCACGTTCGGAGTGTGTCACAAAGTTTAGCTCCTACGAAGATATCATGGGGCGTATTACACCGGGAGTGCAAACATTCCGCGCGGTTGAGTTGTTTGTTTCGGAAGCGATCGGTGTCGGTCTGGTTTCGCAGAAATTTATTCTTGTAATATTGATATTGCTTTGTGCTATGACGGCGACTCTGAAGCGACATCATATTGCGATGCGACCGGTACTTTCTAGAATGGATCATTATGTCGCCGGTTCAGCACAGGTGATTGCAAATGGCGTTCTATTAACCTCATCCATAGCCTTTCAGTCCTTAGCGCATTCAGATGGCACCAAACTGGCACCGGAAGTCGCTATGTTACATAACGTCTGGGTTTTTGGCCTTGGCGCACTGTTGACTGTTAGTGTTTATAATCTAATTAAAGTACCTGAGCACCTTAAGCCAGGTGGCAGTATTGGTCATGCTGGTTTGGCTATTCCGCTATACTGCACAATGGCCATTCTGACGGCCATATTCTTCTTCTCTTCGGGTCATACCGCTGGAATAGGCATCTACCTGGATAAGTTACTAGATTTGGCTGACATGTTCCTGAATGTAGGTTTGTATGTTTGGGTCGGAATGCTATTGAAGCAGACGCGTTTTGCTTCCTTGGTGCTTGCGCTATTCAAGCCCTGGAAAATGCCTCCTGAAATGCTCGGTTTCTTTGTGGTGGTTCTCGCGGCTATTCCTACTGCTTATACCGGCGGCTCAGGTGTTTTTGTTATCGCTGCAGGTGCGGTTATTTATCATGAAATACGTGCATCAGGCGCACGCCGAAACCTTGCTTTAGCTGCTACGGCTATGTCAGGCAGCATGGGGGTTGTTCTTCGTCCATGCTTACTTGTTGTTGTAATTGCATTCATGAACCGAGAAGTAACAACAGATCAGTTATTTGGTTGGGGTGTCTGGGTTTTTGCGCTAAGTGCACTTATGTTCTTTACATTTATTATGATTCTTAATCGACAGAGCAAATTACAGTTGGCCTCTATTTCTGATGCTGCGCCTGAAATGCTACGTCAGGTTCGTCCTTTGATTCCGTACATTATTGGTATGGCGGGAGTCGTGTTATTTTACCGTTATGCGATCAATGTCCAGCTTGATGAGTTCTCAGCAGCGCGAATTCTACCGGTTATGATGTTGGCCATTTTGGTTTATGAGCATTTTGCCAAGAAAGAAGCAGTGAGTGATGACGGCCTTACGACTGAAGCGCACCCGGGTATTGAAAGTAGTATTCGTACGGCAACCAATCAGACAACTGCAGAAATTGGCGCACTATTATTACTGGTTGCTTGTAGTATTTGCATGGGCGGCATGATTGAGCGTAGTGGCGTGGTTGAACTCTTCCCAAGTGACTTCGATAGCATTTGGGGAGCCATGGGACTGATGGTTTGTGCGCTTGTGGTGATGGGCATGATCATGGAAGCCTTTGGTGCGGTTATCTTGGTGAGTCAGACAATAGCGGGCATTGCTTATGCCGCGGGTATTGATCCGATTCACTTCTGGATGGTGACCCTAGTGGCATTCGAATTAGGTTATTTAAGTCCACCCGTTGCCTTGAACCACTTATTGGCTCGTCAGGTAGTAGGAGAAGAGGAAGTTCTGAAAGCCGATGCAGAAGTTGCAAATGGCACCTTCTATCAGCGACATGAGCGGGTATTGTTGCCAATGATTACCATGGGCTCAGTATTATTGCTTGTAGCCTTCGGACCATTGCTAGTCGCTTATTAATAACTAGCGCCTAATTAAAAAATCCCCGTTTTAACGGGGATTTTTTTTAGCCTGTAAAAGGCTCTAAACTGAAAAATTGTTTGTTTAGCGCTTATCTTGAACTAAGTAATGACAAAATATTCAGCAGAAAAATCGAGTTCATCTTCAGAAATTAGTGCTTCCAGGGGCGCTGGTTCCGACTTTTTCTCATTGAAGTCATTCTTGAAATTCAGATATGCGGAAACCTTTATGACTAAGTCACCGTTCTCTTCCTGAATAAGAATCTCTTCATTCGAAATCGCCTTTTGCAGGGCTTTCTTTTGGTTGTTGGTCATCGATAGTTCTTGAATACTCATAATTCTCCTGGGAATTGCACAATGCTAATAAGGTATACTGCGATTTAAATGGAAGAAGCTGATTATAAGCCTAGAGAGTTCAGAAACCTAATCTCAAGCTTTAGAGCAAATTAATCCATAAATTTGAGTCATCAATAAGGCCACATAAATGCTTAATACCAAACTCTACAAAAAAGTTCACAGCTTAGCGGAACAGCTCCTTAAAGCGGCTCAAAAAGAAGATGTGAGTACCTTTGATAATTTATATAAAGAGTTAAACGTGCTGTGCCTTGAAAATGAAGGCAATGAAAAAAACCATCCGATGCAATGGGAGACATTGGCAGATTTTACCGAAGATTCTGATGAAGCATTGGTGATCTATAAAAAGGCTTTAGCTTTAGCGGATGCCACCTCTGCTCATGATTATATAGCCTCAATAAACTATGCTATGGCGATAATGTTAAAAGAATGCGGTGAAAATGAGCACGCTTTGCAAGCCGTACAGCAGGCAAGTAAGCAAGTAGGTAAAATTGGAGACAGCACCTTACAGCAAGAAATTACTGATTTATTAGCAAGCCTACAATAAGCAGGACTACTTCGAATATGCCCTCTACCTTGAAATATTTGTCGGCCTATTCACCTGAACTGACTACTCAGGTGCAAACTATGATCGATCAAAATCGTTTGGGCGATTTTCTACGTTCGAAATATCCAAAGCCGCATGATATTTGCAATGACAAGGCTTTGCGTGAATATGTGATGGCGCTCAAAAGTCGCTATTTGAAAAAAACACCACCGCTGAGCCAGATACAGTACGATACCAAAATTCATGTGGTGAACAATGCATTGGGTTTGCATAGTTATGCCACACGGGTACATGGTGGTAAGTTAAAAAGTAAGAATGGCATTCGTATTAGCGCAATTTTTAAGGTGGCACCCGAAGCATTCTTAAATATGATCGTGGTGCATGAGTTAGCCCATTTAAAAGAAAAAGATCACAATAAGGCCTTTTATCAGCTTTGTTTACATATGCAGCCTGAATACCACCAGCTCGAATTTGATATGCGTGTTTATCTAACACAGCTGGAATTAGTAGGCGATATTTACACTTAAACGGCTAACAGATCACCTACTTTATTTGCTACTATGCAGCCAACTTTTTTAGGGGATACAATTTTGTTTAGTGAACTTGATGATAGCTTGATACAGGCAATTACCGAAGCGGGTTTTGAAAGCCCAACCGAAGTTCAGGAAGCAACGCTTGAGCCTGCCTTAGACGGTGATGATTTATTTGTCAGTGCTGAAACGGGTAGTGGTAAAACAGCGGCCTATTTGTTGCCCACATTTGACCAGCTGATGACAGAAGAAGCTGGAGAAATTCTAGGCTTGGTGCTGGTGCCGACACGTGAGTTGGCTCAACAGGTACTCAAACAAGCCAAACAGTTAGCACGTTTTACACCGCTTAAGCTTGGTCATATCGGTGGTGGTACGGATATTCATAAGCAAACCGATATTATCAAGAACCCCCCGCATTTTTTGGTCGCCACCCCAGGCCGGTTATCAGAATTGCTTGCACGTGGTTTATTAGTTTTAAGTTTTGTTGAGATTTTGATTCTGGACGAAGCCGACCGTCTCTTAGACATGGGCTTTAGTGATGAAATTCTAATGATCGCCGAGCATTGCCAGCGACGTCGTCAAACTCAGCTATTCTCCGCAACATTGGCGAATAAAGCATTAAGGGGCTTAGCGGACCAGTTACTGACTGAGCCTAATGTAATTGAGCTCAATCAAACCAGCGATACGCATGCGTCAATTGAGCAGCAGGTTATATTTGCTGATGACAAAGCACATAAATTCCAGTTGCTGTGCTGGTTACTTAAGAATGAGCCCTACCGTCATTGTTTGGTTTTCTGTAATTCCAAAGATCAAGTTGATCAACTCTATCGCGTCATGCAACAGCAAGAAATAAGTGCCGGTATTCTTCATGGCGACCGTGATCAGAAACAACGTAACCTAGTGATGAGCAAATTACGCCGTGACGAGCTAAAAGTCATGATCGCGACAGATATCGCGGCACGCGGCCTTGATATCGAAGGGATGGATTTAGTCATTAACTTCGAAATGCCACGTCGTGGTGAACTGTATGTTCATCGAATAGGTCGTACAGGCCGTGCCGGTGAAAAGGGCGTTGCAATCACCTTAATTTCGGCGCCTGAATTTAACTTGATGGCAGGTATTGAACGTTTCCTTAAGCAAACTTTTAAGCGTCGTAAAATCAAACAACTGATTGGACATTATAAAGGCCCTAAAAAGCTTAAAGCCTCGGGTAAAGCCGCTGGCTCGAAGAAGAAAAAGAACAAAAAGAAAGCTGAGAAGGGCGGTAGTTCAAAGAAGAAGGCGGCAAAGCGTAAGTCTTAAAATGAACGCGCCAGAGCCTTAAACACTAAGTCATTACAGTTGTACGAGCAAGGACAAACAAGTTGAATAAGGCAGTAAAAGGAATTGTATTTAGCATCACGGTGTTATTAGTCGCATGTAGTAACTCAGACTCTGTTCTCTCAGAAATATCTTGTCGGGATTATGCCAGTGAATATATGGCTGACAATGGCATAACTACAAGCTGTGATTTTGATGAAGCGCAAACAACACTTTTTTGCAGTGATGATGCAGGAAATACAACGACCACAGTGTATGACTCAGTGGAACGTTTTATTGAAGAAGCTCGACATGTTGGACTAATTACGGCCACTGAGCGAATAACAAACTCTACAATTAGCTATGAATATGAAAACAACCTGTTAGTTCGAGGTTATGTTAATGTAAATGACGACACCATTATTGAAGTTATTTATGATCGGCACGATAACTTTAGGCGTCCCTTGATTGCCATGTACGAGAAACACGTTTTTCCTGAGTGCCAAGGAGAACTTGTCAATTTTGAGTTTAATGATAACGACAGAACAGTATCTTTAACTTTTCCTTTTTCTGATGTTCTAGGATGCTCAGGATTCAATGTCCAGACCTATGATGACAATGCCAACATAACTCAATTGAATCTAAGCGGGTCAATTATTAACTACGATATCATTTCAACAGAAAGAGTTTGTTTGTAGGGTGTTTTATTTTATTTTATTTCAATAACAGTGCTTTATCATGATGCAAAGTCCAGCTGATACCTTCATCGTCCCGGTTTGCCATGAACAGGTTGAAATTCTGTATCAAGATGAGCACATACTGTTAATCAATAAGCCTACCCGACTGCTCAGTTTGTCGGGAAAGCATCCGCTTAATAAAGACTCGGTACATTTTCGTCTTGTACAGGACTTTCCCACAGCGACGCTGGCGCATCGCCTCGATTTTGGCACCTCAGGCATTATGCTGGTGGCCTTGAATAAAGGCGTGAATGGTATTCTCACTAAGCAATTTCAGTCACGTAGTTTGAGCAAAACCTATACAGCGCTACTCCATGGACATTTGAAACAAGATCAAGGCTGCATTGAGTTTCCGATCGCTAAAGACCGCGATAACTTCCCTTTGCAAAAAATCTGTTATCAAGACGGAAAGCCCGCACAGTCTAATTACCGTGTGCTTGAACGGTATTCTGAGCCGCTAAGTTCACGCGTGTTATTTACACCGGTATCAGGGCGTACACATCAACTGCGCATTCATAGCCAAGAAATTGCTCACCCTATTCTTGGTTGTGATTTATATGCCACTGATGCAGCCTTTAAATTGGCTGAGCGTTTGATGTTGCATGCAACCAGCCTCGAATTCGACCACCCTGTGTCAGGGGAAAGAGTAATGAGCCAATGCCCTTGCCCGTTTTGATTGTTGCCGACTTAGGTGTCGCCAATTTAAGTGGCCGTTGGTTGCAATAGTCATGAATCAGCATCGCCAGCCTAGTTTGTTATGATGACTGTCATAAAAATTTCTTATTCGATAGAATTGATTCTTTTAATAATTAGGCGCTCCCTCGTAGTGTTCTTTTAAATAACAACTGTTCAAAGGAAGTGTAGTGGCCAAAAAATATTACGTAGTTTGGAAAGGCAGAGAAACAGGCATATTCACCGATTGGAGCACCTGTAAAAAACACATTGATCACTTTCCAGGCGCGCGCTATAAATCTTTCAAAACC